>Ga0315291_10013055_pt1 | contig 10081 bp, 10 predicted proteins | sample YL17G12_20_MG_FD_203070 | JGI IMG/M metagenome (GOLD analysis project Ga0315291, IMG submission 203070) | Sediment microbial communities from Yellowstone Lake, YNP, Wyoming, USA - YL17G12_20 | ecosystem: Environmental > Aquatic > Freshwater > Lake > Sediment | place: USA: Wyoming | collected...
TAACAAACATGACAGCAAAGGATATTATCCCAATAAGAAATCCTTTTAGAATCTTGTTATGCGACTTTTCTTGCTTTTTATCATTATCTAGCTCTTTCTCACTTTTTTCAAGTTCTTCTTTAACTTCTTCTATTTTTTCTTCAGTTTCTTGAGAATCCTCTTTTTCTTCCTCTATTTTTTCATCATCTTTTTTTTCTTTATCCATATTTATATTCTTTTTTTAGTGTTTTTAAAAATTGTTATAGGCTAATATTTCTGTTATAATTCTATTGTAATCCAAGTATTTTATACAAAAATTTATCAACAAGTTTTATAGTCTCGTTTCCGCTTCCTTCTATGAACACGCAATTTTCTTGCTGGCTTATTGAACTACTGTTTGCCTCCTTTATTATAATAAAATTATCTTGGCAGGTTTTTACAGGATAACCTTGCTCGCACGTTTTTTCATCTAAGCATGCATATTGCCTTCTTAGAATAATGGAATCAAGATTCCTGTATAATTCAACTTCAGCATCAAAATTATCAGAAGAAACATAAAGAGCTTTTCCAGCATAATTATTTATTCCAATAGTCATAAAACTATTAATCTCTTCTGTTTCTTGAGGGTTATATCTGAATGCAAATTGAGCTCCTCCAATTGTTGCTAACCAATAATCATTTTGCTGAATAAATTCAATCTCCCTGTAATCTATTTTTTTCCCTTCTGTAGAATTTTCTCTATTAAAGGCATAACCTACTGTGCTTAAAATCATTATCGCAACTAAAATTCCACCTACGATTAATTGATTTCTCTTCCTTTTTTTTCCTTCTATTTCTTTTGAAACTATCTTTCGCATGTTTAATAAAATAAATTTGTATTTTTATAGGTTTTGATGTTTAAGAAGAGGATATTAATGGATAAAATAGTCTGCTTCGCAGAATTGATAAGGGTTAATATAAAACGCTGGTTTAAACTTAATCAACGTTAGAGTTATTACGCATTAAATTATTCTTAGCGTAGCCGAGCAATTTCACGAATTGCAGTGTAATCCAATTTGAGTGGGGTTGCGAGTAATGACGAATGTCTGATACGAAGTAATCAATTATCAAGAAACTTTCATCAAGAAGTTAAAAAAAGAAAAAAAAGAAAAAAATAAAATTAAATTTTTTAGCCTTAAGCAGCAGTTACTTCTGTAACAGTTGTAGTGCTTGTTGTACCTTTGTATTCTTTTGCAGTATCAACTACTTTGGTTTTTAATGCCGTAGTAGCAGCTACTGTATCAGCAGCTTCATAACCAGCAACTAACAAAGCAATTTTTCCAGCAGTGTATTTTCCAGCATAGCTCTTGATCAGGAATTCTCCTGTTCCAACGCCTGTTTTTTCAGTCCAAGCGCTTCCACAGTATGCTCCTCCCACAAGGTTAGCAGCAACTGAATTAATACAGCTTCCACCAACAACAACTAAGTTCTTTGAACTTACTGAACTTACTTCAGTATCTTTTACAAGGATTTCTCCAAGATTTCCAGAACTTCCTGTTGCTCCTGGGACTAATACAGCTCCAGCTTCTGTCAAGAATACCTCTGCGTAAGTTTCAGAATCTCCAGTTGGGTAATATATTTCAGCCCAATCTTCATCTGGCTTTGTGTAGTGCAAGATTCTTGGAGCAACATCATCTCTTACATATGTTTCATATGCGCCTGTGTCGCCTACTTCAAGGCCATTAACTCCCCCTGAACCTGTACCAGCATAATTACCTCCTGAAGTGTTAACATGCTGAACTTGCACATTAAGGTCAGTGTTATCGTTTATAGTAAAACTAAATCCTATTCCACTACTTAAAGTTTCATCTTTATCTTCACTATCCATTGTAAGATAGACTGAACGCCAATCGTGTCCCACCTCACTTATTTCCTGGCCAAGGTTTAATGCTCCTGTGGCACTAGATGCATTTAATGAACCATCAAAATATGCACCTGCATCATAGGTAGTATTTGCATAAGGCAAATAAACTACTAATCCTCCTGGTGTTATCACTGTGTGGAAATTAACATTAGTTCCAGAAGCTATCACTACGCTTTCATCGCCACCAGAGGTGTAATTCAATACGCCTATAGTCAAAGATACATCTCCAATATTACAGGTATCTCCTCTTGTTTTTTCCTTACAAACATCAGTCCATGCACCATTTTCATAACTTTGGATAGTTGTTTCATTTCTGCCCGCAGTTGTATCTGGTGAAACCTGTGCTCTTAATAAGTAAGATTCTCCTTCTTTACTTATATTATAGGTTGCAACGAAATACTTATGGTAATCATTACCACCCCGTCTTTCAAAGAACGTTATATTAGTAAAGTTTGAAGATAACAATCTTTCTGTAGCAGATTTTCCTATTCCGCTAAAGTTTCCTAGTGTATCAATATACAGTACATCTAAAGAAACTTCACCTCTTTTAATAGGTAAAGTTAATTCCATAGCTGTATCACCATCTTTCTCAAGAGTTATTTTTTCTTCAGTATTTCTTATAAGTTTGTTCATTGTGAACTTAAGTGCGTCAAAACCAGGCATTAAAAGTTCTTTTTCAGGAGTCAAATAAGATTCTTCATCTGTCTTCCATTCTATGACAATTTTATCAAGTTTGTCTCCTGTTGATTTGTAAATCCAACTTTTCATGTTAGTAACTGAATCATCATTCATTTTTATATCACTTCCATGATTGAGTTCAAGTTTCCCTGTACCAATGCTAAATGATGCACTACCAACAGTACCAGAAACAGCTTTTGAGGAAATATCTCTAACACCAATGTAAGAACCATCTACTAATTTGTAAGAATTGCCTACTACAAGTTTTCCGCTTGCAGGAGCTCTTACTCCATCAATCATGAAAACTACATTAGTAGAGTCAATCCAGTCAATACTAACTTCATGTCCAGATACTGTTACTGTTTCTCCTTCTTTAACATTTCCAGTATTTGCAGCATCTAACAATATAAGCTTACCGAAATAAGCTGTGCTTGTACCATTATCTAATTCTGAAACATAGTATGTTCTTCCCATTAAAGGAAGATCACTTCCTTCAATGTCCTCCATTCTTAAACCTGTTGTAACATCACTTGTAACATCACTTGTGAAATCAAGTGTATAGTTTAAGACAGCTGTGTTTGATGTTAATCTAAAACCCACTGTAGGAGTCTTTGCTGTTAATCCAATAAGAGCCTCATAGTCAGAATCTCTGAAATGTGCTAATGTAGGAGCACCTAACGTGATTTTTTGTTCATAATCAAACTCATCATTATCCCCAGCAACGTATGTTCCATCTTTAAGCAATGTTTTCAAGTCATCTTTTGTTACAGTTCCAGAGAACACACCCCAAGTATTAGCTATATTTAGGCGATCGCTTGATTTTGCAATCAAGAAACTATCTCCTCCAGTAACACTTCCGGATGTTCCACCTGCTCCAGTGCCTAATCTACCAGAAAGGTCTGATTGTAGGTTTGCAGCCTGAACCATGTCCAGTGAAGAAACACCACTCCCAGTACCATAAACTATTGCAACGTCTGCGCTCCCTCCAGCCACAAAAGGGCTAGGGTAATTAGCAGCAGCAGCAATACCCATGGTCATACCTATCATTAATGCGCTTGTAGCAATTGCTGAAATTTTTTTAAAAAGTTTCATCTCTCATTAACCTCCTTTCACCTGTATAAGCATGTTGTCTATGACAACTGTCTCTCGTCCAAAAACCATAGGGTTAGCTTTTAGTCGATTGAATATATCCCCTATTTAGATACCTTATGCTTGAGGCGTAAGTATTATTTAAAATCTATTTTCCTTTAAAAACCTTATCCACCCCCTTTGCCCCTAACTCCTAAAACTGCCCTATCTTCTACATTTTATTTATAAATACTGCGTTGTCACTTCAGTTTACTACACTTTCTAGGGTTTAATTTAAAACCCGCCAAACAAAACATTTATTAACATATGGTAATTAAATATAATATATATTAAAAAAAGACATATATCTTTATCGACGATGACAGAAACAGGAGTTTCAGCACAAATAAAAATTCAGGAGAATTTTCATGATGACCAAAACAAGAGAAATAACAATAACCCAGTCAAAAGGGGCATTTTCTATCTTCAAGAAGCAGGAATCTTCTAAAGAAGCCTATGACTTCTCAGGTGTTTTAGCTTTAAGACAGCTTCTAAGCAATGAAAAAGCAAGGATTCTTCATGTCATAAAGACTCAAAAACCCAAGTCAATATATGAGCTTTCTAAGATTTTAAACAGGGGTTTTAAGTCTGTCAATGATGATGTAAAGCTCTTGAAAAGGTTCGGTTTTGTCGATTTAATCCAAGAAAAGACAAAAGGACGTTCAAGGCTTCGCCCAGAAGTAGTTGTGGATAACATAGTCATACATTTGAAAGTTTGATTACTTTTCGCAATAAATTGCTCAAAAATTAATGAGGGTTAATCTAAATCCGTTCGTTTAACTTAACCAGCGTTTCTACATTATCATATCATTAATCTTTGCGAATGAAATGAGCAAACTATATTAATAATATAAAAAAGAATAATCTTATTTCTTCACTAATCTCACTGCTACCAAGATGATTATCAAAACCAAAACTATATTCAATGCTCCGATTGCCCAAACATACCAGTTCTTGTTTCCGATAATTGCGCCTGTTCCAGGGAATAGGCTGAATCCTGCTTTTTCAACAACTATTTCAACAGGCTGGGGAATAACTTTATTGTTTTTATCTGTCAAGTCTAAACTGAATGTTTTTGTTCCTTCAACATCTGCATTTACAGTGAAGGTTAATTCAACTTCTGCGCTTTCTCCTGCCTTAAGTGTTAATGTTTCTGGAGAGAACTTTACTAATTTAGCCCAATTATCATATCCACTTGAACCTACTGTGAATGTTCTTGTAACAGAACCTGTGTTTGTAACTGTAACTTTAACAACCATTTCTTGTCCTGCTTTTCCACCTGATGTCAAATCCGCAGAAACTGTTAATTTAGGGTCAAAGACACATGCTCCTTCTACTTTTAATGAAACAGGAAATTCTTCATCAGAAATTGCATCATATGAACTTACATCATTTTCATCACCATCTCCATCATAATCAGCATAAGTTCTCATGTGAAGAGTGTATGTCTTTTCTTCTGCTCCTTTTGGAACAGTGAATGTGAATGTAACCTCTTCATTATCTCCCGCCCCAATATCACTTACTTGTTCAATATCTAATCCCAATTCAGGGCTGTAAAGATTAACCATAATTTTATCTTCATCAAAATCCTTGTTTCCAACATTGTAAACATCTGCTGTAAATGTAACTTCTTCTCCACATAATGTTTCAATTGGTTGTGGTAATGAATCAACATCAACAATAACCATTTTTTCTTCATCTGTTTCTTCTGCTACATCAATATCTTGGTAATAACTTGAAGAAATAAAATCTACGCAAGATGAAGATTCTTCATCTTCAGGATATGCTTTTACCATTAACTTATATTTTCCGCTGTCTATATCAGCAGGATTTATCTTGAACTGAAATATAAAAGAAACATAGTCTCCATCTTTTACATCTCCTACTTCTGCTTGCTCTTCACCTTTGCTTTCCCAAGCTAATTCATCAGCAACATTTTCTCCATCTTCATTAAATAATCCAAGTTCAAAAATGATATTATCTAAGTCTTCTGTTCCTGTGTTCTTGAATTTTACTTCAACTTCAACATTGTCTAATGGAAGCCATTCAGCATCTTCGCCTGCCCCAGTATTTGAAACATCAAATCTCTTTAATTCTAAGTTAGCAGAACTAGAACCTGTTTGGCAGAATGTTTTTGTGAAAGTTAAGGGAATATCCAGAGTATCACTAACTGTAGTATTTGTAGTATTCACTGCAGAAAGAGATAAATTAGTAGAATAATCTTTTACAAGTGTTGAAAATCCACTCATAATATTAGAAAGATTAATACTAAATTGAGCTGAACTTATATTTGTTAAATTAACTGGAGGAGTAATTATTAGGGTTGCGGTTTTACCACTAGCATCAGTAAGTGTTAATGTTAATGGAGAAGTAACCGTAAGATTAAAATTACCATCTGTATCTGTATTCGTGATTATTACTGTTTGAGGGGTTCCTACCTTAAAAAAATTAAGAGAACTTGGAGAAGAAGAAAGTGTCAAAGCACTCACAGCGCTTGCGAAAAGCATTAGTGCAAAGACGCCAAGAACTAATGATGCGATTATTTTCGTTTTCATCTGTAATCATTTTGGAGTTAAACCGATTTATAAATATTCTCGCGTTAAGAAATATATTTTAAGAAGGGGTATTTTGGGGAAATATCCATTTGAAAAAATTTATATATTTCAATGATGATAAAATAAGAGAGAATAATAAAATGATAACATCAAAAGAGAATTCAATTGGCGCATGGGCATTTCTTATCGGGGTGATATTAGCAGTCTTAATTGGATTATTAAGTGCGATTATTCTTGACTTTTCTTCAATGAGACTTTATAGTTCAGTTATTTATTCTGTTCTTGTAGTTCTTGGACTGATTGTTGGATTTTCAATAAAAGTTGAAGGAAAAGACAGCCAAACATTCATGATAACAGGAACAATATTAGTTTTAGTAAGCAGATTTGGAATGGAGAGTGTTACAAGTTCATTAATAGGAATTGGAATAGGAGATATTGTTTCTTCAACATTTGCAGCACTTCTCGGTTTGTTCGTGCCTGCAACAATCATTGTAGCAATAAAAACTGTTTTCTCTATTGCGAAGGTTTAATTGTAATTTAAGACATGCTTCGTATCAGACTTCGTCATGATGCTATGCTAAGAATATTTTAATGTATAATAACTTTAACTCAAAGTCCAACTTTACAACGTCGTTTTTATATTAACCCTCATCGATTTTTGCGAAGCAGACTAACTTTTCTTAGAAATATCTCTCACATTCACAACACTCGCATCAAAATCCAATCTTGGACAAGCAGTATTAATCCAAGAATCAACTTTGAAGTTTTCAAATTCGATTGGAGAAAGATTGTTTCCTATTAATATATAGGACTTTTTGTTTTTCATAACTGAAGATTTTTTTAATTCAAAAGCTCTTTTCAAGTTTTCCTGTCCTGGTTTTGTTGAAACAAGGATTCCAATGTTATCTGAATTAAGAAATTTAACATAAGAAGCCTTTTTCTTGGTTTTGAGAAATTCAATTTCCTTGCTTGAAATTTCACTCATGCTATTATTATATAGCCCATATACTGACAAGTTTGTTTCCATCGCAAGAGAAACAGCGTGAAATCTTCCTGAGCCTATTAATAATATAGCTTTTGTTGATTTTGAAAAATTCGGCTTTGAACATCCTAAAACCTGAACAAAAGAAGTTATTTCATGATTTTTTGAAAGAATTTCCTTTATTTCTTTAGCTGCATCTTTATATTGTATAGAATAAGCTATTGCAAGACTTTTCGGAAGTTTTTTTGAAATTTCATTTATTGCTTTCTCGTTTACATTTGATTTTATCTTTGCAGGAATGAATAAAGTTTTCATAAAAAAGTGAGAGAAATAGGGGTTTTAAAACTTGTTAATTAATCAAACTTGTTTTTTCTTTGTTGTTCTTCTTTTGGTTTTACTGGGTCTTTGTGGATTGTAGCAAAAGAAGGAGTTACAATTACCATGTTTTCTCCGAAACCAGCAATACTTCCTTCAAGAGCATCTGCTGTTTTCTTAATTTTTGAAATTGCTCTCTTTAATTCAATAGAATCTTTTTGCCTTAAGGGCTTGATATCAATAATTGCAATCACATATCCTTCTCTAATTGAATTAAGAACATCATTAACATCATCATAAGTTTTTAATGTGAATAACTTAACAAGAACCTTGTTCTCTTTTGCTTCTTTTTCCAAATCGATTTCAAGATATTCTTCACCTGCCATTTCATCTTTTGGTGAAAACACCTTTTTTAGCTTATCAAATGCTGCCATATTAGTTTTATATTTGGCGGATTTATAAATATTTCGTGACTATTTTATATATGATTAAGTTAGAAAGATGTCGACGATAATTAATTCAAAAAAATAGTTGATGATTGAATGCTCACATCAGACTTCGTCATGATGTTCGCTAAAAAATAATTAATGTGAATAAAACTTTAACGTAGATTAAAATGAACACTAGAGTTATCGATTAACCCTCCTAAAATATCAATTTTCACGAAGTGAACAAAAGTAAGCGAACCGAAGGCGAGCGAATGATAGAAATAAAATTTTATTTCTCTTGTTTTCCCAAAACTTCTTCTTTCAAGACTTCAAGTTTTTCCATCATAGAATTTTCCTGCTTTTCAATTGACTTGATTCTTAATTCGAGAAGTTTTTCTTTGCTGGACAAATCGTCGAGAACTTTCTTCTTGTCAGATTTTATCATTAATTGTCCGACAATTTTGAAAACATCATCTTTTGCTTCTTCAATTTCTTTTTTTGATGCTTGGGTTTCAGAAAGCTCCATCTGAAAAGCTTGTTTTTGATAAAGCAAACTTTGCAAATTTTGTTCAAGAATTTGCATTTCTTCTATTTTATTATTATCTTTCATTATGAAAAACTCCTGTTTTTTATTTGTGCTGAAAATTTCTTATTTTCTGTCATGTGCTTTTATTGTGCTTTTATTTTTTTAATCTTAGTTCTCGGCTTGTAAAAAATCTTGCTTCCACAATAAGGACAGACAAATCTTTTATCAAGATTTGCACTAGAAATCTTTTTCTCGCACTTGAAACATTTGTATGTTGCCATCGTTTTTGATATTTATTCGTTTAAGTAATATGTATCTGAAGCAAATTTTTTATCACATTTCTTGCATTTCCAAATTCCTTTTGATAATCTTTTAACCCCCATTTTTCCGCAGTAGGGACATTTTTGTTTTACTCTTTGCTTTGATTCTACTTTTACTACATTTGCTCGTACTGACCTTCCGTATCTTGCTCCATATCTCCCTGAGGATTTTACTTTTTTTAATTTGTTTGTCATGTTGCTATTTATTGTCTTATTGATAAAGTGGGGATACCCGGATTTGAACCGGGGTCGCGAGGTCCCAAACCTCGAAGGCTACCAGACTACCCCATATCCCCTATAATATTAAGGGTTTTGGGAAATTTATAAAGCTATTTCTTGACTTCTTTAGCTTCTACTTTTTCCTCCTTCTTCTCTCCTTCTTTAACAGTCGCTGTCGCTGTTGTTCCTGCAGCAACTGCAGCAGCTTCCTTTGCAGCCTCAGCAGCAGCTTGTTCCTGCTTCAAAGCTTTTTCCTGTTTAGCTTTCAGTTCTGAAAAATATACATCCATCGCTTCTTTTTTTGCTGATGGAGTTTCTGTTGATTCTGATTCAATTTCTTTGTCGTATTTTCCTTGGTCAATTTCCTTTTCAACCTCTGCTCCTGATTTGTTTTCAACAAGAACTCCAAGACTTACGCATGTTCCAACAACGCTTTTAACAGCTGCCTTGAAATTTCTTGCCAACAGATTTTGATATTTCATTTTTGTTACAAAAATTACTTGTTCAATTGAAGCATTTGCAACTTGCATTTTTTTCTGAATTCCAGAACCTTTTTCTATTTTCAATTCTCTTTTCAAAAGTTCAGAGACTGGAGGTGAAAAAACTTTGACATCAAATTTTTTTGTAGTAGGATTCACATCTAACTCAACAGGAACTTTTAATCCTTCGAAAGATTTTGTTTCTTCGTTTACTTTTTGTATTACCTGATTAAGATTTATTCCCATTGGGCCAAGCTTCTGACTAAGAGCCGGACCTGGCTTCATGCTTCCACCTTCGACTAAAAGTTTAACTTGCATTTTTTGGCTCCAAAAATAATCTATCTTTTTTAAATGTAGAATAATCTCTAGTAAGTTGATTTAAATCAGTTACGTCTCCTGAAATGCAAACCTTACAATCTCCTTTAACTGGTGAATTACCATTAAATCTAAGAGATAATCCTTCTATAATCCAGGTCATCTGCTCTAAATTTCTCTGTTCTATATATGCTGTTACTTTCATTTTATCTATTCTCCTTCAGATTCTCCTTCTCTTCTGATTACTTTATCAT
>Ga0315291_10013057_pt1 | contig 10080 bp, 10 predicted proteins | sample YL17G12_20_MG_FD_203070 | JGI IMG/M metagenome (GOLD analysis project Ga0315291, IMG submission 203070) | Sediment microbial communities from Yellowstone Lake, YNP, Wyoming, USA - YL17G12_20 | ecosystem: Environmental > Aquatic > Freshwater > Lake > Sediment | place: USA: Wyoming | collected...
AGCGGTCACCCGTGTCTTGGTGCCCGAAAGCACCCCGGTGCCGACCGACAGTGATGCTACGACGCTGTCACCGGCCCGGATGTTGCCGAATTGGTCTAAAGCCGTTACCGTTACCGATGGCGCAATGGATACCCCGGCCACGGTAATCGTCGGCTGCTGGACCATCGCCAGGTGGTCCAGGGCAGCGGCTGAAATCGTGAAGGCAGGAGCTGAATCAACAGTTATGGCGCCGACGACGAAATGCAGCACCTTGTTAGCGCCTATCAGGTCGATGGAAAGGTCATCAAAGGTGGCAATACCCGTGCCAGCGGTCACCCGTGTCTTGGTGCCCGAAAGCACCCCGGTGCCGACCGACAGTGATGCTACGACGCTGTCACCGGCCCTGATGTTGCCGAAAGCGTCCACAGCCTTAACCTGAACTGACGGCGCAATGACTACGCCGGCTACAGTGGCCGACGGCTGAACTTCTACCGTTAGAGTGTGTACCGCGCCAGGAGATAAAGCCGTGACCTCGTTAGAGGTGGCGCTGTCATGGCCGTTAGCGGAGAATTTAAGTTTAAAAGCCTCGCCGGACTTGTTATAGCCGAAGTTGGTGAAGGTAGCGACGCCGGCGCCGCCGGCTGTAGCCATCGTAGTATTGCGGAGGGCAGCGGGAGTGCCTTCGGTATCAATAGAAGCGGTGACGGTGACGCCGGCAGCCACACCGTTGCCGTACTGGTCGGTGACGGTGATGATAGGCTGCTGCTGCAGGGCGCCGTCTACCGTGCCGTTGGTGTTGGCGGGCTGCTGGGTAATGGCCAGGCTGACTGCCGCGCCAGGAGATAAAGCCGTGACCTCGTTAGAGGTGGCGCTGTCATGGCCGTTAGCGGAGAATTTAAGTTTAAAAGCCTCGCCGGACTTGTTATAGCCGAAGTTGGTGAAGGTAGCGACGCCCGGTGACGATGCTATCGGTGACAAAGTCCATGGACCAGCGCTCGTTCGTCCGTTGTGGTGATGGCATTACCACCCTCGCCCCGGCGGCGCCTTTCCTACGCCGCTTTCTCCTGAGCGCCAGTCCTTCTTCACGATAAATCCTTTCTGTCTGTTTATGATTTATCACCAAACCCTCCCTCTTAAGTATATTGTGCACCTGAGGTCACAATAGTCCAGAAAGTGACCTTCACAATGTTACCTAGTGATAGCTCTTACGGAATGCCGTTATGATAATTGAGAAAGGTCATGTGGCTTAGGGGTATTGCCCACCAGTCTCTCTCTGTGGTTCCAATGGGGCACGTTCAGTTTGGTTCAGCTCGCTTCTTCTTATAGTCGACAAACGCATTGAATACTGATTGGTATTCCTCAACCATCTCAGCGCCAGTCCTGTACCTAAATTGTCGCATCCCTATATCGTAAACCATTTTCGCTATTTTGGCTTTAAACCATGTATCAAGTTCCCTACGACAATTGCAACACATTCTCATAGTTCGGGATTTAGGCATGCCAGCGGCTTGGGCAATGTCATGCGGCACGATAGGGCATTGTTCCACAGCCCCGAGTTTGCTTGTGTAGCTGCATAGCTCACAGGTTTCTTCTGTCATAGGATGTTCTCTTCGTGGTTTAGTAACCGCGGACCCAGAACCTTTGTTTTCAGCGCAGAATGTAATCCCTGACGCTGTCCAATAAGTCAATTTCCCAGGCGTGAACAGATAGTAGCTACACTCCCCGCCCTCTTTTTGGAAGGGTGCCTGGTGCCGACGTCGGCAAGTCCTGCACTGCCTGGCAATACTTGCACAGACCCTGATGTGCTGTGATGATCCAAAGATGCGCACCGGTGGGTGACTTCTGGCAGTACCAGGGCTTCCCCTTGTTGGGGTTGGGAGTAAATCAGCCGCCTGAGCCTCTATACTTGGTGCCGCCATGCTTCCCCAGACTTGGGTCAAAAACTGCCTTCGTCGCCGAGTTCCTCTCTCCCACTTGAGACATCCTCGCCAGCCAGTCTATTCCTTTTCTGATCCACAACAGGCAATGAGACCACGGAATGTATACCTTAGCTAGATTGTATGCTAGCCAAGAACACCAGCGTCATTCCTCATTTTGGTGCTCAATTACGAGTAATGCCTAGCGGACGTATATGTCGTCTTGACCCACCTCAAACTCAGTGAAGCATGAAGTACAATGAAATGTCACCTTGCTCAAGGATTGCCCTGCCCTCTCTATTCTGGCCACGGAGGCGAAGTTGCCATCTTTCGGGCAACGAGCAACCATTGTGTACTTATATCCAGTCTGCGGGTCCACAAGCTCAGACTGACCTTGAGCGAACATCCTTTTCACTTTTTCTGTGTTCCTGACTGGCTCCATAGCCCCACCTCCCCAGACTTAAATTTTAGCCTAGTCCATGTCTCACCTAATGCTATAACCATACGTCTTGACTGTCAATGCTCCGACAATAAATCTTTTTGGGTATTACACTTTCCATCTCTTCGTGCGATTTATCACCCTGAATAATATAGATCTTGCCAAGTGAGGTGACTGTGTTAAAATAAGACCATTCCCAAATGTCCCAAGGTAACCATATGGCAAGAAGAACCATCATCCATATCGACCTCGACTCTTTCTTCGTCTCGGTGGAACAGGTGCTCAATCCCGAGCTCAAGGGCAAACCCGTCGTGGTCGGCGGCAGGCCCGACCGGAGAGGGGTCGTTGCGACAGCTTCCTACGAAGCGCGAGCCTTCGGCCTTCACTCTGGTATGCCACTGGTAACGGCCGCCCGATTATGCCCGGAAGCCATCTTTATCGAGGGGAACTTTGCCAGATACCGCGAATTCTCACGGAAGTTCATGGCGATCCTGAATGATTTCTCCCCTTTTATCGAGCCGGCGGGCATCGACGAAGCCTACCTGGATGTGACCGGATTCGAATCGATACATGGGTCCATCCGGCAGATGGCGGTCGCCATGAAGGGGAGAATCCGGAGCGAACTGGGGCTCTCGGCTTCCATCGGCATCGCCAGTTGTAAAGTGGTGGCCAAGGTCGCGTCGGACCTCTCCAAGCCGGACGGGCTCATCGAAGTGGCGACTGGTGAAGAGCGTGACTTCCTGGCGCCACTGCCCGTAGACAAACTGCCCGGAGTCGGGAAGCAGGCCGTGAAGGTCATGAAGGGCCTGGGCGTACGTACGATAGGCGCACTATCCCGAACGCCTTCTCATACCTTGAAAAGCCGTTTCGGAACCGCCGGCGAAACGATGCACCGCTTCGCCAACGGCATCGATGACAGCAAAGTGCTGCCGCCCGGCGAGGCTAAGTCCATCAGTAGAGAGACCACTTTCGGAGAGGACACCCGCGACCGTGTGTTTCTGGAAGCGACTTTATGGGCTCAAAGCGAGAAGGTAGGCGCCGACCTTCGGAAGAAAGGCAAACAGGCAAGATGCGTAACCCTGAAGGTGAGATACGCTGATTTTTCGACAATTACCCGCAGTCACACACTTCGAGAAAACGTCGGTACCGACCGGGCGATATTTGAAACTGGTATTGTGTTGCTCGAGCGGGCACTGGCGATGGAAATACAGGCGGTGCGGCTGATCGGCATCGGCGTGTCGAACCTGGTGGAGGCAAGCCGGCAGGCGACGCTATTCGCTCCCTCCACCCGGAAGTTGGAGGAATTGAACAAAACCATCGACCGTATCAGGGACAGGTACGGTTTCGGGGCTATCCAGACCGGCCGGGCGATACGGCTTAAGGATATTTCAACTCAGTCTTGAAGTGAAAAGTACATGATGAACTTTTCATCTTTTTAGTTATTAAGCCCTTATTTGAGAACGGAATTACCACTACGCACCCGTGCGGTTGTCAAACTGCTGACCCATTTCGTAAGCCGTTTTACCTCCCCTATCCGGTTGTGGCGTGGCATTCCAGATGTTCATTGCGATGGCAATCAACCTGTTCAGGTCATCCAACGACGACACTTTTCCCACCATCTTAACGACCTCTTTACTGAACTTGGTGATGTCACTCGTCTTCATGCAGGGCAATACCAGAGCCTTCCACTCCTCGACTGACCGGACGAGGCTATCCTTGCCTTCAGCCTGGGCTGCCTCCGTCATCCTGGCAACTGCTTTTTCCAGCGTATTATCCCGAGGATGCTCGATTCTTAATCTTTTCTCCTCCGTACTTGATCTTTGTTGAAGGAATCTCTCAAGCTTGACGGGGTCGAGTTGGAATTTCTTCAGTCGGGAGCGTATGCCTGGCCCCAATCGCGTCGGCCATACCAGCCAACCCGGGCATACCAGCCAGCGACCCCGTCCGACTGGTATGATGTGAGCACAGAGGGCATCATCCTTGTAGAGGACCCGGCTCAATATGCGGCTATCGACCTCAAACTCCTCATCCTCCAATTCGAGGTAAACACCTTTGCCAGGTCTCACCATGGTAGTTATTGCTATCACATATCTAGCCTGTTGAATCGATTTCAGCGCCGAGGTCAGTCCTACCCCGGTGAGTAAAGCGGCGGCGGCCAACTCCACAGGATGTTTACCGGCCGGTAACTTAAAGCTAAAACCAAACCAGCCCAGGAAGCGCCTCTCCCGACCGTTTATTTCACCAGTCTCGGCCATGTATTTGATAGTTCCCGGTTCATCATAGCCAAAAAAATCACTCCTCGCCTTTGACCGAACGTCGGCTAGAGTATCGCTAAGGGCGCACCATTCAGTCAATTGCTCGACAATGCTGTTAGTCAACGGCATTGGCTACTCCTCGAGTAAAGTTACGTCGTTATCGTCGAGCCATTCCAGGGCTCTTTCCTGTATCCTGTCATCTTTGAACTGGAACCACCGCTCCATCTCTTCAGGATAGCTAAGAAGAACATCTTTGAACCGGCGGAAGGCTCCCTTTCCGTTTATTGCTACCTCAAGCAACTCGGCAAGATGCTCATTCTCCACGGTGGCGATAAAATCACGCATATCCTCGTATCCCACATGGGATTCGGCTTTCGGTATTGGCTCGTAGCGGTCGGGGTCATCGTCAAGCCTTTCCCTGAGTTTCTCCTTTTCCTCAGCATCCATGTATTCCGAAAGAAACAATATTTCTCCGGTTTCGAGGTCCAAATAATACTCATTCTCATAGGAGCTATTCTCCATCGCCTCACAGAGTTCATCTAAATTTATTTTCAGTGTCTTCTTCTCTGCCATGCTTTGACCCCGGATGTACCTCTCAAGAATCCAGATCCCTTTCATTATCTTCGCTATGATGATTATACCTTACAATATGGCGATTCTTGAAGTAAAGGCCGTTCTAGCTAAGTATTGGTAATTTCACAGATTGGCAAGCCGAGTCCGTAATGAACGAAACATCGTTTGGTGCAGCGTACTTGACAAAGGTAACCAAATATGATTAAGTTAAATTGAGGCTGAGTAGTGCCTTACTATAAAATGGAGGTGCAGTATGAAGCTTCAAGAACTTTACGGGGTATGGATATTTCCCAGTTAACGCCCTGTTTAACGGCAGGGCAGGCGGAACTCAAACTTGACTCGTTAAGATAAGTTAGGAGTAGGTTGAAAACCACTCAACGCGGTTGTGTTAACCGCCAGTGAGTCGAGATTGGGGAGGTAAATCCAGGGAGGGTATGCTAAAATACCCTCCCTTCTTTTTTAGAGTATTGATACAAATGCCAGTAATACTATCGTCTGGAAATTAGGAGTTGCTGCAAATTCGGGATAATTTGTTTCTTCTCAAACAAGAGTTCGGGAACTGTCCCCCAAGGCCCACGTTACTGGACTTGAACCTATCCTTCTTGGACTTTCTTGATATATCACAATTCATCTTTTTGTTCAGACCGTACGCGAAGAATTCTCAGCGTATCCAAAAAGTATTGCCCAGAGTCTGTTGACAGGTTATCAGTTTTATGATAAAATACCTTATAGTTTTACAGTAAAAGTGAGGACAATACTATGCCGAGGTTTGTTTATGACCAGCAGACGATCCAAGAGGCAAAAAGACTTCGCCAATGTGGATACACTTACCAGGAGATATCCGACCTGACCGGAATGAAGATGACCACGGTGATCCACCATACGCAAAACGTCAAGTGCACTGTAGATGATGCTCATCGTCCGGTTTGGAAGACTATCGATGATGTAAGAGCATTCTTCGAGCCAGGAACACCCTTCAAACAGCTTCCCCTGCCCAAAGGGCTCCTGGCGTATTTAGGGTTGCTAAAGGAGGATTAGGAGTCCGATTAACTGTAAGAAATACGGTAAGCGTTCAGGTCGCTTATCGCTTGGGGGAATGAAATGAATGGCTTTCCTGTTTACGTATGCCCATTGCACATTCTAGAAAATTGTTAGGCAGATAATTATAAATGATAAGTCAGAGAAAGATTGAAAGGTTGGCAGTGAAGGTTGAGCGTGGACTAGAAGAACAACGTTGTCCGCGGTGCCATGCCTTACTGTTTCTTGCAGATGCGGAGGGACAGATTGAGATTAAGTGCCGCAAGTGCGGCCATGTAATCAAGCGCACCTTAAGTCGCGTGACGAAAAACTAACCTTTAACAGTGAGCCCCACCGAGGGCCATGGCCAATACAAGAGCCCCAAGAGGCCAATTCCAGAGCGGTGGGGAAATGACTTGGGCAAATGAAGAAAAGGGCGACAACGGGCAACCGAAAAAGTCAGAGCTGCTGCCCACAGGGGACAAGGCTAAAGAAATCGTAGAAGTGCTGGCGGCAATGTACCGTGCCATGCAGAATCCTGAGGACGCAACAAATGATGAGGACAGGAGTGAACATGCGAACCAGTGAAGATGCTGGCCCTGAGAAAGAAGGGGAAGAAGAAACCACATGGGGGCTTTACGGATCGGAAAACGGGCCACCATTCCCGAAGCGTTAGCTTCTAGGGAGGTTATAGCTACACCAGCAGACATTTTTAGGGAGGTGCGTAATGTTGACAATTGACAAAATCCTAGCGATGCAAAAGGACCGCAAAGCAAAGCCGACTCAGGAAGACCTGCGGAAACTCCCCCATAAGAAGGCGTTTATCTATGGGCGTGTCTCCAGTCCAGGCCAAGTGAGAGACAGCAAAGAGTCGGTGCGGGAGATCGCCAAGAACGTTACACTGGGTAAATCTGATGGTTATCAGAGTAACATCACTGCTGAGGAGACTGAAAAGTGGTTATTCTCTATTCAACAAGGTAGCACCGTGGAGAGGGTTATCGAGGATGGCGAAATCATCGTAGACGTCCAGGACTTGGGCATCTCTGCGAAGGGGTTAGCGGACGAAAAGCGAGACGGGTTAGCCCACTTGAGAAGGCGTCTGGAGAGTGGGGAAGTTGGCGCAGTCTATGTTACCGAAGGTGTCAGCCGTCTATCCCGTGATCAGGACAGAATACTCCCGTTCCAACTGCTCAAATCGTTCAGAGAACAGCAATGCCGTCTGAGAACACCGGACGGGATATGGAATCCGGCAATAGAACGGGACTGGGAAGATTTGGCTGAAGAGTTTGAGGATGCAATCGGAGAATTGAAGTTATTCAGGAAAAGAATGCATCGGAGGAAAGCCCAGAAAGCAGCAAGGGGAGAGTATGTTGGTGGACCTATGCCAGCGGGTTTTGTTCTTCCCGTAATTGGCCAGAAGGCTAATGGCCGATATGAATTTGGCAAGTTCGAACCATATCCACCGCACGCTGAGGTAGACATCAAGATTCTCCGAGAGTTCGTGACGCAGAGGGGGAGCGCGTTGAAAACGGCACGAGTATTAGCTGACGTGACTTTCCCCAACTTTCCCAGGGAGCTGAGCTACATGGAATCTCTATCCGCGTTGAGAATGTGCCCAAAGACGCCCAGTGGTTACCGGATTACTCCAGAATTGATACGAGGTCTAGCAACTAATCTCAAGCTCATAGGCGTGTGGCAGTGGGGTGACACAGAGCCCATCTCCAACAATCATGAACCTGCTGTGCCTGAAGATCTGTTTTTGGCGGCCTACGAGCTAGCAATGAGAAAAGGGAAACCTAAGGGGAGGGCAGTTTACTCCGAACCTTTGGAGTACTCAGGGCTTCTATGGTGCTGCAATCACCCATACCCTGAGCCGATTTCAAGTCATTGCAGTGAAGGGAACTATCGCTGTCAGCGGGATTACTTCAGAGGGCAGGGCCAGATTTGCCTTGATATTGCCCATCGCTTTATTGATGAGCCGCTGACCACCGAAATCTTGCGTCAGCTTGACTTTACACCCTACGCGGAAGAAGTCCTGGCCAAGCTGGAAGCCGAAACTACACAGGATAGAGTTAGCCAGGTGGACAGAACCCGACAGACAGCCGAGCTGGAGCGTAGATTGGAAAATCTCAAGAGCTACCTGGGCTGTGGAGACCGTGAAAGAGAAGAACTCTATTGGGCAGAATATAAGAAGGCCACAACCCAATTGGAGGAGCTCAGAGTTAAACCCGCACCCAAAATCAAAGTCACCATTACCGACATTCAACAGGTTCGAGATTTCTTATCGGAACTGCCATCAAAGTGGCAGGCTTACCCGAGATCTATGCGCAATCGCTTGCTGGAATTACTGATAGAGCGGGTAGAATTACGGCACGATAGAGAAAAGATTGAGGCAAAGATTATCTGGAAGGCTGGGCTTCAACAAAGTATTATCATTTCTCGACCTCCAGCCAGGGGTAGCCGGGATAAGAGATGGGCTGATGACGAAGATAATTTGCTGAAAATGCTTTGGTCATCATCCTCCAAGGGAGCGATTCAGGGTGCCATTCCAAACCGAAGCTGGAAGTCGATCTGCTGCCATGCCCATTATCTGAAGCTGCGACGTGTACGTGGTTTGCCACAGCCTTCTCCTCAGCGACGCTGGAAACCGGAAGAGGAAACTAGAGCGAAGACTATGTATGAGGCTGGAGTTTCACTAGCCGATATTGTAACTGAATTCGGACGCAATCGTACTGCCATTCTGAATAAGGCGTGCAAGCTGGGGTGGCATCGCCCAGGAGCAGCCAAATGGCAAAAAGCACAGGTTACTTGGGTTACTGATGACCTAAAGGTCTTACAATCGGAATCTCTAGGGCACTGGCGACACCCCTTAGCTCATCACGGTTTATCAGGACTTGCCCCTCATCACCGTCAAAGTCCAGCTTCACCATCGCCAGCCTGAAACCATCGGCGCTCACCAAAGTGAGCTTACCCTCTGTCACCTTGAAGAGGACACACTGTAAGACAGGTCTGTTATCCTCTCTGGCGGTAAAGGGCAATACCCTTGACAGGGCTTCCGATAGCTCCAATGCTCCGAGGTTAGGCTTGACGGTATTGGAAGGGCTTACCCTGACATCGCAGAGCGTCAAGGGTGTTTTCTCACCCACCCAAGCCATATCGTCAAGGTAGCTGGTATTAGCTCCGCAGACTACCTTAAGCCTCTTGTGTCCGTTAGCCTGCGACCCGCTAGCACTACCGTTGGCGGGGACTACCTTTACGATGTTACTCCCGCCGAGAGACTTAATGTAGGTAAGGAAACCTTTACGCCCTATGGTAAAGTCCATCAGCACCACCCTTTCGGCTAGTGCCCGTGATAGGGCGTTTACCAGTATCGCCTTGTGTGCAACAAAGCCCTCACCAGTCTGCTAAAGACAATCTAACTCTTAGATTGAGCCTGGAGGTGCCCCGATGAGCAAGGCACCTCCTCCAGCAACCACCAGCATGTTAAAGTTCCTAATTCCAGCATATAGCCGACTTATGCCTGAATTACCGTGACCAGCGAGGAGCTCGTAGGTGAGAGGAAAAGAAAAGAACGGCTGCCTTCTAAGCATCCACTCTGGAGGGGCGTACCCCGGTAGTACGGAGGGGGTTACCCCCCTGGGGCTGATAAGGGCGGTGATGGAAGAAATCGCATAGCTAACTAAGGCATGGTGCCAGATATGAATGCCAGCTATGCAGTATTAGAACTTAAAGACAGATTAGCTGTGAAAACTACCCTAAATATTCATTGAAAGGAGAATAACATGGCAGATAACGATAAAGATGAAGAAAACCTAAGCCAAGAAGTAGATGAGTTGCTTGAAGAGGGATTGTCCCAGAAGGATATCGAAGCCCGTGGCTATTCGCCTTCCCTTGTTCGACA
>Ga0315291_10013058_pt1 | contig 10079 bp, 9 predicted proteins | sample YL17G12_20_MG_FD_203070 | JGI IMG/M metagenome (GOLD analysis project Ga0315291, IMG submission 203070) | Sediment microbial communities from Yellowstone Lake, YNP, Wyoming, USA - YL17G12_20 | ecosystem: Environmental > Aquatic > Freshwater > Lake > Sediment | place: USA: Wyoming | collected...
GCAATAGGCCATGAGTTCCTTCTTGCCGATCAGGACAGTATTCGAAGGCAGACCGCTAGGACGACCCGGAGAAGGACCCGCACTGGTTGGTTTTTCTGTCAAGCACTGTTCACCTCCCGAGCAGTTGGATTGCTGAACGCAAGCCCGAGAGGGCCGCTTGATTCCTTAAAAGAGTTACGTCAACTCTCGAACTAACGTTCTCACATAAGTGATTAGTGTTAGCGCATTGAGACTTGCTCGACGTTTGCCGAGTGCAACCCAAGTGTGACTCGTGATTGAGCATTTGCGAAAAGCCAATTAGCAGGGTTGAACCGCCTTTGGGCTGATGGCCGCCGTAACGTAGAGGAAGAACATTCCGCGGACCTTGGTAGCGTATAGGGCTGTGGACCCTAGAGGCCGGGTTCAAAACGTCGCTCTCGCGATGGGAAAGTCCCGGCGGCGGCCCTCAACAACTACATCTCACAATCCGCCATGCGTGAATTGGACAACAGGCCACGGGAACGCGCGTGTCTACTTGGGCCATTTCCTGTCGAAGTAGATGCTCTTCCCAGAAGCGGAGATGGGGACACCCATCACGACATTTGATTTGGAAAGATAGCCCAAACGTTTCGCGGCGGTCCCAGCCCGATACATGATTCTGTTGTCGACGTTCAGGTCGCCTGCTGTCTTCACAGCGGAGCCGAGGGCGATCCCTAGATCAAGCACCTTAAAGACACAACTTGGGCCCTTGAAGTCGACTCCTCTAACCGCAGCCGCACGTTTGAACTCCTTACACGTTGAATGACCGCAAGCACCGCAGGAGAGACCGAAGTTCTTTCTGCCGTTGACGCCGACGAGAAGTAGCGCCTGGGACCGCTTCACGTTGTCGGCGTCGCGTCTGAAGCCGTCGATCTTTCGCTTGGCGCCCATTTTGACCATCTCGACAGCAATCTTGTCTTTCGCGCTCCCGGTGACGAGGACGGTGTCGACATCGTCAACTCCCCCTGATTTTGGAGCAGTACGACAGGAAACCATCATCAGCTCTGCCGCACGCAGGAGACCCTGTTTCTCACCATTCTTACTGGCTATGACCGGCATACGAGTTCCTTCCTCCATAACGAACGAATATGCCGATGGGGGTCTTCGCATTGTTATGGTTTTTCATCAAGAGATCTCATTGAATGAAGCCTGTCGTCCCGGATTTTTGGCACACCAGCTGCGACCCAGACTGTGTCCAGCATACGACGAACCTGTAGTATGTAGTTCCGGAGGGGACCCCCTGGGGGTTGTAGGGGCTCATTTCTAGATACCATAAGTATTCTCACATCCCGAACGGATCGAAGAGCGACTGCTGCCCTAGTACCGCCGGCGCATAGAGGGGAACCTTCGGAGGGCTTGCTATGCCGACGCGGAAGATCTGCAATTCAAAGGTCTTGATCAGCACATCTGTGCGCTGCAGAGTGTGGGACACTCCTCTCTGAGTGTGGGACACTTGACGAGCAAAATCCAACAGGATTCCCCTGACAAGTTCGAGTTAGGGCCGCCAGCAGCTCTGAGTCCAAACGAGTCCTGAGCTGTGGCCTACCTCTGACCGGCATCTCCGAACAGATCCATGAGAGAAATTGGACCGGCCACGGGAGCGTAGAGGGGCATCTTGGGCGGTTCGTAGTTGCGGATGATTAACTGCTTGAATGTGGGTCGCTTGTCACCGATGATCTTCGGAACAGCCAGGTGCGTCTTGACGCGTTCTACTGATGATCGAGGCGAGCTGGTCTCCGAAAGGTTAAAAGTGCTTTTCCTCGTATCGGCACCCTGGGGCCGGTAGTTCAGCCTGGTATGCCCTTGATGGGGCCGAAGAACGTCCGGTTTGCAAGAAACGCCAACCAACAATCCGGAAGGCCGCGGGTTCGAATCCCGCCCGGTCCACCATATTTATCGCTTGTTCTTCCCGAGTTTTGACCGTTTCCTGCCCGAAGGATTCGGATTTGAGCCCCCAGGTTATTCGGGGCTGCGAGATTTCCTAGCCGGTACAAGCCCGCACAATACTATGACAAAGAGCAGGCTGAAGCACCAGTGATTGGCATTGACCAAGGTTCAAGCGCTCTTCCAATGCCTCCTGACCAGCATCTTGGATGTGAGTCAACGTGCCGAGATGATCTGGTGAGCTTCACTTTCACCCCTGGATCAGAAGACCCCACATTTTCCACTGCCAAGCGCCCCCTTACGCATTGATAGTCTGGATCTCCCAACCCGCAAAGAGTCAGGAAGACCTCCAAGTCTAGAATGCTCCATAAGGAGTATCGACAGCGAGAAGATTGTCATGCAAAGAGTGAAAGGTCGTCCCAGCGAGGAATGTAGACGACTGCAATAGTTAGCGACTGAAAGCCTGTGTTCCATTCCGCCCAATCAATCAAACGCGTGCTTTGGTGGCTGATTGCAGTCTCTCTTTCGGATTCGGGAGCACAGCACACAGAATCGCAATCATAGGGCCGACCAAGAAACCCGCCCATGCAAAAAGAGCGAGGAACCCCAGGATCACGAGACTCACTCTGGTTCTGGCATTCGCTGGTCCGCGCACTGCAAACTGAGCCGCCAAGACGCCCATGACAATTGGCGCCAACCCCAAGACAGAGGTGACTATTGCTTCAGAAGCCGCAGGCGCAATTCTCAATGCAAAGATCATCTGACAAATTACTGTGACGCCAGAGGCGACGAAGAGCAGCCCCGCCAAGGCTCCTGCCCACTGAAACGGTGTTCGTGGGGCTCCAGAAAATCTTCGTCGCAAGACCAGGAATGTCACTCCAATCAGAAGTACAATTGCTGCCGGTGTGAGTACAACTGGCAGACTCTGACCACCCCATTGGTATATTGCGACAAAACTGAGCGGTGCAAGAACCCATTCGGACAGTGTAAAGGATTCGCGGTCGCCGATTGCCAGGCCATAGTGACCGCCTCGCGAGTCCTCGTATATCGCGATGTAGTAGGTGCCAGAAGAGGGGGCGTTCAGGTCCAAGTCACCAAGCCGATAGAAAGCACTCGGCGAGAATGCCTCATACGTCCCCCTCGCAGGGGTCTTTCCCTCAATCACAATGCTGCCAGCGCCTTCAGGCATTTCGACATAGCTCGGCAAAGTGCCCTTGGAAGTGAGCTTTGATCCCATGAGCACAAAACCTGGAAGGAAGTCTCCTTCCTCAGGGCTGGTTGATTTCAGAAGGCTGAGACGGATCTTTTGCCCTTCGACGATGTCGAAACGATAGTAGTGCGCTTCGCCGCCTTCGTGAAGTTCCGAATAGATGGCCCACGACTTTGTGGGATCCGAGACGATTGTTGCTGTAGCCAGACTGTCGTTGCCACCCGGCATCAATGGCGCATGTCCAGATGCTTGGGGCAGTACAACTAGACAAAACATCCCGAGAACGATAATCTCTGCTAGGATAGTGAATCTTGATCCTTCAGCTTTTCGAAAATCCAATTTCAAGTCGCATAGTGGCCTCAGTTGTTGGCTCACGGACCGACTTCATCCTTGAAGCGTCTAATTACCTCCAATCTATTCTTTATCTCGTCTCCGTTCAGATACTTCTTGGTCCCTGCTCGCTTGAGAAAGACCTCGTAATCCTTAACGATGCCATAGATCAGATCCACGGCCTCACCGGGCCTGATCATTTCTCTTGCTCTGATGGCATCTTTGATTTCGGAAAGCCTTGAGGGCACCAAATCACTCAAGACTAGTCGGGCTTCTGGATCCTTCTGCTTGGCATCCTCCTCAAACCACCTAATCCCCTTCCTCAACATATCGCTGTACTCAGCAACAGTCTCACTGCTAATGCACCTCGAACCCTTCATTTCGTCAATCCCTCAACGCGACACTTCGTCAAGACCCTTCAACTCCTATTATCATGGCTGCTGCTTGACCAACATGGTTCGATGCGCAGATATCCGCCTTCACAGAGAAGCGCTTGACGGTCTCACTAGCTATCCATCAGCAGAGTTCGCTGTTACTGCTCCCGTGACTTCTTCCTCTTTGGAAACGTATTCTGGAAGCTTCACGACTGAGCGGCCCATTTGAGCATCGAGCGATCAGAGATCTTTTTCTGCCTTTTGGGCTACGTCAATTCCAGGAACGCCTACATTTACCGTTTGGACCTTGCAGAATAGCTACTCTAATTCATTGAGCGAAATTCCCAGAGCTCCTGCTACTCCTTCTCCGTAAGCAGGATCGGCTCTAATGCAGTTCCCAATATGTTGTATCTTGATTTCTTTTGGAGCGTCTCCCATCGCGCGTGCCGTGTTTTCAAACAATACTTTCTGTTGCGCTGGGCTCATCAGTCTGAACAATTTGCCTGGCTGGGTGTAGTAATCGTCGTCGTCTTCTCTGAAATTCCAATGATCCGCGGCACCACCTAGCGCAAGCGGAGGCTCTCTTGCTTCTGGCTGTTCCTGCCATTCTCCATAGCTGTTAGGTTCATATCCGATAGTGCTGCCTGCATTGTCGTTTACCCTCATCTGCCCATCCCGATGATAGCTGTTCACTGGGCAACGAGGAGCATTCACTGGTATCTGATGATGATTCACACCGAGTCTGTAACGTTGCGCATCTCCGTAGGAGAATAACCTGCCCTGCAACATCTTGTCGGGAGAGAAGCCGATGCCAGGAACAACGCTGGCGGGGTTGAACGCGGATTGCTCCACCTCTGCGAAATAGTTCTCAGGGTTACGGTTCAGCTCAAAATAGCCGACCTCTATCAGCGGGAAATCCTCATGATACCAGACCTTGGTTAGATCGAAGGGGTTGTACGGCATTTTCTTCGCCTGCTCTTCCGTCATTACCTGGATGAACATCTTCCAGCGCGGATATTCGCCACGTTCGATGCTCATGTACAGGTCACGTTGATGGCTCTCGCGGTCCTTCGCGATGATGGCTTCAGCCTCAGCGTCAGTCATGTTCTTGATTCCTTGCTGGGTAACAAAATGGAACTTAACCCATACGCGTTCATTCTTGGCATTGATCATGCTGAATGCGTGGCTGCCAAAACCGTGTATATGTCTGTACGATAACGGAATGCCTCTATCACTCATGGTGATAGTCACCTGATGGAGTGCTTCAGGAAGAGACGTCCAGAAGTCCCAGTTGTTCCTAGCGCTTCTCATGTTGGTACGAGGGTCACGTTTCACCGCATGGTTCAAATCTGGAAACTTGAGTGGATCACGAAGGAAGAACACTGGTGTATTGTTTCCGACAAGATCCCAGTTTCCCTCTTCCGTATAGAATTTCATGGCGAAGCCGCGAATATCACGTTCAGCATCGGCAGCACCACGCTCTCCAGCAACTGTTGAAAAACGAACAAACATGTCGGTCTTCTTGCCGATTTCAGAGAAGATCTTCGCCTTCGTGAATTTCGTGATGTCATGAGTCACGGTGAAGATGCCATAAGCACCGGAGCCTTTGGCGTGCATCCTCCTCTCTGGGATTACTTCCCTGTCAAAATGAGCAAGCTTCTCAAGGAACCATACATCCTGCAGCAACATAGGCCCCCTTGGGCCGGCGGTGACAGCATTCTGGTTGTCAGGCACAGGAGCGCCCGCAACAGTAGTGAGCTTCTTCTGACCTTCCTTATCCATTAGCAACACATCCATTGCCACTATTCCCATTGTGCTTGAGGGTTTATTTAAGAGTCATTATTATCTAGTAATCGATGTGCACATGCACGCGCAGTTCCATGATAAAGCCATAATCGAGGCGCTTCGCAAGAAGGGGTACAAGGCAACATCCCAGAGGATAGCGATTTGCCGATTTGCACTTCGCGGTCGAAATCATCCGACCGCACAGAGAATCTACGGAGAAGTCAAACCGGTCCATCCCACAGTCAGCCTAGCGACGGTCTACAAGACTCTTCACGTTCTCAAACGCTTGGGCCTGGTTCAGGAACTGGCTTTTCCCGAGAGCGAAACAAGATTCGATTCTTATGCACAACCTCACGCAAACCTAGTTTGCCAGGGATGTGGAAACATCAGTGACATGGATGATCCCGTCACCCGAGAGATGGTTGCCAGAATTGCTTCAAGGGCAAAGTTCACCTTGACTGGACAACGCCTCGACATATACGGACTATGCGAAAGATGCAGCGAGAGAAAAAGGATCAGACCCGCTTCAAGAGGACGCAACTTGAGCTAGGACCCAACTGTCCTGCGAGAAAGACCGGCACTACACGATGCTACCGTAATACGGAGGGGCTTCACCAACTGATCTATGTGTCTACCTTGGTGGTGTTAGCTTGTTTGCGAGGTTGAAATGGGCGCGACCTCAGCAACACAAGAGCTGCCAGAACGATCAAGATGACCGCCGCACCTATGCCCGCGCTCGTTGCAACAGTCAATTCCACGAAGTAGGTAGGGTCGAGCCTCTTGACCACGATTCCCACAAGCGCCCAAACGATGACTAGGCTGTATGCGATATCCCTCCTAGTCCACAAGACAAGAGCAGCGATCAAAGTGGCAACTGTGATGACTACTATCGTCCAGACCACAGCCAATCCAGTATAAGGTTCTATGCCAAGGGAAACAAGCACCGCGGTCACATTGGCGATTGTAGCAACCGTGATCCATCCAAGATAAACGCTGAAAGGCACCTGATAGAACAGCTTCTTCTTCAGAGAGATCGTCTTCCGTGGATCACCAATCTCCAAACGCAGGTAGATGGCAAGCAGAGAAACGAATAGTAATATCATGAAAACCAATGATACGGGAACTAGCTCGTAGTGCCACGCAAAGATCCAAGCTACGTTGAAAGCGTTGCTCGCTACGAAGAGCCAACCTATCTTTCCTAGGTATGCCGAATCTCCCACATCTCTACTTGCTGAGCCTCTCATCTGGTAAGCAACAAAGAGAAACATCAGTACGTAGATGATGCCCCAGATTGAGAAGGTTAGCCCTGAGGGTACGAAGAGGTTTGGGAGTCTATCGGACAACGCGCCAGGCGTCGTGTTGTTGATCAGACCCACAGAAGCCAGCATGTTAATGACAAACATCAGCGCCGTGGAAGCAGCGTTCGACAGTTGAAGAGTTCTCAAAGAACTCATGGCCCTTGAATCCCTTTTCGATTCTAGCTACGGTCATGTCTTATATCAAATGTTATGTTGTCTGAGACTGATAGTTATGAGATTGGTCAAGCTGCCATCGATGGGGAAACACGAGATAGATGATCTCATCAAGCGGCAGATGATTTGCCGAATTGCTTTCAGGGGAAGCAAATACCCATACATTGCACCATTCCAATACGTCACAATCGGAGGAACTCTCTATTTCCATTTCACCAATTATGGTAGGAAGATGAGGATGCTTGGGACAGACGGCAACGTATGCGTTGAGATTGAGCATTATGAACCCGACATGAGCAAGTACCGGTTCGTGGCTCTGAGAGGCAAACTGAAGGTAGTCACAGACTCACGAGAGAGAGCTGAAGCAATCAACAGGTTGAGAAGCCAAGGACGACGAAGACTGTCAATGAACTTCCTTGTTGCTCACGGCTTCAACAAAAAGGAAGATTGGTCTTCACTTGACCCACAGAAGCGGCTAGTCATAGTGAAGCTCGACGAGGCAGCTGACAGAACAGGCCTCAAGAGTCCATAAATCCCGAGCAGAAGGACTTGGGACTGCTGATCATGATATATTCTGGCATTCCCTGCGCAAGTCAGTAACTTGACGGATCCGTCTTCATGAACTCTCTGAGAACTATGGTCGCATAGCTCCCAGCCGGCAATGAGAACTCGAAGGTGACCTTTCTCTCTTCATTGTTCTTCTCTTGAACTGTGAAATGGGGGTTGACTTTGACTGAAGCTCTGCGAATTGTGCCTTCGGAGCTAAGCTCTGGAATAGCACGAATGTAGAAATCTCTCGGAGTCACGCCCTCACGGTCGAGTACGGTCTTCACGATTTCACGTTCTGGGCCATCATCAACATCTGTCCTAAATCCTATCAGTGGGAGAAATGAATTCCCTATCTCAAGCTCGGTTTCCGTGATCGTGCTCAAGATTCTGTTGAAGAGATATGACTGATAGGCTTGCACCAGTAGCCTGCCGAGTCTCTTAGGAAGCCTTCGTATCGCACCAACATAATCACTGTGGTTTTTGGCCAGGTGTTCGAGCATTGCTCGTTCGTATCCGAGCCTTCTTGGGTAGAGTATCAAAGCCCCGTGGTAGTCCATAGTCTGGTCGACATATTGTCTGGCATGTTCTGCGTCCTCCTTCTCGGTCGGGCAGGGGCTACCAAGATAGCTCATCACAGCACCTTCTACATCGCCTTGGACCAGTTTCTTTCCCACTAAGTGTGTGTTTGGTCTGATCGTCCCGAATCTTTGGTAGCCATAGTAGTTTGGAACACCCCTTGCATTGATCTGTTCGCGAGTCTCCTCTAGCGTTTCTTCAAATCGGTCTATCGACGGATCAAGATTTCTTACAACTATTCGGAATCGGTTTCCTTCCAAATCTCCAAGGCACAATCGAGAACCTGATGCAACGAAATCTGAAAGTCGGATTCCTTCGATTCTGACTTCCCTGAGTCTGTCTGGCTTGACCCCGCGCACTGCAACTCGCTGTCTGGTGAGAGCTCTTTTGTCCTTGTTGCCCGCGTAGCCGAATCGATTTGATGAGACCCCTAGTGATCTTGCGATGCTCTTGACTGCCGCGATGGTTTCCCAATTTCTCTTCTCGAGTGTGAAATGAACGCAGTCGCCTTCCTTGCATGCAGGAAACGCCTTGGACAATTCCTCGACTAGAAAATCCTCACAGCAGGAGCGCAGTCTTCCGCCGATTCCCAATGTATCAGTAATGAAGTACTCCAACCCAATCAAATGATCAAGCGAATAAGGGCTCCTGACAACAGCTCGACAGAGAGTCAAGCACCATATCCCTCACAGTGCAGGGAGTCTACCGTGCTGGCAAGGAGCTTCGCATCCGCTCTGAGGAGTCTTCTGATATTAAGACATGACGAGGCTATGATCCCATCGATGCGATCTGACGCCGGTCTCTACTTGTTTATGAACTCCACGACCCTGGCGTGTTCGAGTTCATTGGAGCTAGGCGATAGTCCAACCCTTGAGGCTCTTCCGACGAGCCCAGAGTTGCTCACGCAGGCGCAGTAAGGCTAGATCCTTAGCTTTGGCCTCAAGCATTAAGTCGACATTTTTCGAAGGCATGACTTTCAGGAATCGTAAGAAGCCTTGAATATCGACCATCTCTGCATGTGATCCTCTTCTCGAGCTGGGTTTTTGCGTGGAGTAGTGAAATTCTGGTCCACCATCAGTAGTCGACCAACTCTCGCAGACATCTTTCAAGAACTTCCTTTCGGGAAGATGACCAGTGAGTGCGGTATGGTGAAGGTAGTCAAAGACCATCGGTATGTCTAATGCTTCGCAGAGCGACAACACATCCTCGCTCCCGTAGCTGCGCTCGTCATTCTCAAGAACTAAACGAGGCCGTACGTTTTTTGGAAGAGCTCTGAACTCCTTGCTGAATCGTTGGATTGAAGCATCTCGGTCGCCATACAGTCCGCCAACGTGCAGGATTATCTTGTGTCTCGCGCTTAGACCGAGTTGATCAAGGAAGTCGGCGTGATAGCTGAGTTCAGCTTTGGCGGCCTCCGCGACAGATCTGTTGGGAGAGTTCAATACAACGTATTGGCCGGGATGCATTGACACACGGATGTCCCTGCTCTTGATGAAATGTCCAATATCGACAAGTTCCTGTGCTAGCGTCTTCTTCCATGACCATTGAGCCTTGGGGTGTGATGCCAGAGGCACTATACCAGAAGATATGCGAAAGAACCTGATTCTCTGCGACGCGTTCCAGTGTAGGATGTTGAAGAGACCTTCGAGGTTGGCGCGAGTGAGTGACTCAAGCCGAGTCCGAGAAGCATTGCGTAGACGGCATGTTCTACTGCTTAAGCCGTGTTTGCCAAGGCTGAGGTTCACGCAAGCGTACCCTAAACGGATTCGGCTCAACTGAATACCAGCGTTCCACGACACATCTTTCTTGACTTGAGTCTTTACGTTTGAATGAAAGCACAGAGACTTCGCTTCGAGAGAGAGGTATGACTTGAAGGACTAC
>Ga0315291_10013059_pt1 | contig 10079 bp, 11 predicted proteins | sample YL17G12_20_MG_FD_203070 | JGI IMG/M metagenome (GOLD analysis project Ga0315291, IMG submission 203070) | Sediment microbial communities from Yellowstone Lake, YNP, Wyoming, USA - YL17G12_20 | ecosystem: Environmental > Aquatic > Freshwater > Lake > Sediment | place: USA: Wyoming | collected...
TGCAGAGCCTTGCTGCCATTGGGTACGGATTCCACATTAAATCCCCTTTGTATCAGACCTGCCATGAAAGATGGCCGGTCAGCGCGCTTGCCTTCAATCAGTAGAATCAATTGTTTCATCTCACTCTGTGGTCAAACCTTGTTTTGTTGATAAAATTGGAAACTGTAAAATTTTATTCATTTTACATCAAGTTGGTTTAAAGAGAGTGTAAAAATCATAAAAATTTTTGTCTGGTCTTTTTTATCTTCATCCCCCTGTCGATGGTTTCTCGGCAGGTGAATCTTAAAAATTGTTTAATAAATTATACCTTAACCTTAAAAAGTCAAGGTTTTTAATCTACTCAATCAGCTTCCTATGCTACAATAAAAATGTATCCCACGAGTGAACAGGAGAACAATGGCGGATCTAATTGAGGTGGTGATCGATAGTGTACGCGTCAGCCTGACCAACCAGCAGCGAATTGTGATCCTGAAAGCAGTAGAAGAGGAGCATTACCTGCCAATTTGGGTTGGACCTTTTGAAGCGGAAGCTATCACCATTGCCCTGCAGGAAATTGAAGTGGCCAGACCGCAAACCCACGACCTGCTCAATAAAATCTTCCAACTCCTGAAAGCCAATTTGCAAAAGGTGATGATATCCGCATTAAAAGATGATGTCTTTTTTGCGACTATTACCGCCGAGGTGAACGGCAATCAGCTCGAGATAGACGCCCGCCCTTCCGATGCGATCGCCCTGGCGCTGCGGGCGCATATCCCCATCCTGGTGGACCGCAAAGTAATGGATGAAGCCGCCATTGAACCGGAAGCGGAAGAAGAATCGGTAGAAAATGAGGTCAAGTCCGATGCTGAAGAAAGCAAAGCGGATGAATCAACACCTAAAAAGCGGAACCATAAGGACGGCCGCCTATCCGTCTTTGAAGAATATCTGAAAAAACGCAAAACCGGTAAAGATCCTGGAACGGATGAAGCGCCAAAAAAGAGTGACCCGAACGATAAACCAAAACCCACAAATAATTAAAACTCTCAGACCAATCTCATGAGTGATTTCTCACCACCCACCAATTCCGATACGACCTTTCAAACCCAGCCATTTAATCAACAGGCGGAAGAAGCCGTGCTGGGCGCGGTGCTGATCAACCCGGAATCCTATGCTGAATTGGCACAGATTCTCCAGCCAGAGCACTTTTATGTTATCCGCAATGGCTGGATCTGGCAGGCATTTGCCAACCTGTTCAATCGACAGTCGCCCATTGACTTATTGACGGTTTCGGAGGAATTGGAAAAGCATGAACAATTGACTGAAGTTGGCGGGCAACCCTATCTGATCTCGCTGGTGAACCAGACCCCCACATCAGTTAACGCAGAAGCTTACGCCAAAATTGTGGAAGACAATTTTATCCGCCGACGGATGCTGCAAGCAGCCAATGATATGGCCAAAATGGCTTTTAACCAGGAAAAACCGGTAGATGGTATTCTGGACGCCGCCGAAAAATCCATCTTCGGGTTGAGTGAACGGCGCATCCGCCATGATGTTGCCCCCATTCAGGAAATCATCAGTGATTACTATAACCGCGTATCGGAAGCCTCGCAGCAGAAAGATGAAATCTTCGGTCTCCCCACCGACCTGATCGATCTGGACAAGCTGCTGGGCGGGATGCAAAATTCAGACTTGATCATTGTGGCCGGCCGTCCAGGTTCCGGTAAGTCCGGTTTTTTGCTGACCGTGGCCAACAATGTGGCCCTCAAGAAGAAAAAGCATGTGGCTTTTTTCTCCATGGAAATGTCCAACGAACAACTATTGCAGCGCCTGCTGGCGCAGGTGACAGGGATCAATACGCAACGTTTGCGGTCTGGAAAAATTGATGCCAATGAATGGGAGCAATTTACCGAGGGCATTGAGATTCTGAATAATGTTGTCGTATTCCTGGATGACACGCCTTCCCTGACCCCCATGCAGTTACGCACCAAATGCCGACGGCTTGACCTGGAACACAAGCTGGATCTGGTGGTGATCGATTACATCCAATTAATGGTTGGCGATTCGCGCACTGAAAACCGCGTTCAGGAAGTCTCTTATATTTCACGCAACCTCAAAGCTCTGGCCAAAGAACTCAAGGTACCCGTGCTGGCAGCCGCCCAGCTTTCCCGCGCTTCAGAAATGCGCGACCAGCTGCAAAAGAGAAGGGATGAGCCCAAGGAATATCGCCTTTCCGACCTGCGCGAATCCGGCAGCCTGGAACAGGATGCGGATGTGGTCATGTTCATTGACCGCGATCTGAAAAAAGAAGGCATCTCGCGCCTGATCGTGGCCAAACACCGCAACGGTCCCACCAACGAAGCGGGCATTGAAGTGGTCTTCCGCAGCGACCTGACCAAATTTGATAATGCCTTAACCAGGATTGAACAGACCACCCTGGAAAGGGAAAAAGCGCCCAGACAAGGGAAACCAAAATCATGAGAGAGTTCAACGGTTTTTTGGATGACTCTGCCCGCATGGTGCTGGTGCCTTCCCAATTTTTCAGCGAATTACTTGGTCAGATTGATGATTTAACTGAAATGCGCGTAACCCTTTTTACCATTGGATTCATCGGGCAGAGCGGCGATTACGCCAATTGCATCCTGATGCAGGATTTCGTCAGCGACAGCCGGTTCATGGCCTCCCTGGGAAATAATCCCAAAGAAGCCAATGCCATCCTGCAGGACGGCCTGGAAAGAGCAGTGCAACGAGGATCACTGCTACGCATTGCAGGAGCCAACACTCCCAGCCAGCAGACTTATTTTTTCCTTAATACACCGCGCGGACGTTCATCCGCTCAGGCGTTGCAGCGGGGGGAACTAACTCCGTCCACCGCAACAGCTGTGATCAATGCCGCCAAAGAAAAGCCGAATCTGTTTGCCCTGTATGAAGCCAATATCGGAGCGCTCACTCCGATGATCGCTGAAACGCTGAGGGATGCGGATAAGAATTATCCGGCTGAATGGGTGGAAGAAGCGATGAAAATTGCCGTACAAAACAACATCCGCCGCTGGCGCTATGTGGAAGCCATATTAAAAAGCTGGAAAGAGGAAGGACGCCATGGAGGAGATCAGCAAAACGCTCAAGAGGATTACCGCCGCTATGTCAAAGGTAAGTTCGGACAATTTGGGAAACGCTGAGGAAACTCCCAGGATGTTTGGCGATAAGAACTGCCCCATTTGCGGCGGTGTGGGTTACGTGCGCCGTGACCTGCCCGTTGATGACCCCAATTTTGGAAAACTTGAAATCTGCGACTGCAGCCGGGAAAGAGCCCGGCAAATTGCCATGCAGCGTCTTCATCAGCTCAGCAACCTGGACGCCTTTCAAAACCTGACATTTGAAACCTTCAAGATCAGCGGGCGCTCAGGCACGCGCGACCCCAACAAAACCCTGGAAGTGGCTTTCAATACCGCCAAAAACTATGCCGAACATTTAAATGGCTGGCTGCTGCTGCAGGGAAGTTATGGAACGGGAAAGACGCACCTGGCAGCGGCGGTGGCCAATTTTGTCCTTTCCCTGGGATTTCCCACGCTATTTCTCACCGTCCCTGACCTGCTGGACTGGCTGCGCGCCACCTTTGAAGCCGGCGAGGATGAAAGCTATGCAGAACGGCTGGACGAGATCCGCAATGTGAAACTGCTGGTACTGGATGACTTGGGCACCCAAAACGCCACACCCTGGGCCTGCGAGAAGCTCTACCAGATCATCAACCACCGCTACACGCTCAGGCTGCCCACGCTGGTTACCACCAACCAGGACCTGAATGAAATTGATGAGCGCATCAGTTCACGCCTGCAGGACCGCGAGCTGGTGAGCAAGGTGCAGATCACCGCTTCCGATTACCGCAACCCGGTAGCGGAAGCAACCCCCTCGCCCATCTCCATGCTGGCAGCAGTGAGCGACCACCGCACCTTTGACAAATTCAGCGAGCGGCGCAGCGAAAAGCTGAAACCCGATGAACAACACAGCCTGGAACAGGCCTTTTATTATGCGCAGAAGTTTGCTGAAAAACCGCAGGGTTGGCTGGTGCTGATGGGCAGTTACGGTACGGGCAAAACCCACCTGGCGGCGGCCATTGGGCATTACCGGGCCACCCTGGGGAATGAACCCATCTTCACCGTGGTGCCGGACCTGCTTGACCACCTGCGGGCCACCTTCAGCCCCAGCAGCAACGCCTCTTACGACCATGTATTCAACCAGGTGCGTTCCGCTGACCTGCTGATCCTGGATGACCTGGGCACACAAAGCGCCACCCCCTGGGCACGGGAAAAACTCTACCAGATATTGAACTACCGCTATGAGACCAAACTGCCCACCGTGATCACCACCACCTCAACCCTGGATGAGATCGACCCGCGCATCCGCAGCCGCATGCTGGATGAGCGCGTGTGTCAGATTTATGCGATCATCGTGCCGCCTTACCAGAGCAGCAAGGATAAGATAAAACGAAAATCATAGAGTATTAATGATCAGGGCAGCCATTCCAGGCTGCCCTTTTTTTATGGAAACCTGTCAAAGCGTGCCTTATTTAATGTGATTTGCTAAACCCTACTTTTTAATAAATCGAACAGGTATACAAATGGCGCAAACCAATACTTGTGCTTCTCCCATCCCTATCCCACACTTCGTTCTGGGCTGGCGGGATATCCTGCGCAATGATGGAAAGCTATTCAATACGCCCAACACCCTTGCAGAAGGCTACTCTCCCCTACGCTCAACGACTTGAGGCCGTTGGCTTCGGGGATCTCCGCCCTCCACTCCTGTGGAGGGCTGCGACAAAACCCGACACTTTGGAAAAAATATAAAAACCGGACTTAAGCGGACAGAACCGGACATTTTTAAAAAAAAACGAATAGGGAAACCAATCGGATGATATAAATCTATACGCATTTATTAAGAGGCCTGGGAGAAAGAGAAGAATGCGACGTGACAACGCTGAGGGCAAGATTACTTATAGAGCTAAGATCCTTCGCTACGCTCAGGACGGGCAACGAACGCCCGGATTGCCACCCTCACACACTCTGAAAGGGCTCAGGACAGGCACCGCTAAATAAAAAATATCTTTAAGTAAAATTTTTTAATAATACTGTTTAGTAATCAAGTTAAATTTGGTTGCGGCTCGCAATTCCAGGAGGAACGCAGCCTGAAGCTTTGAAAAATTACTAATCTACCTTTACACGCTACATTAAAATATGAGAAAATGGGTAAAGGAATTTATTGATGGTAAATTGTGGTTAGAATAGTTTTGGAAGCCGCTACTCTTCTCATCCGGGAGGAAAACAATCTATGAACGATAAAAGTGCGAAAAAACAGAATTTCCCCAAGCCAAAGGTCATCGATCAATTAAACGAAGATGGTTATAAGATACCCATCTTCCGGGCTGCCATGGAATTGGAGGTCTGGGCGAAGGTAGCAGCGGGGGAAAATACCGCCGTAATATTGGCAGAAAAAGAGGATTGGGATGTGCATGGAACGCAAGTGCTGCTGGATGACTTGTGCGCCCTCAAATTATTGAAAAAACGGGGCAACCGCTATGGGCTGACCGATGAAGCGGAATATTTCCTGCTGCCAGATAAACCAACCTATCAAGTCTCATTCCTTAAAAAGGAATTTCAATGGGAAGGGAATGGCCAATTGGCTAAGGCGATCCGCACCGGGAAGAGACCTATTCATTACAAGGCAACCAAGGATGACGCAGCGGATATTTGGATTGGGTTCTACGCTTGTGATTGGGCAGACCCGCAATCTTATTTGGAATCAGCCAATGCTTTATGGAAGACGTTAAAAATACGACCGCGAACGAGGTTGAGGATACTAGACATTGCCTGTGGACCAGCACCTAAAACCTTCGCTTTAGCCATGGGAAATCCGGGAGTACGGATCACTTTGGTGGACTGGGGACAGGTATTGAAAACATCACTTGAATTTGCGGATAAACTGGGAGTTAAAAAACAAGTGACTACTAATGCAGGAAATCTTTTTGCTGCTGATTTTGGGTTAAACCAGTTCGACCTGGCTTTTTTGGGCAACATCACCCATTTTTTAAACCCTGAAGAGAATAGGCGCCTGTTCCAAAAAACATACGGTGCGCTGGTGCATGAGGGTGTACTTGCACTGGATGCACATCGGCATGAATATCCAAACCCGGCAGGACCTGAATTATGGTTCTATGCCGTCTCAAAAGGCGGGGCGGCTTACAGCTTTCAGGAATATAAGGTTATGCTTGAACAGGCTGGATTTACAAAGATTGAAGACGTAGCAAAACGACCGATAAAAGCTGTGAAACCTTGACAGGGAAATCGGGATGCAACTTAAGCCGCAGAGATTTACAACGGCGAGACACCGCTTAGAGTGAGTTGACTATTAGCGCAAGGAGATTGCCACGGCAACGACCGCCTCGCAATGACAGGAGGGAGATTGCCACCCTCACGCCTTCGGAAAGGGCTCAGGGCAGGCGCCCCGTAAAGACCACGGGGCTCGTAAATATAGAGCATTACGGTGGCGGGGACGTCGCCTGGAATATAAAATTTATGGTATTGCGAGTTTTTATACTTTCAGCAAACCACAGAAACAAAAAATGGGGGAAATAGTTCTACTTTTTTTGGCGGTTGTACGGTTTCTGATTCCAGGGAGCAAGCGAGATTTTTTCGTCTCTCGCCTTTGATTGGATTGCGCGTGGGGTTCGATGAATCTTAATCGCGATGACACGGGTAGGCGTGTTTTGTCGAGCAAGGTCTTTGAGGGTTTTAACCTCTTCTTTTGTCCATAGCTTGCCAGATCGTGAGGGTTTTGCCATTGTTCCTCCTAAATTACAGATATACATATTATGAACATTTCTTATGAAAAAGTCAATAGAAACGAGAATAAATAGGCAATGAGACGCTGCCTGGAGCAATTGAGACCCCCACCCTCCCTCCCCCTGCTAATAACCAGGGGGAGGAGGAAATAAAACTGAGATTACTTCCCTCACGCCCTCGGAGAGGGCTCGCAAATTTAACAGTCCGGTATTCTTTGCTCATCCTTTCTCATCCTGGCAAAGAGGTTCAAATGAAAACACGAAAGATTTGATTTGGCAATATTTTCTGAAGAAAACAGATTTCCCATCCCTTGCTACGGATGACTTGTCTTTTATGATCGCTAGATTGAATAATTGACCTGGAAAATGCCTTGACTTCAAGGCACCTTCTGAAGTATTCTTGTTTTCATGCGATTGCACTTAAGAGTTGAATTCAGGTTTGGCGCAATACTATTTCATTGAGGATAACTATTATGATGAAAGAATTTAAAACAACCCGTAATCTGGTCATTACCGCCCTCTTGGCAGCCATTGCTGTTGTGCTGGGGTGGACCCATTGGGGTTTCATTCCCTGGTTAGGTGGTGTGTCTTTAACCATCATGCATGTACCGGTCATCATCGCTGCAGTCATAGTTGGTCCCGTTTCCGGGACCATCGTCGGATTGGTCTTCGGTGTATTCAGCATGATCCAGGCTGCAATTGCGCCAACCGGTCCAACCGACGTTTGGTTCACAAATCCACTATTGGCAGTTTTACCGAGGTTATTTATTGGTCCGTGTGCGTGGTTGGTTGGGCAGGCGCTTAAAAGATGGCCTGCAGCAGCTTTATCGCTGGCGGGTGCGGTTGGCAGCCTGACCAACACCTTCCTGGTATTGGGGATGATCGGTTTGCTGGGTTACCTACCCTGGGCAGTTGTGGGGGGAGTGGTGGTAACGAATGGTTTACCAGAGATGCTGGCTTCAGCTTTCATCACCCTTGCGGTAGTTGCAGCTTACTGGCATATTCCCATTGGAAAACGTAAAGGCGCTGACCTGGATTGAAGGCTGCCTTAAATAATAATGTTTTTACAAAGGGAACAGGATCAACCAGGCAGCGCACGCGCTCAGGATCAGAAATAATAAATCCATCCAGGTGAATCTAACTTCATGTAATCCTGTCCGGTTAGCATTACTGCCATATCCACGTGCCAGCATGGCATTGGCAAGAGTGTCCGCTTGCTGAAGGCTGACGCTGAAGAGAGGGATGATCAAGGGCAGGAATTGTCTGGCTCGCCGGATTACTCCTCCTTTGGAACTATCCCACTCGGCACCGCGCGAAGCCTGTGATTTCGCGATTTTTTCTGCATTAATTGCCAGGAATGGGATAAAACGCAGCATAATCTGCACGACCATTGCGGCAGAATCGGTGCGTATCCCAATTTTATTAAGCGGTTTTAACAACAGATCCAAACCATGGATCATCTCAAGCGTGGAAAGAGTTACGCTTGCCAAAGTCAACAATAAAATTAACCCTGTGAATCGGATTAATAGAATTATCGCGAAACGAAGGCCGGTTGCTGAGACAGATAAAATCCAGAAAGAAAATAGCAAACGATCACCGCTTGGATGAGGAGTGATGAATAACTGCAAAATTGCCAGCAAGGCTATAAATGGCAGCGGCGGCAAGAGTCCGCGCAGTGCGTACGTGATGGGTACCTTACTGATCAGAAGCAACAGCATGATCAGGATTACGGCAGCCAGCAGCCCCGGGATTTGTTTGGATAAGGTCAAAGCCAGGATCAGGATGATATAACCGAGGATCTTTGAGCGAGGATCCAGCCGGTGGATGATTGAACCGGTTGGCAGGTATTGCCCGAAAGAAATGCGATTCAGATATTCAAATTGACTCATCTTTTTTCCCTGAAGTTATGGCATCCAATTCGAGTTCCAATCTTGGCAGACTGGCAATATCCTGCGGGAGAGGCCAGCCTTTGCTCCGCAATCCTTCTGCGATCCGGGCAGACAAAGGCGCCCTTAACCCGACGGCATTCAATTCCTTGATACGGCTGAATATTTGCTCAGCACCACCATGTAGAATATCTTTTCCCTGGTGAACGACGCTAACCTGATCCAGCACATTAACCAGTTCTTCGTACTGGTGGGTGGATATGAGCATGGTTACGCCTGAATGGTGGATCTGATTAAGATGGCTGATGAGTTCCTTTCCAGATAGTGGATCCAGACCTGAAAGGGGTTCATCCAGCAGCAGGATATCCGCCTGCACAGCCAGCACGGATGCCAGCGCCACTTTGCGCCGCTCCCCGCCGCTGAGGGTCGCAGTTAAACGGTCTTTATAGGTTATAAAATCCAACCCAACCGAGCGCATGGCTAATTCCACCACTTGTGCGAGCTTCCCCTCAAATCCCAAATGACGGGGAGCATACGCCACTTCGTCGCCCACGTATTGTTCGAAAATCTGGTCTTCCGGCTGCTGAAAAGCCAATGCCACTTTGCGTCTTAAGGACTTAACATCCAGATTCTTATCATTCAGGTTAAAATCCCCCACCAATACACTTCCGGTTTGGGGTCGTAATAAACCGTTGATGTGCTGCAGTAAGGTGGTTTTACCGGAGCCGGTTGGGCCGATCAGGCTGTGCATCTTTCCCTTTTCTACTTGTAAGGTTAAATCCTTGAGTGCCTGGTGGGCTAATGGGGACCCGTGTAAATATGTGTAAGAAAGATCTTGAACTTCAATAAGTGTTTTTTCTTTGCCTGCGTCAGGTTGCTCCGGATTGATGATTATTTTGGGTTGCCCTTGATATTGGGGTAAGGATTGGATCAATTTATCCGCTTGGAGGATACCGCCAGGAATGGCAGGGAAGAACCTTTTTAACTTGGAAGCTGTTTTACATACTTCCGGCTGGTCCAATCCGATGGATTCAAGTCCTGCGGATATCGAAAAAATAGCCGCAGGAGGTTGATCCATTAATAATTGACCCTTGTGAAGGACAATCACCCTTTCAAATTCAGCGGCTTCTTGCATCAGGTGCGTAATCAGGATTATTGTGATTCCTTGCTTGTTTAAAGCTTTTGCCTGCTGCAAGACCATCGCCCGGCCTGCGGGATCCAGCATAGCAGTTGTTTCATCGAAGATGATGCACTGCGGGCGCATTGCCAGCACTCCGGCCAAAGCCAGCCGCTGTGTTTCACCAGCCGATAAAAGGTAGGAAGCGCGTTCCCGAAGATCAGTTAAGCCGGTGTCCAACAAAGCTTCCTCCACGCGTGAGCGA
>Ga0315291_10013061_pt1 | contig 10078 bp, 6 predicted proteins | sample YL17G12_20_MG_FD_203070 | JGI IMG/M metagenome (GOLD analysis project Ga0315291, IMG submission 203070) | Sediment microbial communities from Yellowstone Lake, YNP, Wyoming, USA - YL17G12_20 | ecosystem: Environmental > Aquatic > Freshwater > Lake > Sediment | place: USA: Wyoming | collected...
CGCCACTGTGGGTGTGCGGGTCGGGGTTCGTGTCGGGGTCCGTGTCGGCGTCGCTGTTTGCGCTGACGCTCTGACAATCCCTAAAAGTGCGCAGAAAAGTGTAATCGTTAAAACCCTATTGCACCTCATTGTGATACCCTCGTTCCTCCCTGGCGATTGACCCATGTAAGCGCTCTATCATTTACTTTGGTAAAGCCATTCATGTTGTAATCGTCGGCTCTGTAAGTTGGTTGACCTTGATCACGCGGCTGCCGCCACTTATGAGCCAGTTACTCCTTACTATACAACATAATAGCCCGCAAGTTCCATGCCCTGGTAAGACTTTTCTTTAGCGTTTTTGAGCGAAACTTAACGTCTTTTTGGAGTTAACGTTATGGCCATTGACCTTGCGCCGCGCCTACAACTTGACAATTATCAGACTACTTGATCCACAAAAGTTGGAACTTTGTTCATACCAGTTTGGTAACTTTGTTCCCACCTTATGCAATTTGAATGACCGCTTAGGGTTTCAAAATAAATCCGGGCGCATCCAGGCAATATCATCTCTGCCGTTCTCTCCAAACTTCTCTCCTTTTCTGAGTTCACCGGTGACTTAATGTGGTAAGTGCTATAATGTCAAGCTTCAACCAATAACCATTTCCGAGGCTTACTATGATCCGATTTATAGCACTCATCTTCTATCCTGTGTGTTCAGCATTGGTAAGCTTTCTCTTCAGCGATCAACAACGAGAGATTATTATTCTTCGCCAGCAGATTCTGATACTCAAAAGACAGCTCGCACGGAAAACCATGACCACTCCCCCGGAAAGAGCGGCGATGCTTCTTTTCGGTCGTTCATTGGATCATTTGAGAAAGTCGATTCTGATATTACAGCCCGAGGCCATCCTCGGCTGGCACAGGAAACTTGTTCGTCAAAGATGGACATATTCATCGAATAAACCCGGCAGACCAACGCATTCCAGGGAAACCAGAGACCTTATCCTGAATCTCGCGAAAGAGAATCCAGCCTGGGGTTATGGCAAGATACAGGGTGAACTCAAGAAGCTGGGAATCAATATCTCGCAGACTACCATAGGGAGAATAGCGACGCGCAATGGATTCACTAGGGGGCCGTTCAGGGCAGGAGCCGGCTGGCGAAAGTTCCTGGGGCACTATAGGGATTTCATATGGTCTTGTGACTTTTTTACCGTTGAGACAGCTTTTCTCGCCAGGTAGTACGTGCTGTTCTTCATAGAGATTGGAAGCAGGCGATTGCATATCACCGGCTGCACAAAGAGTCCACACACCCTCTGGATCGCCCAACAAGCGCGCAACCTGAGTTGGAACATTCAGGACTCGCCGGCACGACCGAGGTTCCTCATCCACGACAGGGACGGCAAATTCAGCCGCGAATTCGATGCGATCTTCGAGAGCGAGGGACTTGAGATAATCAAAACACCATACCGGGCGCCCGACGCCAACGCTCATGCTGAAAGGGTGATCCGGAGTATCCGGGAGGAATGCCTGGATCGCATCATTATCCTGCAGAAATGCATGCAGGATAACTTCGGGCCTGAACGTTTGTGCTGGCCTTGGCATTTAATTGAATTTAGACCGAAATCCCCAGTTAGCCCGCAGCTAGCAATCGGAATCCTCGATCATATGCAATAGCAATGATTGTGCCCATTCGATATAATCATGACATAAGTCGGACAGAGAATGTTCGCGCCGAAAATGAGGGGTTAGCGCCGGAATCGACCAGGCTTTTATGACGTGTTTGTGCCTGACGAAGGACGCCATAAAAAGAGGCGGTATTTTAGGTGGTCGGGCTATGGGCGTGCATATTTATAGTCACAAAATGGTCACAAAACGGAATTCGGCCAATTTGAGTAACTTTGATAATAAGCCGCAACTACATGATAGTGAGCAAGTTGTAGCATGGGGTGGCTGAGCGTGAGATCCTTCACCTGCGTGTGCAGGTTCAGGATCCGCTATCTCATGCAAGTTACGATCACCGCGTTCCGTAACTTGCTGAGCTAGCGGACGAAAGCGCCGGCCGGAGGTTTCGAACCTCGAATGGAATGAGAGGTGAGAAATCTTGGAAGAAGAACATTCACTATGGTGTCTTTACATGTTGCGATGCCGGGATGGCGAGTTCTACATCGGGATTACCAACGACATAGAGGACAGGATAAAGCGACATGCAGCCGGAACGGCATGTTGATACACGCGATACAGGCGGCCTGTAGAGCTTCTTTATGTCGAGCAGTGCGGAGAATACGAAGCTGCCAGAAAGAGGGAGGGCACGGTAAAGAAGTTCAGCAGGGAGAAGAAGTTGGAGTTGCTGAAAAGACCGAATCCTCCACCATTGTTTCAAAGATAAGATCTCTCGTGACCTGATAGGCACCCGAGATCCGGAATTTGCGGGGCATGAACAAGATCCCTCACCCGCACAGGCGGATTCGGGATCCGAGATATCATGATGCAAAGATAAGACCTCTCCCCCCCCTGCGGGGGTTCGAGGTACGCAATTTCCGGGGGAAATTGCGGAGGGGTGGCTGAGCGGACGAAAGCGCCGGTCTTGAAATACGATCTGGGCACTTTTGCAACTATCTAGTGCTGAACCTATTACACAGCGCCCCAAAAAGTTACAGCATTTTAGTTGAGTAGCATGTTAGGCACGTTTTGGCACGTTTGGGCCATGATGTAGTCACTATTTGGACACAAGATGCGCGCCTGAATATGTGGTGAATGATCGACGCATAGCTATGGTTTGTATTTCTTTAAAATCAAGTGACCGAGACCATGACTTTGCCCCGGAGGGAGTCTTTTCTCTATAACAACTCGAAATATTTGATGATCATTTTGAATAATTGGCTTGCGGAGTTGCGCTATTCTGCTTCCCCCCACTCTTCCTTGAAGAGCATCCATAATATCTTTCAGTCTGTTGTCCAAATCATGAAAACGCAACTCGATATCACCCATATAAATCATGATGTGCAGTTCGATTCTATCCCCCGAGCAATATCGGATCCTTTTTAGTTTACATACCCGATCTATTTCAGCATGAATCTGTTTTCTCCAGTGAAGTCGGGGGGCAAGATATGGGGAGCAGTATATTCATGCCAGTTTCAGTATGACATTGAAGATATTGTGGTTGACGCATATTTTGCTTCTCAGGGGTGTAAGCGCGGGGAGATGCCGACTTTCACCTGTCTCCATTGTGGGGGCAGGATGATATATGAGGGTGATAAATAAAGTCCGCGCGAAGCGCGTTAAGTTCAAACGGCTGCGGAATTCCGACCGGGCCAGAACATCGAACAAGTGTTCAAGATTCGCGGGAAGGTGGTCGGTTTCCATGCGTAGCACGCGAGCAGTCGAGGCCGGGCACCGGGGTTTTCCTGTTCGCAGGATCGACCTTCGCGACTCTCTGTTCACCAGTGCAACGTGTTCAGGCTGTAGTTCGAGCCGGAAAGCCAGGCATGGAAGACGCGCGCCCCAGGATTACACACCGCCGGATCGGTCTTGCCGTCGTTGTCGTAATCCGCCGGATGCGCCAGCAGGGCCGAACCCGCCACGCCTCTAAACACGACCTGGGCATACCCCTGGCTGGACTGCGCACACACCCACACGCCGGTCGCGGGCTGAAAGAGCGTGGGGTCGGCTTTCCCATCCCCGTCATAGTCGCCGGGCGCCGGCGCCGCCCCTGCCCTGCCAGCGGTAACCAGCGAGGCTGGCGCATAGGCGCTCCCGGACAACAGCGCGAGCCACGCGCCGCTCGCCGTGTGATACACGGCCGGATCGGTCTTGCCGTCGCCGTCGTAATCCGCGCCGGCGTTGAGCCAGCCCGCGCCGCCGAGCGAAGCCACCGAAGGGGAATACCCTGAGCCCGAAAGCCAGGCGGCCATCTGCCTGCTTGCCGCGGAGTACAACGCCGGGTCCGCCAGACGGTCCCCGTCGAAATCGCCGCATACCGGCACACAATTTGAGTTGCCGATCTGCATCGTGCGCGGGCGGTATGACTGCGAGGAATCCAGCACCAGCAACTGGCGTGCAGCCGGGTCATAGACCGCCGGGTCGGCCTTGCCGTCCCCGTCGAAGTCGCCGGGGATCGGCTGAATGCCGGACGCTGAAGGCGTAACTTTCATGCTCGCCATGGACGAGGCATAGTTGCTGCCGGACAGGAACACGGTAAACATCCCGTTGGAGGCATTGTACACCGTCGGGTCCGCCTTGCCGTCGCCGTCGTAGTCGGTCTGCGCCTGCCGGCTCCCGCGCAATTTCGCCTGCATTGCCGGAGTCAGTTGTTTGACCAGCTCCGCATTGTACGCACCGGGCGGGTTTGGCTGATAGTTGTCTATCTGCTGAGTCGCGATATTATACGAACGCGATATCCCGGCCGGCGATCCCGCCTTGACCGACGGATCGACGTCGGTTGCGATAATTGAAACAGTACCGTCGCTGTTGAAGGCGATCTCGAAAGTGCGGAACTGCTGAGGGACATCCTTTAACGACGCGGTTTCAACCTCCCAGAAGCCGAGTTCGGGATGGGCGGGATCAGGCGACGCGAACGGGGTAATTGCGTTGCAGTGACGATGTCCCGATATCCACAGGACAAGATTCGGGTATGTATGAAGTTGCGAGATCAACCGCTCCTCGGATATGGGAGCGTTGGGGTTCCATATGCCGACTCCTATCGGCACGTGCGCGGCGACGATCATGAGCTTGCCTTCGGCCTGCCCCTGATCAAGCGCATTGACAAGCCATTCAAAGCGTTGCTCGTCAAGCTCGCAGAGCGAATAGGGGATGCCGGTGTTGGGATCGCTATCGCTTTGGGTATCGTCGAGCACGATGACCGCGATCGGTATATTCGGCTTCGGGTTGAACGTATAGCAGGCGAAGCCCGATGTCGCGTTGGATGGGCTGAATCCATGTCCGACCGGATTTGAAGACGTGTTGAAAAATTCGCCGATCCACTCATCCCTCGTAAGCGAACGGCGATTGGGATCTGCGGCGAGCACCTGTGGAGGGGTCGGGAATCCTCCCTCGGGTCCGACTCCCAGAATGTCGCCGTAAAACGTCGTGCCGTTGATTGCGCCCATGTAGAAACCGCGGCCATCCAGGCCGGTCAGCGGAGAGCCCAGGTTGAGGATATCCAGGCCGATATAGGCCTGTCGAACGTACTCGTTCACGGGCCATGAACCCTCCCAAAAATGATCGTGATTGCCGAGGGCCTGATACCAAGGGATCGACGGATCGAGGCCGGCCGCCTTGTACTCGTCCTGATAATCGTTATGCGGCCCGGGGATCGGGTCATCCTTGGCGCCGGAATCGGGGTTTATATTCTGGCCGTCAAGGACATCGATAAACCATCGCAGTTCGTTGTACTGGGTATTGTTGCAATCATCGCCCAGAGAGATGCCGAAATCGAAATGAATTTGTTTGTGAAGGACGTTTATCGTCTGGACGGCTGCGTCGAGAACGTGGGTTGTATAGAGCATGCCCGGCCAATATGCCGACGAATTACCGCCTTCGTAGCCGAAATATATGCATTGAGCTGGAGTTTCCTTGTCGGAGAGATGGATGTCGGACATGGTAAAGAACTTCAGGAGTTTTGCGACATTGGTGAAGGATGCGCCGCTATTATCGGCCGACAGGAACAGCCTACCGGAATCGGTGCCGGTTCCGAACTGCCATTTGCCGTAACCGTACTCATCGTAGAGTGAAACCTGATCGGGATAAATCGCGGGCGAAGTCGAAGGAACCGGGATAGGCACGATCACTCTCTGGCGCGTCGTATACACATCGGGATCGATCGGGTATCCTTCGAGCTGAGCTTGCTGCCCGGCGGCGTTTTTTGCGTATCCCGCCAAAGAGAAAATCAGCATGCCCGTCGAAACGACCACACAGAACATTCTGGATTCGCCACACGATTTCAAAAAAACCCTCCTTTGTTATACACCTGTCTTGTTGAACAAAGACAGTATCCAACGTATCCAGCAAACACATATACACACATAATTTAGCATGTTAAAAGAGGGAGCGCAAGGCAGAATCAGGGGGGCTTTCCTACAAGGTGTTATAGCGGTTAGAACGTGGGATTGTCATAGGTAATAGATTCGAGACGGCCCGCTTTGTAGTCGTAAAGAATTTCCTGAACATTTGTCCTGCCTGCCTGCACATATGTGATGGCAAGCAGCATGGCTATTCGCTATAATCGCGATATGTTGCGGCGTCACAGCCGTTGTTATTATGTATTGGCTCAAGCTCCAGCATGAAAAAGCAATTTAATGGACACTATATGGACACAAGGCGATATCCATTAAGCGATAAATGGTGTTGCGACATTGCGCATGACGCTGCAAGCGTGTATGATATAGCTATTCGGAGGGGTGCCAGAGTGGTTGAATGGGCCGGTCTTGAAAACCGGTGTGCCCTTACGGGCACCGTGGGTTCGAATCCCACCCCCTCCGCCAATACTCCAGGGATAAGGGATTAGGGGGAAGGGGGAAGGGATTAGAGGAAAAAGGGAGATGAATATGCTGCCAAAGGTCATAGTGCATAACTCAATCAGTTTGGATAATTCGCTCATAAATTTTGAAGTTAATATGGGTTTGCATTACAAGATCGCGCGAGGGTATAAGCCCGACGTTCACTTAATCGGTTCGAATACCGTAAAAGCAGGTATTGAGTTGTATGGAGGCACGGTTCCGCCGGAAGAGGGGAAAGACTTTGAAAGGCCTCAAAGGGATAAGAGCCTGCCCTATTGGGTTATACCAGACACAAAAGGAGCTTTGAAAGGACTGCTTCACATATGCAGGGGATTTGAGTTTTGCAAAGACGTTATTCTGCTGATATCGGAGGAAACTTCTAAAGAATACAGAGCGTATCTGGAGGAAAGGAACTATGGTTATCATATCGTTGGCAAAAAGCGTGTTGATTTAAAAAAAGCATTGGAACTCCTCTTTAAAAAATATAATGCGAAGACTATATTGACCGACGCAGGAAGGATATTGGTTAACCTGCTCATAAATCAGGGATTTGTATCTGAGATCAGTCTGTTGGTCCACCCTGTTATTGTAGGAAACAAGGGTTATACTATCTTTGGTGGGATCGATAAGAGTATTAACCTGAAATTACACAAGAAGGAAAGCCTAGAAAAGGGATGTGCCTGGTTGGTGTATAAGGTTGAGTATTGATTTTCCCATCGAAGCCGGTGCTGACCGGGGGAGCTGGGGGTAGAGGATTGGCGAGGTGAAGAAATGTAGCCGAGGCTTCGGTCTCGGCCCCGAGGGTAAGGAGCGCTACGGCAAATTCAGGGCTTGTTTTTGTAACATAGCTTAGGCACATATTGTAAAGTTATGGATAAAGCTAAATCGCGATGCATATTTTGTGAAATTATAAATAGAAGAGTGCCGGCTTCAGTAACATATGAAAATGATGATGTTATCTGTTTTTTGCCTCAAAGAGTTGAAGTATACGGCCATACTTTAGTTGTACCTAAAAAACATTTTGAGAGTGTATATGATATTCCAGAAGATATACTTTGCGAATTGATAAAAGCCTGCAAGAAACTGTCGATCTCGTATAGAAAAAAGATCAATGCTACGGGGATGAATGTTATGCATGCGAGTGGCAAGGATGGCCAGCAATCTGTTTTACATTTCCATATCCACTTATTGCCCAGGTTTAAGGGCGACAATTTGGATACATGGCCGAAGTTGCCCAAAGTCGAAATTGATAAGGAACAATTGTTGTTAAAGTTAAAAATGGGTTAATCGAACAAATATACCACCGGGATGTAGCATTTTTTTGAGGGAGGAGGGCTACACCTGTTCAGAGGTACCATGTGACAAAGATCCTCGGGAAAAAGAGGGTGGAAATATGGCGAAAGGCATTTCGAGTTGATCCGGTGCCGGCGCTTCTCGCATCGGGGAATCCGGCCATTGAATATTTTACGCGGCGGGATCTCCTGGGAGAGAAGGTCGCGCCCATCGAAACTCTCTGGGATCTGCCGTGCGTGGAGCGCATCCTGCGAAAGCAGCAGAGGGATGGATCATGGAAATACCATGGGGGGAGTGCGCGGATACGATCGGGGGAAGACTATAATCAGATAGAAACCTACAGGATGCTGGGCGAGCTTGTTGAGAAGTACGGGCTCAACAGAAGACATCCGCAAATCCGGAAGGCAGCCGAATTCCTTTTTCGTTGCCAGACCGCCGGAGGAGACTTCAGAGGAATCTACGGCCCTCTATACTCGCCTAACTACACCGCCGGCATCATGGAACTGCTCATCAAGGCGGGATATGGTGATGATCCCCGCATTGAGAAGGGATTTTCATGGCTTCTCTCAATGCGGCAGGATGACGGGGGATGGGCGATCCCCATGAGGACAGTACGCGCGAGCTATAAGACGAGTGTGGTGAGTGGCGCGGCGATTGAGCCTGACCGCACGAGGTCTTTCTCACACCTCGCCACGGGAGTTGTGCTCCGCGCCTTCGCCGCGCATCCAGTCTACAAGAGATTGAGGGAAGCACGGCATGCAGGGGCATTGCTCGCCTCGCGTTTTTTCAAGAGAGACCCCTATCCTGACCGGGGCACGCCGGAGTACTGGGGGAGGGTGTCGTACCCATTCTGGTTCACGGACATAGTTTCCGCGCTCGACTCCTTGTCACGTAGGGGCTTCTCTAAGAACAATACACAGATCGCGCGTGCCCTTGACTGGCTGAAGGATCGGCAGGACAGCAATGGCCTCTTTAGATTGAAGCTCTTGCGGGGAAAAGACAAGGACCTGATCTGCTGGGTCTGCCTCGCGGTGTGCAGGGTATTCAAGAGATTGGTTTGAATTCCTACCAGTTACGAAGAGAGTTATTTTGTAATATCCTGCCGTGCAGTACGTTATCGAGTTCTGGCAGCACTAGTTTATGGATGGGGCGTGGGGGTACCGGTCACCAGTTGGAACTGGGCGTCCTCGACATTCGATATTTGATACTTCGCCTTGAGCGGATTTTTACCGACAGTCGCGAGCACGCCGTATATTGTGTAGAGGCCCGGGGGCGCACTATTCGGGAGAGGCCCGAAGCCGATGTCGCCGGAGGCGTCGCCGATGGTCATGTTGCCCCGCACAGGCGTTTGCTTAGATGTGAGGCCGCCACGATTGTTACGGTAGAGCAGCTTTCCATTGGGGAGGGTGACGGCGAGGTATGCGTCGGCATGGTATCCTTTCCAATCGTTTGCCTTCACACGGTAGCGCACCATGGGTACCTCCCCATAGGTGAGTACCATGGTGGACTCCATCCTCACGCTCAGCTCAGGAGGTTTTCCACTGGGGGGAGTCGGCGTCGGGGTGGGGCCCGAGGACACTATGGTGATAGCACCATTTTGAGTTGTGGCGGTATCCCAGTAGCCCGAATAATCAGTCTCGTAGTATGCGGGGCCGATGAATTTCACAGGCGTCGTGGTGGAGCGGGCGCTGGATGATATGATGAACGTGAGTATTGCGAGCCTGCTGATGTCGTCGACCCACCATTCGTCGCCCCAGGACTCCGTGTAGATGTGGACTTTCCCCGCTGGCGACTCATTGCACCAGATCCTGTAGATCCCATTGTCTTCCGCACCGTCGCTCAAATCGACATCGTCCAGCGTGAGGAGGTTAGTATCGTATTCGAATGTGCAGTCAAAGTCCGTCACGGGCTCATCCGGGTCTATGCTCAATGAGAAGCTCACCTTGTCGCCGGGAGCGCTGCTGCCGATGCCGAGGCTCACGATATCCGCGCGGCAGGGGAAGGCGGCGAGCATCAAAATCACGAAACAAAAAATAATACCTTTCACATGCTGCCTCCGATGGTTAAATTATGGATCTCGATGGGGCACAAGGGAACTGCGATGGATTATGTTGACATAGACCGGGGGTGAAAGTCAAACCGAATACGCGAGCGCCCCAGGCATGGTCACAGGCCGGATGCCGGGTGTAATGGGACAGTTATAGGGGGTAGCCGCAGATTTACGCGGATGAACGCTGATACACCTATATAAAATCAGCGTGTATCTGCGTGTATCCGCGGCAAGAAACCTTGACCACTCAAACAATCCTTTTTAT
>Ga0315291_10013062_pt1 | contig 10078 bp, 11 predicted proteins | sample YL17G12_20_MG_FD_203070 | JGI IMG/M metagenome (GOLD analysis project Ga0315291, IMG submission 203070) | Sediment microbial communities from Yellowstone Lake, YNP, Wyoming, USA - YL17G12_20 | ecosystem: Environmental > Aquatic > Freshwater > Lake > Sediment | place: USA: Wyoming | collected...
TGCGGTAGATTGCGTAGCAGTCAACTCCGAGAGGTTGTTAGCCGCCAACATATCCCCACCACCAGAGATGGCTACCCACGCACTGTCGCCTCGAAGGAAGTTAGCAGAAGATGCCGTGCCGGATCCGAGTCGCGCAGTTGCAACTGTCCCCGAAACAATGTCCGATGCTGCGTGTGTGTGAGCGGTTGCGGCAAAGTCCCCCGTGTTACTAGTTGCAGCAATGCCAAGACCGAGGTTGGTTCGAGCATTAGGCGCAGTGGATGCTCCAGTGCCACCATCTGCTAGAGCTAAGTCAGTGATTCCAGTAATGCTGCCGCCTGTGATTGCAACAGCCGAAGCAGCCTGAGTTGCGATTGTTCCAAGGCCAATGTTCGTTCTCGCGGTAGATGCCGTAGCAGTCAACTCCGAGAGGTTGTTAGCAGTGAGCAAAGAACCGGCTGCGGTAACTGATGCCCAAGTGCTATCGCCTCGCCAGAACGTCCCAGATGTAGCTCCTGTCCCGGAATTAAGATTGGTGACAGGAAGATTGCCTGTCACACCACCCACGCCAGATGCAGCCAAGTTGGCCGCAGCAGCAGTCCCCGTCGTGTTCTGGTTCAGCGTTGGGAATGTGCAGTTAGTCAACACACCCGCGCTCGGCGTCCCAATGTTCGGCGTTGTCAGCACTGGGCTTGTGGCAAACACGTTTGCGCCAGACCCAGTCTCGTCTGAAAGAGCAGCGGCCAGTTGCGCCGAGGTAAAGCTGCCCAGCACAGCAGCGTTACCCACGGATGTCACATGGCCCGTTAGGTTGGCGTTGGTAATGACTGTTGCCGCATTCCCAACGCTCGTCACACCGCCAGTAAGATTCGCGTTGGTTGTGACGGTGGCTGCATTGCCGCTGATGTTCGTCTGGTCGCCCGTATTAGCTCCTGACACCGTTGTAGTGCCAGTGACAGCTAGGGTAGGAGTTGACGATCCAGAAAGGACTACGGCATTAACTGAGGTAGGAGTAATTGCGCCTAGTGAAACTGTGATTGCAGGAGTTGTAGTCGCATTAGCAACAGACCCGGAAACACCAGCAGCAGTCGTTACGCTGACGCTTGTAACTGTGCCGGAAGGATTAGCTGCCCACGTTGAATCTCCCCGAAGAAAAGTAGTCGCGTCAGCAGTGCCTGAGCCAAGTCGAGCAGGTGCCATCGTTCCAGACGTGATGTCGCTGGTGGCGTGAGTGTGGACGGTTGGAGCTTTGCCCGAAAGGTCAGAGACAAGGTTGGTTACGTCTGTCTGCGAGTGCGAATGGGATGGGCCGACTTTACCCGCCAGCAACGCATCCGTCTCTTGCTCGGTGTAATAGCGAGCATCGTGGTTGTGGCTCGTCAGCGCCGAGCTCACGAGCGTCTGGACATCAATCCGCTTAGTAGTCGCCGTGTCCGCATCATTGATGATGACGGTGTCCGCCACAGGATCGACCGTAATCATTAGCGGCAAAGCCGATGCTTCTGTGTCGTTTGGCATAAGTTATTCCACGATTATTCGGCCACCGCCCTGTTTCAAAATCCTACCGCCACCCTGCTTGTTTAGGAAGCGGAAGCCAATCCTTACGGCAATCTTTTGCACCTGATTAAGCATCCAACGCATATCAATATCCAACCACGTTCAGCCGTTGAATCTGTCCCCGTTGCCGCGTCTGCAAATCAACGAGGCGGTCGATGGACGCCGTGGCATCGCCTTCAGCAGCAGCGGCACGCTCGTAATCGCCCTCCGACCGCCAATAATCTGCCACAATGCCGCGGGCCAAGTATTCGGTGAACGACTTTGGTATCTGAACAACGCTCCACGAGGCGCTGTTAGTCTGCGGTGATTGGCCGGCAGTTGTCGTCAAGATGCAGTTGTAAAGGTTGCCGGCGGGCAGTTTGCCTGCGCCGGGGACGAACGAGCCGGTGTTGCTGCTGGTGTCGAAATAGACCTGTGCGCCAACCGAGTACGCTACGGTTGCGGAATATGCGTCACCGTAAACGTCAGGTTTCACAACGCGATACTCTAGCCACACCGTCTCTGGCGCTGTTGGGTCGATGATGTTTGCAAACTGTGCCGCGCCCGAGTCGTAAATAAAATATTGGATGCGCCGCGACGTTGTGCCGATGCGCGGTGTCTGGTCGTAGATGGCGAGTAGGTCGCCCACATCCGTAGCGAGCGTCACTGTCTTTGTGGAGTCGATGTTTTCCACAACCGCCACTTCAAGTATCCGCGTCAACTCTTGCCAAGTGTCGTGCTCCCAAACCCACGCCAGCCGTGAGTTGGCAAAGTCGCGCAGCATTGCAAACGTCTGCGAGTTGATGGTGGCACGGTCAAGCCCCGCCAGTTGAGCGGCTCTGAACAGAATCGCTGAAAAATCAGTTAGGCGCATACGTCTTCGAGAATTTCACTTCCCGCTGGTAACCGACTTGGATTTTAGTCCCCACCGAGTTAACACGAGACTCAGGGTTATCCCTCAAGTAATCGTCCAAAAACTTACGGTCTTGCCAGCATCCGTACCCTTCACGGTTGCCCCAATAATGGAAGCTGGTCGAATTAATCGCCGCCTTCTTTTGGCCGAGGCCGTCAATGGATCGGTGCTGCTGACTGTTTACGACTCCCGCAGCCTTCTGTCTAGCTCTTGCCTGCACTTGCTCGAAAAGAATGCCTGAACGGAGTTCGTTTTCAACTTCCTTGAGCGTTTCCGCTGATAGTCCTTCAATCATTTTATAAAAAAGCCGTGCGACGGCCACAACAACCGCCGCACGGCCAACTAACCGCTCCCCAAATTAGGAGGCGAGGTCAAACTTGCCAAACGCAAGCGGGTTCTTACAAACCAACGCTGCAAACGCCTCGATGAGACGGGCAGGGCCGCCACCAGCATCAGGGAGTTCTTTCACTTCCGGGAGTTTCCCGTAGCGAAGCTCGACCATGTCCATCGGAACGATGTAGCCGTCCTTTTGGTCAGGCATGAACGTGTCGGGATGGAGGTTAACAGTGCCGAAGTCGCCCTGAAACACATCAACCACAGAAGTGATGGTCTTATTGGTGACGTCCTGATTGAACGTGCGAATCGCGGTTGGGTTGTTCACAACCGTGGTCGCATTAATCAACAGGTTCGTGAACGCACGCTTGAGCGTGGTGCCAAGGAACATGTCGTAGGTGCGGATGGTGCCGGTCTGGCCGTAGATGCTGGCAAGCACGTCCTGAATGTGAGTATCAGACAGCGTGGCCGTGGTGGCCGTGGTGTTGATGCTCGCAGTCGGCGTGTTGTACGCAGCAGGAGGCGGAAGCACGGTGTCGGCGTTGGCGGTAATCGAGATCCACTTGCCAAGACCGCGGGTCTTGTAAGGGACGGTGCCGTTATCCAACTGTGCGCCGTTCGTAGAGAGGAACGTCAACTCCATGTCACGCTTGATTTCGACAAGGCGCTTGGCGATGCCGTGGGAGAGTTCCGATTTCACGCCGGCCACATTCGCGACTTCCTCGGTGAGAGGGGAGACGCGGACGTTGCGGCGGAACACCTGACCGTAAGACGACAGGATGGCGCGGTTTGCGGCCGTCGAGTCGTAGGAGCTCACGTCGGTACCATCAACGGTGCCAGTGCTGACTGCCGCGTCAAACGCGTCAACCTGCCACTGCATAAGCGTGTTGCCCGGCTTGGCACCCTTGGGGGCCATAGAGCAAAACGGTGTGGATTTGGAGTCGGCGACACTGATCAAATCCGCGAGGTCTTCGCGGCGACCAGTCAAGTTACGTTCAAAGATTTGGGCCATATAGTTGTCTGCTTTCTTCCGCTACATCATAGCGGATATTACTTTTTCTAAGTCCGAGACATCTCCCGTAGTATTGAAACGACTTCGCGCTGCATCCGAGTTGACCTTTGACGGCGGCACTGCGGCTGGAGTCGCACTCTGAGTGGACGGTTGTGCCGGCGCTTTCTTCACAGCGGCAGGGGCTTTCACACCCTTAGCCGTTCTGGACTTGAACCCTTCCACAAAGTCACCAACGGTGAGTTTGTAATCCGGGAACTTCGCCAGTTCTGGGAACGCCCGCAACACCTGAGCGGCCTGCTGATATTCAGCAGTCGTCTTGTCCTTCCACCAGTTGTAACTCTCGACAGCCTGCTGATCGAAATGCTCACGCTGGCGCAGATACTCATGCTGCGCTGGGATATGTTTCCGTAGCGCCTTCTCAGCGTTACGCCGCACATCGCGAATCTCCTTCGCCGTGTAGTCGCGCTCCGATCCGTCAGCCTGTTTCACAACCGCACCGTCTTCGTTCGCATCGCACCACTCAATCACGCCTTCAGTGGACGCTTCTTCGCGTCTCAAATCAGAGTAGTTGGTGATGTTGAGGAACGGATTCGCTGCGGTCGCCGGCGCTGCAGTTTCAGCCTCTTTTGGCTGAACCTGACTCGCCTGCTCCAACTGCTGCTCCAACTCCGCAATCCTCGCCTGCGCTTCCTTCTTCTGCGCGGTCAGTGTATCCACTCGCTTTTTGAACTTAGGATACTCTAACTCCGCAGGGTCGGAGGTCGGCTCGGACGCATCGTCTGTCTTTTCAATTTTTGAAAGAGCGTCTTGAGAATCCTCCTCCACCGCAACAGCGGCGTCATCGGACTCTAGTTTTTCCGTGACTTCAGGTATTTCTACCTCCGGTTTCGGCTCCGGTGACGGTTGGGAATCATCGTCTAGCTTCCGCAAAGCGGTCGCCAAGTCGTTGACATCCATCTCGCCTTTGTCCACCACGGATTTTACAACGGGTATTCCGAGTCCCGGTACCTTAGATATGCTCATGCAGTTTTAGGCCAAGCAAGACGGCCAATCTTTCCGTAACAGTGTTGGTTGTTAATCGGCGAAATAACACAGAACTCTCGCCAAGCGAAATATGCGTTCCTAGCTAATTTTAGAAAGTGAAAAACAAAACAAAGGGAAGGAATGGCAAGAGATGGCAAATAATCACGATTGTTTTTCTATCGCAGAACGGCGAAGCCACAACAAATGATTCTTGAAATCGACCAGAGCAGACGCTCGGCCCGCGGCGTGAACGCGCAATTCGCCGAGCGTATTCGCGTCCAGCGCAATCAGGGTGTCAGTCTCAATGAACGTGTCAAGTTGGTGCAGCGTCTCGTCCCACAATTCGGACTTCTCAAATTGGAATGGCATCAATTTCATTGCGCCTCTCCCGGTTGCACGGACGCCATCTGCTGCTGCTCCTGCTGATCCTGAGCCATTGGTTTAACGCCAATACGACCAACCTGCTTATTCTGCTGCTGGCTCACTCCCATCTGGAGGTTCTGCACATATTTTTGCATGAGTTGCCCAAACAGTTGATCCTGCTGGATGGCCTGCTGCGCCTTCGGGTTGGCAGAGACAATCTCCTGCGAGTACTGGAGCTTGGTGCCGGCTGCCGCGTCATTCGCCGCATCAGCGTAGCTCGCTTCCATGCCGAGCATCATCAGGCCAATGTCGTTCTTTACCCCGTTGTACATCGCCTGACTGGCAGAGGGCTGGTCGAGCAGAAGTTCATCCGCACTTTCTGGCGCAACCGCACGGAGTATGTACTCCACCAACTTCGTGCGGTCGATTCTGCCTCCAACATCCAGCGGAATAATAGCCGCGCTGATTGTTGCGAGTCGTTCTTTCACAAGATCCGTGTCCAGTTCCGCGACGTTGAATCGCAACTGGAAATCGAACTTCGTCGCGTCAGCCGAGAAGCCTGTGCCCTCCTGCGCCCGAACAATCCGCGTGATCTCTTCCACGGTGAGGTACTGGATGCACAGACGGAACATCTGGCTGTACACCGAGCTCCACGCACGCAGCCACTCGTTAATCATCCGTTGCTGCTTCATCTGCGTCTGCACAGGCGGCACAGCAGGGTTGGCGCGGCCGAAGTAAGCGTCAGTCGCAGTGGACACAGCGTTAATCAATTCAAACGCCGTACCCGGAGTCCGCGGCGGGGGTTTCATGAACTCGTAGTCGCCCGGCTTAGTCACTGCAACCTGAACCGCCGGCCCAATCAACGCACCAATGCCAAGCCGCTTCGTCACCATAATCGGCGGGAGCGTCTCAAAGCTCGTCGCATCAAAGATGCTGTCGCGCTGCGCCTTGATTTCCTGCTGCCAAGTCGCACACACTTCCGGCACGCCACGGCTCTCTTCCACGCGCCGCGCTACATGCTCGCGCTTGAACAAGACAAACGGATAATCGTTGTGCGAGTAGTCGAGTAACTCGTGCTTTGCGTACATCTTCGAGTCTGGTGCGCCACCGACCAGCGGCGAAAATATGGTGTAGAAGATGCCCGGAACACCATCCTCATCCAACTGCCGAGTGTACGCCCACACTACATCAATCAAGTTGTCGCGGCGATCAAACGACCGGGCTGTGTCGATGCCAAACGTGCCAAGCTCCAGCCAGTTTGTGCTCTTGCCCATGTTCTTCACCGCGGCCTCAACCCACTCCGCGCTCCATTGCTCATCGTTAATTTTAGCGCGAAGCTCCACCTCAGTCATAAACTGCCGGCGGAAGATGACTCGCGCACGTTGGATGTCAATTGTCTCAGGCGGGAAACTCACGTCTTCCCACGGTTTTAGCGCCACAACAATTGGTTCGTTCTTGCAAATGTATTGCTGCGGAAACTCAGCCTCACCCGTCTCACGAAGGTCGCGGATAATCTTCCGAGCTCGGCTCTTGCGGATTCCGGGAATGTAGCCCACCACTAACTCCGCCGCCTGATCTTCAAGGAGCGGATCAGAAACCAGCATCGGCAACTCGGAGAGGATGCTGCCCTGCTCAGATTGCTGCGCCATCATCATGAGCTCTTGCATTTTCAATCGCTGCACACGCAGCCCGCTCTTCTGCTCCCAGCCCACAAACGCCACGGCATGGCCGTAGGTCAACATGTGCTGCGCCAGCAACTCCGCCTCGCGGCCGAGAGCCTCCTGCTGATGACCGCCCACCCAGCGCATCAACGTAGTGGCTGCTGCCGCTGCCGCCGCATCGCTCATCTCTACCGGTGCAACCCGCAACTGCGCTCGCGTGTGTGCCGTGGAAAGGATGTCAACGAGATCGTTGCAAATCGAATCAGCAACAGGGACGCGAGTGTCCGATGCTCCGTCCCAAGGAAACGCCTGCGTTCCACTCGGCAACTTCGCGCTCCATTTCTTGCCGTCATCGCTCTGCCCTGCCCAACGGCAATATCGGATGTTGTCGGCCGTGCGGATGCGCTCCGTCATCAGACCGTCAGACAGCGAACGGCGATATTCTTTCGCCAACTCGTTCACGTCCGGTTTCGTCGCCGACATCGCCAGTTTGTCTTCAGTTTTCATGTTATGGTTTTCCTAGTCCAAAATGTTTCGCCACTTCGTCTCGAAAGAAAAAACTCTTGCCACCACCTATTGTCTTGTAAATCTTTAACACGCCACCTTTGCGGAGGGTATCAAAATACTTCGGAGACATCCCCGTCATCTCTGCGGCCATCGTTCGACCCATGAGCCGCGGATATTCTTCGACAGCTTTATTCGTCATCATTCTCCTCTTGTGCTTCTTTCTTCATCCTAAAATCTCTGTCTATGTTTCCCTGCATTCCACGGCTCTTTTGCCCACGAGCCTCTAACCATTTATCCATCCGCTCCCTAAACAGCTTGCACCACTCATATGACGGCAACTGAGATGCGTGGCCTGTAAGCGATACAGGTATGCTGTTTGATTTCTTCTTCAAAAGTAACCCCTTTTCTTCGGCTTCCTCGCTTCCATCCAGCCATCTCCGTTCGCTCGAACCTGAAACGGTTGGCCCACTTGATACATCTTTGAGTCTCGCACCAACACGTTCCTCTTCTCCCCACCCACCAGCGCCTCAATCAACCTCGCATTCCGAAAGCCCGTCCTCGTAACAACAGCGTCTTGAACGTACACTATTTTCTCCACCAACACCTGCACCACCTCTTCTACGCCAAAACCAAGCTGCCTCACGCCACCGTCCGTCCATACCACTTGCCGCTTCTCGTCGAGCACCCAGTCAACGCCCTTCACCATCTGCTTGCGCCGAAGCGTTAACTCAGTCCTCGGTAATCCCATCTTCTGCGCCAAATCAACTTCAGTAATCATAATCAATAGCTCCCCGCCCTTTTGCTTACTGCACGTTTACCATCCACAAACTCAGGGTTCATCACAGCGAGATACCGCAACACGTCAATCGGATCTTTGCTCGCCCCTTTATCCCCATCCACGCCCGTCCATTCACGCATCGAATAAATCAAGTTCTGACACTTACTGCTCACATACAGACTAGGCTCGTTGACCGTTGTCCTCGGCTGCCCATGATCCCAAGACAGCCAGTCGTTAATCAACCCAACCCCTTCCTCCACCCGTAACCCAGCCGCCGGCTCCACCCACAGCGCCCCATCACCGTCCTGCAACAAATCAATCAGACTCGTCCCACCCTCCTTGCCCACCGCCTGCGTAGCTCCCGCTCTCGGATCAATGTACCGCGTCTCAATCTTTTCGCCCGCCTCTAACTCCTTCACCAACACCTGATAGTCCGCAATCCCTCTCCCCGCCCCGTTCCTCTGACCCAACCCCACTTTCCCATCCAACTTGTCCGCCGGCAATGCCCACTCGCCCACGTCCGCATCCGGCCATTCCCTGTAAATAAACTTCCGCCCCAACGCATCCACCCGTAGCCACAACATAAACCAGTTCCGCGCCCCAGCCGGATCCATGGCCATGTAGTTCGTCCCCGCAGGAATGTCCGCCGGCTCCACAATGTTCACGTCCGAGAACTTAGGGAACTGTGACCCACTCAAACTCTCCGCCCAACCAAACGCACGAATCTTCTGCTCGTGCTTGCTCCTCCCCTCTAACGTCTTCACCAACTGATCGTACGGCGAGTATTTATTGAACTCCGAATGAAACCATATCGCCGCCGCTCCCGGCCTCCAGCACTTCGCAATGTACGGCATCATCCCCGGCTTCCCGCCCGGAACGTTAATCCCCTTCCCCAACAACGGCGCTTCTTTCCATTGCTTAATACTTGCACCCGCCAAATAATCCTTCACCACTGACGTGTACCCGTGAATCGGCGTAAAGGTTACAATCATCTTGCCTCTCCTCGTCACCAGCCGATACCGCAACGTCTCCAGCCAGTCCAATGGCACCAACTCATCGCACCACACCAGATCCGGTTCCCCTCCCTCTACCACTTTGCGCTCCTGTGCCGTGTTGTAGAACACACACTGGCTCCCGTTGGGCAGCACGAAACTGTTGTCCGAGAAGCCGTTCTTAACCGTGAAACTCACGTTCGTCACCTTTGTCTTCTTTGCCAGCTTGTACTCAGCCGGCAAATACTTGTACACCACCGGCTGTTGCATCTGCACACTGCTACTGTGCGTCGTGTGGACGCACCACACGCGGGCGTTCTTTTTCGCCGTCAGCACGCACGCGACCCGCTTTGCCGCCCATTCCGTCTTGCCAGCGCGGTTTCCACCGGATACCAGCAACTCGTCGTTATCTTTTAACAGCAGTGTCGCAGCGTCAAAGTGGAAGCCCTCGTACCCGTGACGGTACGGGTCAGTCGCTTCTGCCGTAATCTTGTCCTCGCGCAGTTGAAGGAGCTCAACGGCCTTGTCCAGCCCCATCGTGTCAACGTAACGCTTGATGTCCACTAACGTGGGCTCGTAAATAACAGGGTGCGGCGAAGGTTTGAAGGCGCCAAGACTGTCTTTATTTACTTCAACGCTAGGCATTTAGATGGCTTTTAGAAAAAAATTGTCCGAGAGACAACCCATACTATCCAATGGGGAGGCGCGCAAAACCGCCCCCCCCCCCGCCGCGGCGCAAATGCGTGGGTTGCGCAGTTCGCACAACATCTGTTGTGTTTAATTGGTCGCATTGCCGCCCTTTGGCTGCTCGACCGGCTCGGGCGTAATGTCGATGACGGCTGCGCTGGCCGGCTCCGCCAGCATCTTGCATAAGTCCTCTGCTGACAGGCGTAAACGCGCTTCAATCACGACCGCCGGCCGGTCTGACGAGAGTAAAATCAGTTTGTCTATGGCCACCGCCACCGCAATCGGTAGTGCGGC
>Ga0315291_10013063_pt1 | contig 10078 bp, 13 predicted proteins | sample YL17G12_20_MG_FD_203070 | JGI IMG/M metagenome (GOLD analysis project Ga0315291, IMG submission 203070) | Sediment microbial communities from Yellowstone Lake, YNP, Wyoming, USA - YL17G12_20 | ecosystem: Environmental > Aquatic > Freshwater > Lake > Sediment | place: USA: Wyoming | collected...
AAGATTAAAAGTAGATTTCTATAAAATCATACCTCTAAAATGGGTACAATATATTAAATACCCATAACTACTATTCTATGAATGAGATGGACTAAAGAAGAAATAGAGTTCTTAAAAGAAAATTATTCTAAGGTTAAACATATTAGCGAGATATCAAAAAGTCTTAATAAAAGTGCTAAAGCAATAAATCACAAGGCTGCTAGAATTAGTATTTCCAGACCAAGATTTCCTTCAGATAAACCAACTAACAGACAGCCACGGATAGTTATTGAAAAGAGATATTACGAAAAAAATAAAGAAAAGATTTATCAACAAAAGATGGGTAGAAGAAAAAGATTAAAAGAAGAGGCTGTAAAAATTGCAGGTGAAAAATGCAAAGTTTGTGGATACAACAAATGCATCTCTGCCTTAGAATTTCATCACAATCAAAGTAATAAAGAAGGTAATGTAAGTACTTTATTAAAGAATGGATCACGACAAAAACTTTTAAAAGAAGCCGAGAAATGTATATTATTATGTGCTAATTGTCATAGAGAATTGCACAACAAGGGTCTGTAGTTCAACGTTAGAATTTCTGCCTCCAGAGCAGAAGAAAAGGGTTAAATTCCCTTCAGGCCCATTTATTTGATTAAATCTTTAACTTTTCCGAAATCATAAACCTTGTCTTCTCCAACTACATGAACTTCAAACTTCATCAAATCTTTTTTTGGAACAATTGAAAAAGAATCTTCATATTCTTCATCAAAATTATTCACTGTTCCTCCTTTAATTGTTGCAAGAAAACTTGGAAGAATGATTACTTCTTTTCCTTTTGATTTTCCAACAAGGAAGCATTTGTATTTTTCTTTTTTTACTCCTTTCTTTTCTGAGATAATTACAGAAGGATGTATGTGCCCCATGACAATTGTCTTTATTTTTTTATCAAGAACAGGAAGAAATGATTTATCTCCGTGAAGAAATGCAATATCTTCATCGATATAATATTCTTTCATTTTTCCAAAAGTATAATCAATTGTATCATGATTTCCTTTTATGAAAATTATATCTTTTTTATCAAAATATTTTTCAAGAAAATTTAGAACTTCATTAAAGAAATTTTTTTCTTTCCATTCGTAAGAAAAAGAATGCTTTACGTCTCCAATAAATATGATCTTCTTTATTTCTTCTTCTGATTCTTTTATCTTCTTGAAAATATCTTTTAGTTCTTCAATTATATCCTTAACCTGCCTTTCTGGGATCAAAACTCCTGATTGCTGAATCATGTAATCATAACCTAAATGCAAATCTCCGATTACAAGAATTCCTTTTTCTGGGAAAAACAAGGTTTTGCTGATGAATTCGTAGCTTGTCATAATGTTAGCAAGGAAAGGTATTTAAAAAATTAATCTGTCTAAATTTATAAGCTCGCTTCGCATAGTGGTATTGCACACGATTGGAAATCGTGGTCCTTTGGACTCCCAGGTTCGATTCCTGGAGCGAGCGTGAAACATTTGCCCTCATAGTTCAATGGATAGAATGTAACCTTGCGGTGAGCGATGTTCACGAGATAACATCAAAAATGTGAGTTGGCTCGCGAATAGGTTGTGATCGGAGTTCGAATCTTCGTGGGGGCAGTTAATTCATATCTTTCAGCAAAGAAAAGCCTATAAACTTTGCATCTATAAAATAAAATGGGAAATCTTGAAATTCCAAATTATGAAACACTGATTCCAAATAACACTTTTGGAAAACAAGGCGAGCGATTGAGAAATCCTGCTTTTAGATGGGTTGTTCCTGCAACTCAGGTTATCCACATTTCAAGATATAGAGTTCCATCGCAAAAAGAAGTTCTTGATTTAATCAGGAAATCTGCACATGATTGTTATTCACAACAATCAGGAGATGAAGAGAATTCATTAGATGCATTTTTGAAAATGTTTCCCCGTTCTGAAGTAAGGAAGATTTCTAATGGGAATAGATATTCAATGTTACATCTCAGAGAGCATTATAGAATAAAAAGAGAGGCAAATGAAAGAGAAGAAGGAAAAAGTTATATCCAGGTTATTCACGGAATTATTCCTGATGAAGTTTTAGAAGATTTTGATAGGAACAAACTAGAAGAAAAAATTAAAGAAGTGCTTTATCAAAAATTAATTCGTGATTTAGGAAGAGAAGAATGGTATTTAGTTGTTAAACTTGAAGAAGATAAATTTCCTAATCTTTTGGAATTAGAATATCTTCTTGGGCATAGAGTGAAAAATTGTGATGTTTTTGAGATTATTGGAGATTGCAAATATGAAAAAGTTGCGGATGAAATGAGAGCATTTTGCGGAGTTTTTGAAACTCCAAAAGATGTAGAAAAAATTGAAGATGGTTCTGAACTTAAGTTAAAAGAAACAGCTGCGAGTGTTATACAACATACTATTAGTTGCTTGGTAGCAGCAAAAACCATAGAAGGAGCAACAAAGAGGATGGGAATTAATGCAAATATCATCAATACACAACATCCTAATCTTGGAAATGAAGAAGATGATGAACCTATTTCTAAGAATTAATTTATTTTGAAAAGGTTAAGATAATTACTTCGTATCAGACTTCGTCATGATACTCTTTAGAAATATATTAATACAATAAAATTTAACGTTGATTTAATTTATAACGATATTAGTTTAAAACATCTACAAAAAACTTCAATTACTCTATTAAAATTTCTTATATCAAATAAAAAGGGGTTTTTAAACCCAAAAAATGTCTAATTATATGACTAAACTTAATATAGCAAGAAGAAAGAAAAGCAAACCTGAAAGCCATAATCAGCATAGAATAGAATATCCTGATGTGGTAAAAAAGGTTATTTTTGAAGCAGATATCATACTGGAAGTTTTGGATTCAAGATTTTGGAAAGAGACAAGAAACTTTGAAATTGAAAAAGACATAAGAAAGAAAGGAAAAAAACTAGTTTTTGTTTTTAACAAATCTGATTTGATAGATAGGAAAAAAATAGTAGAAGAAATTACTCGTCAACAACTTGTTCCTCATGTTTTTGTTTCATGCAAAACCAGAAAGGGTTCTTCTGATTTAAGAAAAAGAATAAAGATAGAAGCAAAAAAGTTCAACAAGAAAATTGTTTATGTCGGAATAATTGGCTATCCAAATACAGGAAAATCTTCTTTGATAAATCTCTTAAAAGGAGCTTCTGTTGCAAGAGTTTCTTCTGAATCAGGATTTACAAGAGGAGCACAGAAAGTAAAAATTGCAGAAGGCATACTTGTTTTTGATACACCCGGAGTTATTCCTTCATATGAGAATGCTAACAGAGACAGAGCAGATTTGTTCAAGCACGCGCAGATAAATGTCAAAATGTGGGACAAACTAAAAGAACCAGAAATGCTGATTTATAATTTAATGGAAAAATATCCAATACTAATAGAAGATTTTTATGACATTGATGCAAAAGGAGATTCTGAAGTTTTTCTTGAAGAACTTGGAAGAAAAAAAGCATTTTTATTGAAAGGAAATGAAGTTGACAAAGACAGAACAGCGAGACAGATATTAAAAGATTTTCAGCAAGGGAAGATAAGAATATAATCTTGATAAGAATTAATCAAGAAGAGTCATATTCAAATTATATCGGTCTCTAATTGTCTGCAAGACTATATTTACTGCTCCCCTATAAGTTTCACACTCTGATTTTTCTTTCATCCATTCATTTGTATATCTTAATAAATCATCTGCTAAACCCAGGCGTGGATATTGGTTATCCAGCTCTTTAGCGGTTTCTCTGGCTAATACAAGTTTGCTTTTTACTAATTGTTTTTTACGAACAATATTCTCATTCATTTCTGCTACAACTTCATCAAAATCTTCTTGCTTCATTTGATTAACTGTAATATTTTATTTATAAGGATTATTGTAATTTAATGATTATTTCTTTTCTTTTAGCAATTTCACGAATTTTGCTGTAGACTCTGGAGCATGCCACCAAAATCTTGTGAAACATTCGGGACATTCCATAATCACAAGATATTCATTCATCTCACTAATGTTATCCAACTCTTCTGGAGTTTTTTGTATTCCTATTATTGAAGATTCATAAAATTCAGATAAAAATTTATTGCAAGAACAACTATAACTATAATTTATGCATCTGTGCTCTTTAGCATGATTTTTATGAGTAGCATAACCTTCTCCCCATGTTAAATCTTCTTCTAACTCTGACACGTGTCTTATTATTAAAAATAGTTTTTAATTATTTACAAAAATAACATTTTATAAACCTAATTTTTCTTAATTACTCATGGCAGCAACACCACCAGACGCACAAAAGCGAGAAATGAAATGCATGATAGACAGGCAAACTTACGACAACTTTGCAAAAGCATGCAGCAGAAAAGGTTTTGCTATGCAAGTCGTTGTTGAAAAGATGATGAGAAAATTTAATGAAACAGGACAGATGTAAGGGAAATAAGAAGGTTAATATTTATTGAAGTTCATTGACGCTTAACTCCTGATCTCACTCGATTTGGATTATCGGAAACTTGTGAAATCGCTCGGAGCAACTTAACATCGTCGTTTCATATTAACATAATTATTAATTTTGCGAAGCAACTATTTTATCCTTCTATTCCTTTTATATGAAGCTCATGCATTCTTTTCAAGAATTGCTGTTTGTCTTCAATTCTAATCAAATCAGTATGCCCTTGAATGATTAAATTTAATGCAAAAGGTGATGGAAGAGGTGTGTCTATGATTTTTATTTTTACTCTTCCTTCCTCGAGCCATTGGATAACTTTCTTTGTGCTTTCAATATCCATCAAGTCTTGAAGAACTTCTCTTCTTGCTTCCCGCAAAATAGGAAACTCATTTGTAATTTTTTTTACTGCGTGAAGAAGAAAATGGGATTTCATCTGCTGTTTTCCAACACTTTTTGAGCGTCCCTTATAATTTCTTAAAATCATTAAAGAACGAGCTGCGCAATGACGAAATCTTCTCGCAAGAACATCTGTTTTTTCAACTGCCTCTTTCAAGTTATCATCAAGATTTTCTTTTTTTAAAACTTCAAATGCTTTTTCAATTTTCATTTTCTCAGAAGAAAGATAAAAACCATTATCGTTTATTCCTATTTCGACATCTCTGTTGTCTATCCTTCCTAAAATAAAACCAATTGCTCTTGACAATGCATCATTAACTCTTCTTCCATACATGCTGTGAAAAATAAGATAATTTTTTTCTGACTTGTATCTTTCAATTAACAAAGTATCTGCATCAGGAATTTCAAGATAATTATGCTGTTCTCTAAAATAATTGTAAATTGAACCTGCTGTTCCTTCATCTACATAAAGATGTTCTGAAATGAATTTTTTTATCTCTCCTGGCTTTTTCTTTGATTGAAATCTTTCATTGATTAATCTTCTAAATCTGTTAATTTCTAATGCTGAATCAAAACTCAGAGGAAGTGTTTCAGAAAACCAAGAAGGAATTGTTGGTTGTCTCCCCAAAGCAGGTTTTACATAAATGTTCATCCCTTTTGTATAAAGATAAAGATATTTCATTCCTCCGAGAACAAAAACATCCCCCCTTTTCATTCTCTCTAAAAATCCTTCGTCAATAACCCCGATTTGTTCTCCACTTGGAGCAAGTTTTACTGCTACAAAAGATTCTTCTGGAATTGTTCCTATATTTGTGAGATACAAAACACGAGCAAGTTTTCCTCTTTTTCCTATTTGCTTTGTTATTGGGTCATACCAGATTTTTCCATAGATATTGTTTTTCTCTAAATCATATTCTCCTGCTAGATAACTTATTACATCAAGGAAATCGCTTCTTGGGAGTTCAGAATAACAATAAGATTTTTTTATTAAAGAGAAAATTTCATTCATATCCCATGTTTTGTAAATTGCCATACCAAAAATTTGCTGGCTTAAAACATCAAGGCAGTTTTTTGGAAAATAAATCTTGTTTATTTTTCCTTCAATCATTTCTTTTTGTATAACGCAACATTCAACTAAGTCATCTCTATCAGAGACAATGAATCTTCCTTTTGCTGTTTCATGCAATCTGTGTCCTGCTCTTCCTAATCTCTGCAATGCTCTTGCACTTGATTTTGGCGAACCTAGCATTATTACCAAGTCAATATAACCAATATCTATTCCTAATTCCAAACTTGTTGAACAGACAACAACTTTTAACTTTCCCTGGCGTAAACGTTCCTCAATATCAAATCTGAAAGTCTTGCTCAATGAAGAGTGATGTGCCGCGATATTATCATCACCATATTCTGTAGGGAATCTTTCTTTCAGATGATTAACAACTCTTTCTGTTGCAGAACGAGTGTTTGTGAAAACTAAAGTGGTCTTGTGCTCTCTTATCAATGAATCCATAATAGAATACAATCCATCGCTCAAATTTTCATCTCCGACTAAATCAGATACTGCAGACAATACTTTTACATCTAGTTTCTTGTCCAATTTAACTTCTGCAATATGAACTTCTCTTGCTTCATCAATTCCAATCAAGAATTTTGCAACTTCTTCTAAAGGAGAAATTGTTGCACTTAATCCTATTTTAACAGGCCATATATTACTTGCTTCATTCAATCTTTCTAGGCTTAAACTTAGATAAGTTCCTCTTTTATTATCAAGAGCGTGAATTTCATCAACAATGCAGAATTCTACTGCCCTGAAATTTTCAACAAATTTCTTGCTAGTAAGAACAATTGCCAATGATTCTGGAGTTGTTATTAAAATATGAGGAGATTTTTTTGTCATCTTTGCTTTCTCAGAAGCAGTTGTGTCTCCTGTTCTTAATGCAATATTAATTTTCTGAAGTTTTATGTTCTTTTTTTCTGCTAAATCATATATTTCTGCAAGTGGTTCTACTAGATTCTTGTGGATATCATTTCCTAATGTTTTTAATGGAGAAATATAAACAGCATAAACTTTATTGTCGAGTTCGTTTTTTTCAGCGAGCATGACTAAGTAATTTAGAATAGAAAGAAAAGCAGTAAGAGTTTTTGTTCCTCCTGTAGGCGCTGAAATAAGAATATCTTTTCTTTCCCATATATTCAAGACTCCGTACTTTTGAGTCAAAGAAAAACTAGGAAATTTAGAAAAAAACCATTCTTTAACGAGAGGATTAAGAATTGCAATTATATCTTTCTCATTTCTTTCAGTTGCCTCAAGAATTTTTGTCATGTTATATACTAAAAGAAGCTTCTTTTAAACTATATTATTAATCATAAAGTGGTACGATATATTTATAAATTATAACTTAATATAATATACTATAGGGAGTTATAAAATGCCTACAACAATACAAATATCAGATAATGTAAAAACAATTTTGGATAAAATGAAAATGATTGAAAGAGAAACCTATAATGACATAATTGAGAGAATGATAGAAGATGATATGGAATTAAGTACAAAAACAAAAAAAGAAATAGAGGAAAGAATGAAAAACCCTAAATTACTTTCTCATGAAGATGCCAGAAAAAGATTAGGTTTATGATGTATTCTATAAAATGGGAAGAAAGAGCACTAACAGAATTAGAAAAACTTGAGAAATCAGTCTCTATACGAATTTTTAATAAAATTGATAGATTAAGAGAAAATATAAATTCTTCAGATATAAAACGATTAAAGGCAAGCGATAAATTCAGATTAAGAGTGGGAGATTATAGAGTTATTTTTTCTGTAGAAGGCAGTCTAATAATCATCTGGAAAGTCGGGCATAGAAAGAATGTTTATGATTCTTTTTAACTCCTCAGTAGTTCAAAACCTTTATAAATATGTATGAAATGGGTTTCATATGAATAAATGTTCATGCAATCCTTTTATGAATCATAACAGTTATCATATATTTTTCACAAACTTGGCTAATCCATTAAAAATAGGGATAATTTTGGAATTAAGAAAAGGAGACAAGAATGTTTCAGAACTTGTTAAAGAATTGAAGGTTGAACAAAGCAAATTATCTCATGCTTTAACTTCCTTGAAAAACTGCAATATTGTAGAAGCTAAAAAAAGAGGAAAAGAAAGAGTTTATTCTCTAAGCAAAGATACTATTGTTCCAATGATGGATTTAATCGACAAGCATGCTCATATTCACTGCAAAGCTAAATGCAAATTTAAGGAAAAATAAAAAATTAATAAAAAAATGAAACAAATATATTTTGACAACGCGGCAACAACAAGAGTTGATGATGAAGTCTTGAAAGCAATGCTTCCTTATTTTACTGAAAAGTATGGAAATGCTTCATCTGTTCATTTCATGGGACAAGAAGCAAAAAGAGCATTGGAAGATTCAAGAAAAACAATTGCAAAATCAATAGGAGCAAAAACTCAGGAAATATACTTCACTTCAGGAGGAACAGAATCAAACAATCTGGCAATAAAGGGATTGTTTTATGCGAATTATCCTAATAAAAATCATTTCATCATAAGCAAAATAGAACACGATTGTGTCTTGAATGCTTGCAAATGGCTTGAAACACAAGGAGCAAAAGTAACAATAATTGATGTTGATGCAAACGGTTTTGTAAATCCTAATGATGTTGAAAAAGCAATAACAGACAAGACAATTTTAGTTTCTGTAATCCACGGAAACAATGAAATAGGGACAATCCAGGATTTAGAAACAATAGGAAAGCTTTGTAGGAATAGGGGAGTTTATTTTCATACAGATGCTTGTCAGAGTTATACAAAGACATTTTTGGATGTTGGAAAACAAAATTTGGATTTAGTAACTTTAAATGCCCATAAAATTCATGGACCAAAAGGTGTTGGTGCTTTATACATAAGAGAAGGAATTAAAATAATTTCTGTAAGCCATGGCGGAGGACACGAAAGGAAAATAAGAAGCGGAACAGAAAATGTCTCTGGAATTGTCGGATTTGCAAAAGCAGTGGATGTTGCAAACAAAAGAAATGTTGAACATATGACTCGTCTTAGAGATAAACTTATCGAAGGAATTTTGAAAATACCAAACACGAGAGTAAATGGTTCAAGAGAAAATAGATTATGCAATAATGTCAATGTTTCATTCAACAATATAGAAGGAGAGTCAATCGGAGGATATTTGGAAACACATGGAATTTGCACATCAACAGGAAGTGCTTGTGCTTCTCATTCGTTGGAAATAAGTCATGTATTGAGAGCAATAGGATTAACTCCTCTTGAAGCAAATAGTTCAATAAGAATAAGCATAAGCAAATACACAACAGAAGAAGAAGTTAGTTATTTTTTGGAAATTCTTCCAAAGATTGTTGAAAAATTGAGGAGATTAAGTCCATTGAAGTAGAATGAAAGGTAAAAAAATTAAAAAAATTGTGCAGGAAAAATATTCAGAAATAGCTTCTAATAATTGTTCATGTAACTGCAGTTGCAATTCCAGTAAAGGAATTGCTAAGGAAATAGGATATTCTGAAGAAGAAACCCAAAAATTTTCTGAAGCTAATCTTGGACTTGGTTGTGGAAATCCTGTTGCAATGTCAAGGATAAGAGAAGGAGATATTGTAGTTGATCTTGGAAGCGGCGCAGGATTTGATGCTTTTATTGCTGCAGACAAGGTTGGATTAGAAGGAAAAGTTATAGGGATTGATATGACAGAAAAAATGATTGAAAGGGCGAGAATGAATGCAGAGAGATATAATTACAAAAATGTTGAATTTAAACTAGGAGATATTGAGAATGTTCCTTTGCCTGACAATTTTGCAGATGTGATAATAAGCAATTGCGTGATTAATCTTGCTCCTGATAAAGACAAGGTTTTTCGCGAAGCTTACAGAATTTTAAAAAAAGGCGGAAGGATTTATATTTCAGACATTGTTTTACTTAAAGAATTAGATAGAGAACAAATGAATGATGAAAATTTGCTTGTTGGATGTGTTGCAGGAGCATTGCAAAAAAAAGATTATATTGATAAAATAAAAAGAGCAGGATTTCAAGTTAATATTCTTGGTGAAGATACAGAAATAAGCAAAAAACAATATTCAGGAATTGCTCTTGAAAGTTTAAAAGTGGAAGGGGTAAAATGAGAAAATAAAAAGGAGAAATAAAATGAAAAAAACAAAAAGTGAAATAACAAGCAAAACAAAATT
>Ga0315291_10013065_pt1 | contig 10077 bp, 7 predicted proteins | sample YL17G12_20_MG_FD_203070 | JGI IMG/M metagenome (GOLD analysis project Ga0315291, IMG submission 203070) | Sediment microbial communities from Yellowstone Lake, YNP, Wyoming, USA - YL17G12_20 | ecosystem: Environmental > Aquatic > Freshwater > Lake > Sediment | place: USA: Wyoming | collected...
TTGAGATCGTAGGCTGCGCCTCTTCCCCTACCCCTGACAACAAGATAGCCAGCTTCCCTTAGTTTGACCAGACGGTCTGCAGCCTCTTCCTCACTTAACTGGAGCACAGCAGCCGCCGACCATCGATCCAGGCTAGAAATGTGGACAAGTTGCCGGACGAGGATGAGTTCATCCAATGCAAGGTCACGGCCTTTGCGCCTTTCTTCTGCAACAAAGAGGGCAAATCCGGCGTGAGATTCCAGGGGTATGGTTAATTGTACGTGAGATTCGTCGGCCGAGTATCGCGGCAGATCCTTGCCCAACTCTAAGAGTCCTTCATATATCCTGTCTACACCGAGTCCTACCCTGTTGACCATCCCGATCGTCTGGAAGACGCGCGCCAGGAGCTCGTTTCGATGCACCGGGGGGTGCCTGAGAATATTATCCGGCCTCACACCGCCTACGAATCCGCCTGGGCTCGTAACCTCCATGCGATCGCGGCGCAAAGCGACCTGGATACCCTGGCGAACGAAATAATCGCGATGGGTCATAGCGTTCAGGATTGCCTCTCGGCCTACTTCCCATGACAGATCGGGGAGTTCCAGTTGGCGAAATCCTTTCTCCTGCACCGTTTTAATTCTGTTATTAACGGAGATCAGGTTCTCCATCTCCTTGAGAATGGAGAGCAGAGATCCTCGCATATCACTTCGCTGGTCGTATCGAGTTGGTCGGTCATAACGGACGAATGTGACTTCATGCTGAGGGACCGCATGGCCGAGAACATCGGACCTTCCCAGGAGAAGGACCCCGGCCAACGTCAACCGCCCGTCTATTGTGAGACCAAGCGCTGCCAATAAATCCCTATCGCCAAGACTAGCGAGCTTCTTATCCCTACCTTCGTGAGTGATAACGCCGCGCAAGGCGGCGACATCCGTTGGATTGAGACTTTCAATATCTGCTTCCTTTAGGATCTCGGCCGTGAAGTCGCGCTGTCCTCCGCTTGCCAGGAGCTGCGCTAACATCCGACCGGTAAGAGGTTTGCATTCTGCCCCGACGCGAATCTTGGACACACCGTCGCTGGTCGTGTGAGGGGGCAGGCCTTTGGGGATGTGAATTAGGAGCAGTGTTTGTTCCTGTTCCACCAGTTCCTCGATATCGGTAAGAATGTGGGGGTCGGTTCCGTCGTAGATAGCGCGCCGTAAACCCGGGATATCGTAGACCCCGACGCCCTGAATCGCTTCTTTCTTGGTCCGGACGTTATCGCGCACACCCAGAACAATAGTCCCGCCGTGCGCATTTGCTAAGCAAACCGCTTCTTCCCTCAGGAGCCTATGGAGTTGTTTGACGTTGGCTTCCCAGCTTTTGAATTCGAGCGTATCATCCTCAAGCTCAGACGCGCGTTTCCCATCGAGTTTTTCCAAAAGGGGTCGAATCTCCTCTGTGCTTCTCATGTTTGTATTTTATCAGGAAGAATGGCCGGCATCAATAATACACTATTTATATAATTGCACATTATTCATTATGGATAGTTCGAGCGATTCCTTTTTTCTACTCTAACGGGTTCCCAGGTTCCAAATTATAAAGCAATACACAGCCCGCCACCAGGTTGATCATGGCGAGAGAAAACCACGGCAAAGGTGTTTGAAGGCAAATAAAGCGGCTTAAGCTAACTGTCCTTCAGTAGGCAACTCTCTTGGCACCCTGCAAGGTCAGTCGTACTCCAACTCGGTAATCCCTAACTCAATATACGTCAGGTTGCCCTCTTTCAGAATCCAGACGGCTTTCCCCCGTACCGGCAGTTTCAACCCTTCAAACTCGCCATGCCCGGTGAATGGCGTGGACCAGGTTTCCAGGTCATATTTTTTGCCTACCATCCGGTATCGTTTGGCGATAAAATTAATCGGCTTGCCTTCCTCGTCAAAATACATGGTAGCCGACGCGCTTTTCCCCTGATGAGTTAGAGTGACCTCGGCAGACGTATCATCGATGGCCTTCCAGTTGATGTTCTCTCCGAGAAACGCGGCGGGGAACCAGGTCATTTCATTGAGGTAGCGCATCATCGACCCCTGATCGATTTCGGTGCCTGTGGCATTGGCCAGGGGAATGAGCGACAGCATCTTGATGAGCATACTGCCGTGACCGTTCAAATAGGCGTCCCGGCCCAGGGTCAGGGGAAATCTCTTGGTCGGCAAAAAGGCTTTCCAGATCAAGCCTGCGGGAGTCGTTGAGTAGTACTCTTCGGCTTCGAGCTTCATCCAGGCCGATTTTTCGCTCTGCCTGATCTTTCCGACTTGTTTCAGGCAGACGGTGCGAGGAATCTTCTTTCCCAAAACTCCTGAATAAGCTAAATACCTCTGAACCGGTTTAGGTAGGCCCTCGAGCATTTCTTGGGTCACGACGGTTCCCGGACCGGATTTTGCCCCTGAAAGCAGGCCGCTGACTTCCCGGTTTATCCGGCCGTTGAAGCTCCAATAAGCAAAGCCGATAACAACGACGAAGATCAAAAGGAAAGCCACGATAATTATCGCTGTCATTTTTACCATCCTTCTTATTTCTTGAGTTTATACCCCGGCAGCCTAGGTCCGCAAGCTGAGAGCGGAGACATCGTTAAAGCGTCCGGCGGGCGGCAGCGATACTGCCGGTTGCCTTTTCGGATAAATCCGAAGATAATCCTGGCGAACCGTTCCGCAAATAGGAGCAAACTTCTATGAACAAAAAGACCCTGGGAAACAAGTCACTGATCTATCCGATGCCGGTCACCATCGTGGGCGCGGAGGTCGAGGGGAAGCCCAATTTCATGACCATCGCCTTCATCGGCATCGTCAACATCAACCCCGGAATGGTGGCTTTTGGCTCCAACCGGAAGCACCTCACCAATAAAGGGATCGTGGCCAACCAGACCTTCTCCATCAATATCCCTTCCCAGGACCAATTGGAGATCGCCGATTATATCGGCATCTATTCGGGGACAAAAATCGACAAGTCCCGGCTTTTCGAGGTCTTCTATGGGAAACTCGGCAACGCACCGATGATCGCCTCCTGCCCGCTCAACCTGGAGTGCCGGGTGACCGACGTCCTGGAACGGGGCGGGATCGATCAGATCATCGTCGGCGAGATCGTCGAGTCCTATTGTGAAGAGAAGTTTCTGACCGAAGGAAACCCGGATGTCGAGAAAATGAACCCTGCTGTATTCACAATGTACGACAACCGGTACTTCGCCATAGGCAAATACCTCGGCAAGGCATGGAGCATGGGCAAGGACTTCAAGCCGAAAAAAAAGCCGTGAACTCCGAAAGAGGAAACGTGATGCCTAAAAGACTGACCTTTGTTTTAACGATGATATGTTTATTCGGGATGGGTAGTTCATCCGTAGCGGAGGCGGCGCAAGGGTCTCCCGCCGTCCTGAGCATCCGGGAGCGGGCCGCGCTTACCCTCCAAATCACCCAAAAGCGGCTCGATCTGCTCCTGCCCAAGATGATGCGCGAAACCGGTTTCGACATGTGGATCATCACCGGCAACGAGGATAACCCTGACCCCATCTTCGAAACGATGATGCCGTACGAGAACTGGAATCCGATCACTCAGATACTTGTCCTCTTCGACCAGGGTTCAGAAAAGGGGGTCGAGCGGCTCAATGTCTCCCGCACGGACACGCAAGGGCTGTTCAAGAACGTCTGGGATGCTGCGGCTTGGGACACGCAGAAAAAGGAAAGCCAGTGGGACTGTCTCGGGCGGATCGTCCGCGAGCGCGACCCAAAAAGGATCGGCATCAATGAGGGCGAGGTTCAGTGGGCCGCGGGCGGCATGACCGCTGTTCTCAAGAAAAAGCTGGTCGAGGCAATCGGGCCGAAATACGCGCCCCGCCTCCAGTCGGCCGAGCCGCTGGCCACTCTTTGGTCGGAAACCCTGCTCGACGAGGAAATTGAGCTCATGGAGCGGGCCCAGGCCGTCTCCCATTCGATCATCGGCGATATGTTCTCCAACAAGGTCACGACGCCAGGCTATACCACGACCGACGACCTCCGTTATTACTATTGGCAACGGGTAGCCGACCTCGGACTGAAAGTGTCTTTTATGCCCTTCGTTTCCATCCGGGGCCGCGATCCCAAAGACATCGAAAAATACGGCAAAGACGACAAAGTCATCCGGCCGGGCGACCTCGTCCACTGCGATGTCGGTCTCAAGTACATGCGGTATAACTCCGATGCCCAGGAAATGGCCTATGTCCTCCGGGCCGGCGAAACCGATGCTCCCGAGTTTTTGCGAAAGCTCATGGCCGAAGAGAACCGGCTCCAGGACATTTTTTGCGGCGAGTTTAAGGCCGGCCTCAGCGGAAATGATCTCCTGGCCAACATCCTGAAGAAGGCCAAAGAGTCGGGAATCCCCGGCCCGCTGATTAACTCGCATTCGCTCGGCTATTTTCTCCATGAGCCGGGACCGCTTATCGGACTGCCATGGGAGCAGACACCGATTCAGGGGCGGGGCGAGGTCAAGCTTGTCCCGAACAGCTGCTTCACTGCCGAGATGAGGGTCACGGTGCCGATGCCGGAATGGGGAGAGGGCAAAGAACTCCGTTTTCCCTTGGAGCAGGCCGTGGCCTTTACGGAGAAGGGCGTTTTCTTTCTCGACGGCCGCCAGACGAAGTTCCACCTGATAAAGTGATCTTGGCTGTCCCGGACAGCCTTAGGTTCATGAACTGAGCGGGTCCTGGTTATGCTCATCACTAACAACTACCTCAATATCTAACAGAGGCTGCGGGAGGCTATCGTCTTCGGCATCCCGAGCGGACTGTTCTTTATCGGGTGTTATTTCATTACTTCGACAGGTTCCAGGCGGACTACGAGAGCCGTTTTGAGAAGGAGTACGGTTACTTTCGGCCGATTATCAGGGATGTGGTCGAGCGTTATTTAGACTGTGGCAATCCCCGCTGCGGGTTCGCCCGGATCAGGTGTCCGGACTGCCATGCGGAACACCTCCTGATGTTCTCCTGCCGCACCCGCGGCTTCTGTCCCTCTTGCCATGCCAAACGCCTGGAGGAGTGGGGCGAGTGGATGAGGGAGACGCTCCTCCTGGATGTCCCTCACCGCCAGGTAGTCTTCACCATCCCCAGGATGTTGCGGATATTCTTCAAGTACAACCGCCGGCTGTTGGGGGAGCTCTGCCGCTGCGCTCTCCGCTCGTTGACTCGATATTTCGAAATAGTAGCCGGAAGCGAGCTTATGCCCGGAGTCATCGCGGCCATTCAGACATTTGGCGACCGGATCAATCTTCACCCCCACCTCCATTTCCTGGTGACCGAGGGCGGAGTGGACAGGGGGGGCCTCTTCTATAAGATCCCCCGGATCGACGACCTGCGGCTGGCCTCACTCTTTGGCCGCGAGGTCCTCGCCTACCTTGTCCGCCGGGAGCTTCTCAGCCCCGAATGGGCGGAACGGATTCTCTCCTGGCGGCACACCGGCTTCTCAGTCCACAGCCTGGTCCGGGCCAAGACAAAAAGAGAGGCCGAGCGGGTGGGCAAATACATGATCCGGCCGCTCCTTTCCCTGGAGCGCCTCTCCCTCGATGAGAAAGAAGGGAGGGTCTGCTACCGCCATGGGAAAGAGGCCGAAGATGTGGAGCGGATGGACTACCTGGAGTTCATCGCCAGGGTGACATCCCATATCCCCGACAAGGGACAGGTCACCGTCCGTTATTACGGCCTCTACGCCAACGCCCACCGGGGGAAGGTCAAAAAGACGAGCCTTGGGCCCTTGGCCTTGAGGATGGCTGAGGACAAGCTCCGGCCCGTCCCCGCCAAGGGCTGGGCCGAGATGATCCGCAAGGTCTATGAGGTCGATCCGATGGTCTGTCCGAAATGCGGCGGCAAGATGAAGATCATTGCTTTCCTCACCGACTATGCCGTGGTGGACAGGATCATCAATCACCTCAAGCTAAGCTTTGTCGCGGAAAGGCCCCCTCCGTCTCATATCGCCTATCAGGAAGTCTTGATGGCCGCTGAGGCCTCCACTGAATATTCTCCGTGATTCTCTCTTTTGTCGACAGGAGAGGTCCGGCTGATTTCCGAGACACTTTGGCTTGTCCGCGGCTTGTCGGCCCCTTTCGCCTGGTTTCAGCTCAATTTGATATCCGACAACGCCCCGATTTATCATCCCCAACGATGGGATGAGGAAAAACTTGCGAGCAAACGTTCGGTCAGCCAGCCCAGCAGAAAAGGAGCTTCTTATAAATTATATTGCCCCGACCGCCATACCCGGGCCGCGATCAAGTCCTCCTGGGGATGGACTTAGCCAGATCGATCTCCGCCAGGAATTCGGCCAAGGGCAGCATCCTCGCCTGAGGCGTCGATTTCCTCCGCTTGAGGTTATAAACAACCTGGATCGCCTCGGCCCCTTCTAAAAAGCCGTGGAAGCGGAGCAGGGATTTTGAAAAGCTGTCATCGCCGGCTTTCACTTCGACCATGAGCGAAGGTTTGTTGTCGATCAGGGCGAGGAAATCCACCTCGCGTTTCTCCTTGTCCCGCAGATAATGTAGGGAAACCCTGCGCCCGGTCGTGTCCTCGAGCCAATGAAGTTCCCGCCACAAGGCTAGAGCGACGACATTTTCCAACCTGGTCCCGAGGTCCCCCTCGACGGCCCCGGTATCGTAGAAATAATATTTCGGCTCCTTCAAGATGCTCCGGGCGATATTCTTATGATAAGGCCTCACGGGAAAGACGACATAGAGGTTTTCCAGGATTTCGAGCCAGTGTTTCACTGTCGGGATTGAGACCTGAAGATCTTCGGCCAAAGAGCTGTAGGACGTGGATGACCCGACGCGTTCTCTGAGGAGATCGATCAGGATCTCTATGGACTTGATCTCCCTGACTCTCTCCAGGTCGAGCAGGTCCTGCCGGATAATCGTATCGATATGCGTGCGACGCCAGCGCCCGGCTGAGACTTCGCTTTTCTTCAAGTATGGTTCCGGGAAACCGCCGAAACGGACGAGGCCGTCCAGGGCCTCCTCGGGATTTTCTTCGAGTGAAGCGCAAATCTCCTTGACGGTCAGAGGATGGAGCCGGTAGGAGAAAAACCGGCCGGCCAGCGAATCGCCGGCTTTCCGGGAGGCTTCAAGCCTGGCAGAACCAGTGACCAGCAGCCCGGGCGGAATCCCCTCGGTGTCATAGATGCCCTTAATCCAGGACTTCCAGTTTTTCATCTTGTGAAGCTCATCGAAAATGATGAGCTGAGTATCTCGCGGCCATTCCTCATTTTTTATCGCTCGGCGGTCAGCCGAAGAATCGTAGTTGAAGTAGGCGTAGGCGGGAACCAGCTGGCGGGACAGCGTGGTCTTTCCGACTTGCCGGGGGCCGGAAAGGATGACGATTTTTTCCTGGAGGTCTTTTTTAATAGGATCTTCGAGATAGCGGCGCATCTGACCATTATGTATTAATCTTTAATAAAGTCAAGACTATTATGAATATTTATTCATTTTAGTCGGTTGTTCCTCCGGCCTGAAACGGGGGCGGTCTGTTTTCAGTTGACTAAACTCCCAAATCTTTGCTAACCTTTAGCCACACCCGGAAAAAGGGACAAACAGTGGCCGTCAAGTGCCCGAAATGTCAATTTGAGAATCCCGCCGACACCCGTTTTTGCGGCAACTGTGCCGCGGCGCTCACTGGCTCCCAAGAAGCGGTCATCTCAAAAACCGTTACCATCCAGTATCCCCAGAAATTCATGTCTAAGGGGACCATACTTGCCGGGAAGTACAGGATTATCGAGCCTATCGGAAAAGGCGGGATGGGGGTTGTCTATAAAGCCGAAGATACAAAGCTCAAACGGATTGTTGCCCTTAAATTTTTGCCCCCGGGGTTTATAGAAATCCCTGAGGCTGGTGAGCGCTTCATCAGAGAAGCTCAGGCGGCCGCTGCCCTCTCTCATCCGCATATTTGCACGGTCTACGAAATAAACGAAGAAGAGGATCAGTCCTTCATCGCTATGGAATACGTCTAGGGACAGAGCCTGAAGCAGACAATTCTCAAGGGGCCACTTAATCAGGCGGAAGCTCTGGATATTGCCATCCAGGTGGCCGAGGGATTGATGGCCGCTGAGGCCTCCACTGAATATTCTCCGTGATTCTCTCTTTTGTCGACAGGAGAGGTCCGGCTGATTTCCGAGACTCTTTGGCTTGTCCGCGGCTTGTCGGCCCCTTTCGCCTGGTTTCAGCCCAATTTGACATCCGACAACGCCCCGATTTATCATCCCCAACGATGGGATGAGGAAAAACTTGCGAGCAAACGCTCGGTCAGCCAGCCCAGCAGAAAAGGAGCTTCTTTTAAATTTTTTGTCATACGCAGGGGAGACAAAAAGTCAAAAGGCGACGTGCTTCATACGGCGGACCTGCCTGGACAATATCCGGATCCTATTGAGCTTTCAGGACGGCTTCCGCAACGAGGGCGGCCTGGCCTGGAAACATCTGAGCCAGATATCCGCACATGGCCTCAGCCGTGTCCAGAGACAAGGAGCCGGGGATGAGTAGCTTCTTGAAGTTGGCGGAATCGCCATGCGTGCAGAGGGCTTTGGCGATCTCCCCGATCCATTTGCTTTTTCCCTGATGGATCATCGCCGCCGTCTGAACGGCGTCATTCCCGAATCCCGCTTTGACCTGCGCGATGGCGATTTCCGTATAGGTCTCAGACTCGTTCTCCTCATCGCCGATCGGAGTATTCTTCGTGATTCTGTCTTTCCCTGGGCCCGGAGGTCTGGCTGATTTCTGGCGCTTTTAAGCTTGGCCGCAGCTCAATGGCTCATTCATGCCCCAATAGAGTCCGATTTGATACGCGCCAGCCTTAGTTTTATCATTTTTCACGATGGGTCGAGGTGATTTCGGTGGCTGAACACTCACTTGGCCGGCGCGCCAGAAAAACGAATTTCTTATTCTCTAAAGCACAGATTTGTCCCCCGGGCTTTCGCGTTTCTTTAAAAAGCACCTGAACAAAAGGCAATGCAGCTTTAGGGGAGGATGTGTAGGGTCAGATACATTAGTGACACCTAGGGTAAGATAGGTGTTACTATGTACCTACATGCTACAACGACCTATGGGTCCCTCATTCCAGGTTCAGAGTATATCCGGTCCCTGGTCCGCCAGGGGACGGTCTCCAAAGATGCAGCCAAGAGGCTGCGCTGGATGGATCATTATGCCCGCGGCCAAAACGCCAGGCAGACCTGCCGGTACTTTGGGATCTCTCCCCAGACGTTCTACCGGTGGAAAAACCGGTATGACCCTTATGACCTGACCACCCTGGAGGAGGAGTCGCGGCGGCCCCGGGTTGTTCGCCGGTCCGAGACTCCAGTGAAGGTGATAGAAAGGATCCTGGAGCTGCGGAAGGAGTATCCCCGTTGGAGCCGGGATAAGCTGGCGGTCTTGCTCCAGAGAGAGGGGATCTCGATCTCCGGGAGCACGGTCGGGCGGGAGATGAAGAAACTCAAAGCCCGCGGCCTGTTGGTCGAGCCGGAGAACGTCAGGCAAGCGAAGTTAGCCCGCAAACGCCGGCGCAAACCTCGGTATGCGGTCCGCAAGCCCAAAGGATACAAGGTGGAAGCTCCCGGGGACTTGGTCGAGGTCGATACCCTCAGGATCCGGTTGATTCCCAATGAGGAACGCTTCCATTTTAGCGCCTGGGACCTGATCTCGAAGTTCACCGGGGTGAAGGTCTATAAGAGGCAGACCAGTACGGCCGCAGCGGAGTTTTTGCATCATCTGAAGACGAAGTTTCCCTTCCGGATCAAGGCCATCCAAATCGATGGCGGCTCGGAGTTTATGGATCAGTTCGAAGAGGCTTGCCGGAGAGCTAAAATCCTGTTGTTCCTTAATAGGGCTCACTGTCCGGAGCTCAACGGAGGGGTGGAGCGGAGTAACCGGACGCATCGGGAGGAGTTTTATGAGGTGGAGGATGTGTCGCTCGACATCGGAGAACACAACAAGCAGTTGGCCAGATACGAATATCGCCAGAACTATATCCGGCCCCATCGGGCCTTGGACATGCAAACCCCATATGAGTATTATCTCCAGTGGAAGAGAAATCACAGAGCTCAGGTGTCACGGATGTCCTGACCCCATACA
>Ga0315291_10013067_pt1 | contig 10076 bp, 11 predicted proteins | sample YL17G12_20_MG_FD_203070 | JGI IMG/M metagenome (GOLD analysis project Ga0315291, IMG submission 203070) | Sediment microbial communities from Yellowstone Lake, YNP, Wyoming, USA - YL17G12_20 | ecosystem: Environmental > Aquatic > Freshwater > Lake > Sediment | place: USA: Wyoming | collected...
GTCTTTTACCTTTGGACCACATTTTCCGTCTAATATATCTTGTTCTGTTACCATTGTATCAGTTAATAAACACCAATATTTTGGACAAGTGTAATAAAATTTCTTTGAACTATCCTTAGGATCTGTTCCATATTCGATAAAATCAGCTTCCTCATTAATATCATCCGGATGATCCTGTATTATTTTATCTTTTTCCTGTTTTGTTAAGATTACCGGTTGTCTTCTTTCACTTAAACTAAATGGGCACATACGGGTATAAAGATCAATCTTTTCATTCTTTGATTTAACAAATAATTGTGGCATTCTTTCTTCTAAACGAGCTGAAAATGGATTTGGATATTGAAGCTTCATTCCCGTAATATCACGCACTGTATTTTCTAATCGTTCAACTTGCTCTTTAATTTTATTTTTTGGTTTTGTTTTTACTTTTTTATTACGTTTTTTTCCTATTATTTCAAAAATTTCTTCTTCTTCTTCTTTTTCTGCCTTTTCTTCAAGTTCCTTTTCAATATCTTCAATTGATGATAAAGATTTTAGAGATCCAACAGATTCCTCAGGAATTTCCGATGATGAAAAGGATTTATCGGATAAATCTTCTTCACTATCACTCCCTTGACCTCCCTTAATTACTTCATCTTCATCTTCATATTCATCTTCTTCAAATCCAAGGATATCAAGTAAATCATCCATATGTTCCCCCGGTTCTTCATCATTTTCATCTGAATATTTTGGTGTTTCATTTTCTATACTAGGAACCTCATTATCAACCAATGTTTGTTCAGATTGTGCAGTAATTTGACCAAACTCAATATCATCAATTTCTTTCCCAGAACAAAGCGTATTTATTTTTGAAGTATCAACCCCACAATTATCTTTATCTTGTGTAATTCTAATAATAGAATCAATATAAATAGGAATAGTATTTAAATAATAAATATCATTAATTCCACTTATCTCAATTGTTAGTTCACTTGTTATAGAATTAAAAGTCATTAATGTTTGAAACCCCGGATTAACTTTAATCATTAATGCCCGTTTTTTTATACCACCTCTTATAACTTCCAGTTCAGAACGAATTTTCGAAATTAAATCTTCAGCAGATTCTTCATCTAAATCATTAAATTGCTCTAATAATTGTTGAATAATTTCATCAATTTTATATCCTTGATCTATTTTTTCAATAATAAAGGCCTCTTGGCTATCACGTTTATTATAATTTGACACGCGTTTATAACGCATTCTAATCCCCTTTTTAAAATTAGAAGACTCCACCGTAAAAACACTGGAAATACATCCTGTTAATTTATTAACATCAATTGGTCTAGAAATATTATATAGTAATTGATACTTCATTTCTCTAACTTCAATATTAATATTTTGTATTGAAGTAAATAAAGGTATTTCTAACCCACTTTGCTCGAAAAATGGTTTAATTTGTTCAATTAATGGATTTACTGTTATTTTTATTATTTCATCAATATTTTCAAACATATTTTGCGCATTTGTTAAAAAAATGGGTTTATCAAAATCCGTTAAAGGATATATAGTTATAACACCGTTGTCTTCAAATTCACAAGCCATATGAAAATTTTGTCCATTATACTCAATATTTGTATAAACGGAGACACTTTTATGTTTACCAATTAAACGCATTACCTTTAAAATAACGGGTTTTTGTAAATAAGGAATTTTTCTTCCATCCACTGTTAGTTCGGGTGCAAATAAACGATATATATTCTCTTGTCTTACTTCAGCATTATATTTTATTAAAGGAAACTCTTGTGTTGCGTGAACTAATTTAAATATAACATCAATAGGTATTTTTATTTTGAACTCAGGATAAATAGATATTTTAAAAAACTTAATTCCAGTTTGCGACATATTTTGAGAAAAAATATCTGATTTATTGTTTTTTTGAAAAATATCATAAAACATATTAATATTTTCAAAACTCCTTTCGGTTTCTGGGGTTAATATTTCGTTGGTTTCTTCAATTAATTTATTACGCTTTGAATCCAATTCTTCAATATTTTCTATTTGTTTTTCATATAAAAATGGGAAATAAATTTTACACGTATATTCACTTGATATTTTATTTCTTTCAGCCACTTCAAATACATCTTTTGCTAAGCATAAATAAATAGTATTTCTAAATATAGGCCCAGCTTCTAAAAGTAGATTAGAACTTAATGTCGATATTTCACGCCTGGATTTCTCAAGTAAAGCATCATACTCTGTTACTAAAAACGGGTCGGCTATAAACGGATACTCATTTGAAAATACAAATTTTTGGCCCAGTGGTTTGCCAACTAAATATGATTTATCTGTTAAATCTAATTTAAGTATATCATCAAATGTATATTGCATTTTTTCATTTAAACCAAACTCCATTTGTTCACCATCTTCATCATAAAGATTTAGAATTAATTGATCCATACGAATTTTTGTTAATGGTAATCTGTCATTTTGTGTCAAATTTTGATAAACTGTTATCGGGTTAAGTTTTTCAGATTTTAAACAATAAAGATATAATTCACTCATTGATGACTCCTTTTCAATAACATCAAATATTTTGAGTTTTATAACACCTATACTATCATCAATATGTATTGATTGGTCAATAAAAATTACCTCAATTTTGTTTTGTTTAATATTATCTAATTCTTCTTTATTAAAAACATCATTAAATGCCTTGTTAGTTGGATCATCATTAAAGAGATTATTTGGATTATCTTCTAATTCGCTAAATCGTGATCCATAAAATACATATATTGTATCTGTAACATTTTTATCTGATAATTTGTTTATTTTAAATATTTGAAATAGCGACATATATATAGAGTATAGCTATTATTTTAAATAATTAAAACTTAAAATAATATTTTATTTAAAATCGTAATATGGATTATCTGTTATATCCATACCACAATATGGCTGTGGATCCTTTTTGTAATCTACTGGCTCATAAATTTTTGAGGCCTTTGCTTGTTCTAATAAAAATTTGAAATTTTGCCAAAATTCTTGTTTATGGCCTTCAGAAACGGTCATTATATGTGCTAGTTCGTGTATTGCTACAAATGTTAGAGTATTAATATCAATCAGTTTAGTGCCATTTTTTTCTTTATTCAAACAAAATGCTAATTTTTCGCCTTTATTTTCACTATAGGCGGTATATTCACTTGTTGGTAATGTTTCGGATATTTTTGTTGGATTAAACTTTTGAACCATTCTATGAACCTTTTCATCGTCTGGAAATTTTTTAGAACAATATACTACTAAATCTTTTAAATTTTTTGTTACTTTAGATAATAAATCGGCTGCTAATTGCATTTTTGAACGTTCTCTAACACAATATTTTTCGCCGTCAACATCTGATATTATACATTTTAAATTATATGCGTCTGATTCGCTATAAACTTTTAGACAAACAAGTAAAACAATTGCTATTATTATATAAAGTATTATGCTATCTTTATCCATCTTGTATGTATTATATATTGAGAGTTTTAAATGCTAAAAATTAAAAAATTGAATTAATAATTTAAGACATATATTTTTTTAATATCTAAATGAAAACGAATTTTGCGTCTCATCCTAAATCTAAATATTGGTCAACTAAAAATGAAGGGAAACCAGAAGATTATGCGTTAAATTCGCATAAGAAATGCTGGTTTGATTGTGAGTGCGGACATCCGTTTGATAGTTCTTTATTAAATATTAATCAAGCTAATAATTGGTGTCCTTATTGTTGTATTCCTTCTCAAAAATTATGTAATAATGATTGTTTGTCTTGTTATAACAAATCTTTTGCTTCACACGAAAAATCATCTTTTTGGTCTGTAGAAAATAAATTAACACCAAGGGAACTATTAAAAGGAAGTGAAAAAAAATTTTATTTTAATTGTGATAAATGTCCTCATAAAATATATACCAGTTTGAAACAAATATCTTCCCAAGGAACATGGTGTTCGTATTGTAAAAATCAACAACTATGTAAAAACGAAGAATGTCAATTATGTTGGAATAATTCATTTGCTTCTGTTGAACGAAGTCAGTTTTTAAATGATAAAACTATAAATCCACGATTTATATTTAAAAGCACAAACAAAAAATTTAATTTTGATTGTGATAAATGTGACAATTCATTTGATAAAATATTAAGCGATATAACTAGAGGAATATGGTGCCCATATTGTGTTAATAAAACAGAAGAAAAATTATATATTGAACTAAAAAAATATTATGTAGTAAATAGACAATTTAAACCTAATTGGTGTAAAAACCCAAAAACAAATAAATATTTACCTTTTGATTTTATTTTACAAGACCTAAATATAATCGTCGAGCAAGATGGTTTTCAACATTTTAAACAAATTGGAAATTGGCAAACACCCGAACTAACAAAAATAAACGATATTTATAAAATGAAATGCGCAAATGAAAATGGTTATTCTATAATTAGAATTGTTCAAGAAGATGTATTTAAAGATAAATATAATTGGTTACAAGAATTATTAGAAAATATTAATAAAATTATATCCGAAAAAATAGTTCAAAATATTTATATGTGTAAAAAAGATGAATATAAATATCTTAATAGTTAACTTTGTGACTGAAAAACATTTTTTTTTAAAAATTATTGTCCACCCTGTCCTAATTCTAGAGGCGGTCTAAGAAAATCTGGAGTGATAGTTGAGGCGTTCCAAATTCCCACATTAACCTGTGGATTTGGGGGCTCGGAACGAATTTGTAAGTTAGCATTTCTTAAAGTTTGACCGACAGTATCAATACCAATATGGTAACCAGCTTTTAATAAATTAATATTCGCAAGGTCACCTTTTCCAGCAGGATTTAATTGAGCCCATTGGCTGTTAGTGTCCTTAGGTAAAAGGTCAGCTGGATTTTGGTTAGAATTATTAGAACTACAAGAAGGAGGTAAACCCATACCGTTAGCCGAAGAACCTCCTACAGATGAGAAAACTTCATTTCCGGATTCTTGGGCGGGTTGAGGTCCAGATGATCCACCAGAGTTATTGTATGCCTTTTTGCGATCTTCGCTCATCATTTCGGGTCCATAATAACCTTTAGAGTTTAAATTATTGTATAACATATAAAGTCCATATAATACGATTAGAGCAACTAAGACTCCGCCGGCACCATAATCATTCCAGAGTTTTTTTAAAGAACCACTCATTATATAAAATTAAGGATAAAATATTTTTCAAATTATTAATTAATTAGTAAAATTAATAGTGTGATATTTGTCTAAAGTATTTTAATTATTATTATTCTTCTTCTAAACTTTCGGTATCCGAAATGTCTGAAGAACTATCTCTGCTGGCGAATTCATCAAATTCATTATCACTTTCGTCGATGTCATCTAACATATAAGTTTTCTTAATATTTTTCATTTCAAGATATGCTAAAATAGCATTCTTCTTTGCATCTTTTGCTTTTTCTCTCGCCTTTTGATAAATTTCATAAAATACTTGATTTGGTTTTTTAAGTTGTAATGTTTCTAAACTATTGTCTAAAGTAGATGATAAATCAATTTCCTTTAAAATATTGGGATCTTCAACTTCTTCAATAACCTCTTCTTCAGGGGTTAACTCATCTACATCTTGTAAATTTGTGAAATCGATATTTGCTTCTTCTAAACCAAATATATTTTCATTTACTTTTTCATTTTTAATATCTTTTTCTAAAGGTTTAGGTTTATCAAATGTTTCTTCTAAATCAATTGGACTAATATTGTTTTCAATATTTCTAATATTTTTTGCTAAATGTTCCGCTGATTGATTTATTAAATTGTCTAAATCAAAAGCATTATCTTCTTCTTTTTGTTCTTGTTCTTCGAGTTCTTTTTCTTCCTTTTGTTTTTGTTGTTTTTTAACAGGTCTTTTTATAAAACATTCGTCTAAAAATGGATCAGGACTAACAACCATTGATTGCTTAAGTTCAATTTCAAGTTGAAAGTTGCGTGATGTAAATTTAAGCCCTTGTATTTCTAAAATACATATAATAGGTTTATCATTGGTAATGCTTTCAGTAGAAAGTATTTGATCTTTTTCATCGTATATCTTAATATTTGGCTTCACGTTAACTCTTAATAAGTAATATTTGCCTGATTTAAATATTTTAAATGGAGATGTGAAAGCACCTTCAATGTCATCTTTTTCTAATTTAGTTTCAAACCAAGATTCTCGTTTAGCAAAAATAAGTTCTTGACATCTAGCTTCTAAATTTTCAATCCAATTAATAAAAACGGTGTCATTATTATCAAACATTAAATCCGTATATATTTTTTTACCACTCTTAATAAACCCTTGTTTTGTTAAACTTTTGGGTGTTTGTATAAATATTGGTTTGTTAGTGTTATACATAAGTCTTGTAAAATATGCTCCTCCTGCTAAACTAGATGGGGGTCCAAAATACATCTTCGTGAAATCATAATCAATAGTAGGTTCAATTATGTCATCCATTCTTTATTAAAACAAAGAAAAATTAAGAAATGATAAAACGTATATTTTTAATTATATTTTTATTAATAAATTTTAGAAGAATAATGAAAAATTCGTTAATTCAACAATGTTTAGACATTTTAAAGACAGAAGATGTTCGAAATGAAATAAAAATATTATTTTCTCCCGTTACTGATTTAATATTATATGAAATATATCCCTACATTTATGTTATTATTTTTTTGGTTTTTTTAATATTTATATTAATTTTAGCAATACTTATTTTGTTAGTAACATTATTGCGTAATCGCAAAACTATATTTTTTGATTAGTATTTTTTCTTACTTAATTATATAATGGTAACTCTTAATCTAAACAGAAGTCGAAGTCGTAATAAAAGTAGAAGTCAACGTGGTGGTAATGTAGGAGCTTATCCTCCTTCTGCGTGGGGATTCACTATGGGAACTTTAGGAAATGGTTGGACTCAATTTATGAATTCTTTAACCGTCCAACCTGGTGGGCTTAATCAAAGTAATAATATTGTCCCGATAAATGGTACACAAAAAGGAGGTAAAAGAAGAAAAAGAAAAGGAGGTAAAAAAGGAGGAAATTTATTAGCTGTAGCAGAACAAGCAGCTGTTCCATTTGCATTAGTTGCTATGAATAATATTGTAGGAAGTCGTCGTCGTGGTCATAATCGTGGTCACAAACATACTCGTCGTCGTCGTTAAAATATATATTTAATTATTATTAAATAAAATATAAAGATATGGATTTAATAGAGACTATAAATACATTAAATAATATTCTTCAACCTCATTTTTATTTAGTTGATGAAATTTATAGTGACATACGTATTAGTAATTTTGAAAAATTAATTGGTAATAATACATTATTTTGGAAATTAAATGGACAAAATAAAAAATTAATTAATGCTAATAAACAAAATGAATTATTAAAAATGGTAAAACAATTAAATATAGGAAAAGCAGAACTATGTAGTTTAAGTGGACTAGGAAAATATTTGGTTTTGAATTTACAATAAGAAATATGTAAAAAATTGAAATTTTTTTAATTATAAAGAGATAAGTATATTAGTTATAACCTATTTCATTAATGTCCACGTATACTATCACCGGTTTCAATGATGAAGGTAAATTTAAAATTGTAGATAATATATTATACCTTATTGATAATTCAAATACATATAAAGGTCGTTTAATAAATAATATTCCATTTGACGACTTACTGCAACAGGAGTATATGTATGAATATGAATATGAATATATAAATAAAAAAACAACTTTTAATGAAAACAAAAATAATATCAAACAAGTAAATATAGCATATAAGACGTTAGATATTATTGAACCAATTAAAGGTAGTTTAAAAACGAAAAAAAATATAAAAGAACACAATTGGAAAAAACATTCTAAACAAATTAAAAAAAAGCAAAAAGACAAATTAACATCAAAAATGATAAAAAAAAACCAAATGTATAAAAATGATTTAAAGCACAATTATGGCAATTATGATATATCTTGGTATCATGTTTATAAAGACAATATTAATAGTAATTTTGAACATTGTGCTATTGGTCCGTTTGATTGTGATTATTACGATGATTATTATGATTATCATTACGATGATACCGATGACGATTGTAGTTATGATTTTTGCTACTACTAATTTTTATATATGTCTTGAATGTTTTTTTCCATTTCATAAATATATTAATATCAATATTAAATCTCTATATTGTTATTTTCTAAATAATGTTTTATATTTTGAGAATATTTATTTTGCAGTTGATTATTTACAACATTGTTATATACCTTATGAACTTCTGGATGACCCGCCGCTTTATTTATTGATCCATCATCTAATATTCTTGTTTTTCTTCGCAAATGTTCATCTTCTGATTGTGTATAATAATGGGCAATATATGCAGCCGCTTTAATAAATGGTAATGGTTGGTTATTAAATGGTCCCATTGTCATTCTTATTCCATTCACTGAATAACATCTAGATTTGTTTATCATAACAAAAAAATGTGGATTATTTGTTCTTACAACCGCTGATGGTCTTACAAATGTTTTTACGTGTGAATTCAACCTCAAATCTGATCTTATGAAATTTTCTGTAATTAATCCTTTAGGTTGTTCTTTAAACCCTGATGTTCCAAACATTAACCAATTAACTCCTATTGAATCGGCTTCTTTAAATGCAGATAATAAACTTTTCACATTATTAAATTTATTTAAATTTAAATATTCATCAGCATCTAAATATAACATCCAACTATGATTTTCTTTATATGCTATATCTAAAGCTCTTTGCATTAATGTTAATTTTATATTTCCAGAACCATCCACTCTAATTACTTGTAATTTTTTGTTGAAATTATTTTTAATAACCGATTGTATTGGAATTTTCGATAAATGATCAAAAACTACTATTTTATCGAAACCAATTAATAAATGATGGGCTATCCATTCGGCTATATTAGGCTCATCTCTTGCATTTGTAAATAAAATTACTGAAGAATTATCAGTTCTTCTACTTGATGTAATTAATAATGGCAGTAAATTATTATTTTTGTAACTAAACATTATATAATATTTTAAATATATTATATTTTTCATAAACTAACAAATCAAAAATAATATTTTTTATATAATATTAAGAATATTTTATATACTATTTGTATGAGCTTTGAACAACAACTTCAGCAATGGGTATCTATTGATAACCAAATGAAAAGTTTAACTGATAAGATGAAGGAGCTACGAGAAAAAAAACACAATATTTCGGAACAAATAAATACACATATTGAAAATGTTCAATTATCAAATACTTCTGTAAAAATAGGTGATGGACAGCTTAAATTCGTCAAGGTTAAAGAAACACAACCACTAACATTTAAATATTTAGAAACATGTCTTTCAGAAATAATAAAAAATGAAGAACAAGTTAAGAAAATTGTAGATTATATTAAAGATAAAAGAGAAATTAAATATGTTCCAGAAATAAAGCGATTTTATAACAATTAATTTATATTATAATATTGTATATGACAAATATAAACAATAATATTTTTAATGGAGGAGATTTTGTAATAACAACTGGCGGAAATGGTGAATTTATAAGTGGAGGATATACAATTGCTTCCTCTTTTTTAGGAGGTGATCAAGCTTTAATGACAACATATAATGGAGGAGATCAAGATGGCGGAAAAGTTTCAAGTCAATTTGAAAATTTAGCAGTTCCAGCGGGATTATTTTATATAAATACAAGAATTAAAAAAAATAATGATATAAAGCGTGAAGAACATTACAATAATCGCAAAACAGCACCTGATGAAATGATTGATAAATTATATGCTCTTGTTGAATTTGATAAAAAACGCAAGAGGAAAACCAAAAAACATAACATTAAAACAAATAAAACAAATACTCGTAAAAATAAATAACTCGTAAAAATAAATTACTCGTAAAAATAAATAACTCGTAAAAATAAATAACTCGTAAAAATAAATAACTCGTAAAAATAAATAACTCGTAAAAATAAATAACTCGTAAAAATAAATAACTCGTAAAAATAAATAACTCGTAA
>Ga0315291_10013068_pt1 | contig 10076 bp, 8 predicted proteins | sample YL17G12_20_MG_FD_203070 | JGI IMG/M metagenome (GOLD analysis project Ga0315291, IMG submission 203070) | Sediment microbial communities from Yellowstone Lake, YNP, Wyoming, USA - YL17G12_20 | ecosystem: Environmental > Aquatic > Freshwater > Lake > Sediment | place: USA: Wyoming | collected...
AAACCAATTTTTATTATATTAGCAGATGATAGAAGTTTAACTTTTACATTTAAGTTAAATGGACATACAGTCAAAGCAAATTGATAGATTGTTTCAGCAGATAGCTGCAAAGCATGGTATCAATAAGAATACCGTGAGGATGATTGTCAGCACTCAGTTTGAGGTTGTTAAGGATACAATGAAAAAGGTTGATTCATATAATAATTTCTTTCCGTATGTAAGATTACCGTATTTTTGTTGTTTCAAGGTTAAGAATGGTAAGAAAGAATTTTTCAAGAGAAAGAGTAAAAAAATCATAGACGATGTTTATTCTCAATCAGAACATAGTAACGATAGAGCCGAAGATGCTCCTACTTCCGGAATTCAAAAAGATCTGGGATAGAGATTCGAATAAATTAAAGAAAAGGGCAAATGATGAGTTTGCCTATATTTATTTTGTCGGAGATTATAAAAGCGAGTATAATATATATGGTATAGAAAAGCGTCAGACAGTAGCCAAGGAGATAATGAATGATGCTTATTATATTCCCGATGAACTGGTAGAGAAAGCCCTTGAAAAATATATAAAGCTTCAGGAGACATCATCAATGCGATATCTCCGTAGTGTCCGGGAGACAGTAGACTCACTAATGCAGTATTATGACCAGTTAAGGTTTCGTAGTGGACAGGATGATGTTCTTAAGTATGATGCATCAAACGTCACCAGGGCATTAAAAGATGTAGAGAGTATAATAGAGAAACTTGAGAAATGGGAAAAGAAGGTTTATGAGGAAGAAGAACAGATGATTATTCGTGGTGGTGGAAAGGTTGGATTATTCGAAGATAAGGAGAAAGCAACATGGATGGCATCGCGGTCCCAATAGAAAAAGGTTATTTTAAGAATACTCCACATTATAACACTGAGGATTGGTGCGCCAGCGCCTTGCATTTTAAAGAATTTGGCAGATACACAAACTTACCACCTAACGATCATCCTTCATCACGATATTATAAATTCTGGGAAGAAGAAGCAAGACGATCGGTATATGGTTACGATATTGGCCGGGACAGGATCCCCGGCTATTTTTATTGGTATCTGAACTATTCTCCTATCTATGTAGCAATAGAATTACCTTCAGATAAAGATATCGATAAAGAAGAACTGGAAAGATTATACGAACAGGCACAGGCAGACAGACAATTCAAACTACCTGACTTCTGGGATGGTGACTATCAATACTATTGGTATCTTGATGATGCTGAGAAATCCGGTGAACATGGAGTAATAATAAAGACAAGAGGTAGAGGATATTCATTCAAGGGTGGTGGTATGTGCAACCGGAACTACTATCTTATCCCAGGATCCAAGAGTTTCGTATTCGCAGATGATAAAGCTTATCTTATAGAAGACGGACTACTCTCCAAGTGTTGGGAGATGATGGACCATATCGAACAGCATACACCATGGGGAAAACGTAGACAGAAATCCGATACTATGATGCATAAGAGAGCATCATATATTATTAATAGTGGTGGTCTTAAGATAGAAAAAGGATTTAAAAGTGAGATAATGGGTATCTCGCTTAAGAATAACTGGAACAAAGCCAGGGGGAAAAGAGGTAAGTTGATCCTTTATGAAGAATCCGGAAAGAATCCCAACCTATTAAAAGCATGGAACGTATCATTAAAAAGCATGCAGCAGGGTCGTCTTACATTTGGTCTACAAGTAGGATTTGGTACCGGTGGTACGGAAGATGAAGATTTCATTGGTCTGGAACAGTTATTCTATGAAGGAGGCGCATATAATATTCATCTGGTTCCAAACATCTGGGATGAAGGGGCACTAAATACAAAGAGTGGTCATTTCATATCTGTAGAACAGAACCTTGAAGGTGCCATGGATAAAGATGGCAACTCACTTAAAGATATTGCCAGGCAGTTAACAGATCATTCCCGGGCAAAAGTTACATCAAGTACCAAGAATCCTGAGACTATAACACGGTTTATAGCAGAAGAACCACGTACTCCCCAGGAAGCTTCCATGCGTCTTGGAGGAACAATATTTCCAGTAAAAGATCTTAAGGCACATCTTAATTATATCCGGGCACATACAGATAAATTTGAGGGACAGGAATATCTTGGAACACTCGAGATAAATGAAGAGACTCAAAAGATAGAATGGAAACCTGATGACTCAGTAAGACCAATACGCAAATATCCTGAACTGGATAAGAAGAATGTAGAAGGAGCAATAGTCATCTATGAACATCCTGTAATAACAGATGGTGAAATTCCCTGGGGTGTTTATCTTGCTGGTAATGATACATATGATCATGATGAGAGTACTACAGATTCTCTTGGAAGTACATTCATAATGAATAAACTCACTGAACGTATAGTAGCGGAATATACAGGTCGGCCAGGTACAGCAAATGAATATTATGAGAATGTACGCAGACTACTTATATATTATAGAGCAATATGTAACTATGAAAACAACTGGAAAGGTCTTTTTACTTATCTTAATACTCGCCATAGTTCTCATCTCCTTTGCGATACACCAAGGATTATCGCGGATAAGATCTTTGACAAATCACTCTTAAACAGAGGCAAAGGTACACCGGCAACAGAACCAATTCAGAAATGGGGAAGAGAACAAATACTAATCTGGCTTACTACTCCTATAGAAGTTGGTAGTGAAATATTAAATCTCCATAGAATACGATCAATTCCTTTACTACAGGAGTTAATTTATTGGAACTCAAAAGGTAACTTTGATAGGGTGGATGCTATCCAAATGTTGATGATACTTAAAGAAGATATGCAGAATATCATGGTTGAGGATCCCAATAAAAAACCGCAGGATAATATCAGTCCTTTCTTTTTACGTCAACAGATGTTCCAGGAAAAACTACGTGAGAAAAACGATCCTATTGTTAATCATCTTGGTAAGAGACTCCAATTACTTAATAGAAATAAATCTTAAAACATACTGCAATGGCAATGTCAATTTATCATTTTCCTTCACAGAAGAAGTTGTTAGTTGAAAAAACTGAACAATGGGGCAAAGAATGTATTGAGGCTGGACTAACGATAACTTACGGAGATACCAGTAAGATACGAAAGACCAGGATGGCCAAACAACTTAATTTTGATCTTATCAATGGCATAATCGATGAATCGGATATCGAAAGAGCTTTTAACCCAATGGGAATAAAAGGAGTTAACTTCCCGGCCAAGATACAGAACTATCCTATTGAACTATCCAAATTTAATGTTCTTAAAGGAGAAGAAGGAAAGAGAAGATTCGATTATAAGTTAAGATGTATAAGTCCAGATGTTATAAGTCAGAAAAGTTTCATGATGGGACAACAGGTAACAGATCTTGTCATGGAAGAACTTACAAATTCTGATTATAATGAAGAACAGGCAGCAAGACGATTAAAGCAATTACAACATTATCATCAGTATGAATTTCAGGATTATTCGGAAGTGATGGGTCAGAGGATCCTTGACTATTTCTGGTATACCGAAAAGATGAAAGATATGTTCTCTGATGCTTTCTATGATGTTCTTATTGGTGCAGAAGAGATATATGAGATACCTATAATACATGGAGAACCGGTTCCCACAAAAAGAAACGTACTTAATATTTCTACATTTGGTGGAGGAGATAGTTATAAGGTGGAAGATTCGGAGATCATTATAGATAGCGGATATGTCCCAATAGGTAAGATAATTGATGATTACTGGGATGTTCTTACAGCTGACGAGATTGATAAACTGGAAAGTGGATTCCGTGAAAACAGGTTTGCCGGCCATATAGTATTTAGTGGTCCTATAGATAGCGAAAAAGAACTTGTAGATCTTGGTACATCACAACTTATCACTGTAGATGGTCCTACCCAGAATGCATTTGGTGGTCATTTCGACATGGAAGGTAATGTATATGTAGGCAAGGTAGTCTGGAAAAGTCGCAGAAAGATAGGTACACTTAAATATTTCGATAAGCAAGGTAATGAACAGGAGACAGTAGTTGATGAGAACTTTCCATTAAAACAGTTTGAAAATCTTGGTTGGACGATCGACTGGCGCTGGATCAATGAATGGTGGCAGGGACATAAGATTGGAGCCGATATGTACAAGAGGATAGAACCTCTCCCGCGTATAGGAAGTAAGTTTTCCAATCCTTCAATATGTATACCCCCTTATGTTGGTACTATATATTCAATAGGTGGTGGCACCTCAGTATCACTTATGGACCGGGTTAAACCATATAAATATCTTTACAATGTTTATATGAGAAGAGTTGAACTTGCCAGTGCAAGAAACAAAGGAGTGATAGCAGAACTGGACCTTGCAGAAATTCCTGATGGATGGGATGAGGAACTGGTGATGATGTATGCAGAGGCCAATGGCTATATGGTCATTGACTCATTCAAAGAAGGTAAGAAAGGATCATCAACCGGTAAACTGATATCTACTATCAAGCAAAGGAATTCCAATGTGATGAATCTTAATAGTGCAGATGTTATCCGGGCCAACCTGGAACTGGCACGTTATGTAAAATATGAACTTGGTGAGATAGCCGGCATAACACCTCAGCGTGAAGGACAGATTGATAACCGTGAGACTTATGGTGGAGTGGAAAGATCTGTAACACAAAGTTCACATATCACTGAAGAGTGGTTCCGGATCCACGATAATACAAAACTACGCGTACAGGAATGTCTTCTCGAGACAGCTAAGTATGCATGGAAGAATGCTACAGGAGAAAATGCCAAGAAACTGCAGTATGTAGATGATGGCATGATAACACATCTCTTTGAAGTAGATGGAAAGAAATTTGCAGAGACAGAATATGGATATTACGTATCTGATGGATCAGCAGATGCAGAACTCATATCTGCAATAAAACAACTTTCCCTGGCTGCACTACAGAATGATAAAGCAACATTTGCAGATCTGTTTACTATCTATCGAGATACCAGTGTATCAGGTATGATACGTAAACTGGAAAATAGTGAAGAGAAGAGAAACCAGAGAGAAGATGATGCTCGGAAAGAACAGCTTGCAAGTAATGAAAGAGTACAACAGGCTATGCAGGAACTAGAGATGATGAAGATGGAGCAGGCGGAGAGAATAGAAAACAATCGTCTGGATGCAGAACTCTATCAGAAAGAACTGGATATAGAACTAGGTTATGCAAAGTTGGATCAGGATCAGGGACTCGGTAAGATGACCGATGAAGAGACAGAGAATAGAAAACATGAACTTGAGAAACTCAGAATGCAGTTGGATCAACGTAAATTGGAGATGAAAGAAAAGAGCAAACAGTTCTATGATAAGCTAAATGAGACTAAAAATATAACGCGCATGCAAATTGCAAGTAGCGAAAAGATCGCACGATCAAGGCCAAAACCAGCAACTATAAAAAAATAATTTATAAAATTTAATTTTATAGTTTTATCTATAGGAAAGATTTTTAAATGAGACTTGGTAGTGGTGATACTCTTGTCTTATACAAATGTAATTTTTAAACTTGTACTAATTTGAAAGGAGAAAAAATGGCAAAGCAGCAAAATTCAGATGATCATCTTTTCGAAAGCATGGACATTTCAGGTTTCGAAAATGCTCTTCTTGAAGTCGATAAGCCAGACACAGTTGACCTTGATAATGAACTGGATGAACCTGGTGACGATGTAAAGAGTAGCAAAGCTGGTGGTGGAGCACCTGCTAAAGATGATAAAACCGGTAAGACAGCCGGCAAGGAAACTAAAGACAATTCATTTATTGTAGATGCTCAACCCGGTGATAACGAACCGGAGGATGATGACGATGTAAAAGCAGGACAGAAAAAAGAGAAAGACAAAAAGGGTGGGAGTGCACCAGAAATTATTGAAGGGAACGAATCTCCTGTCTATCTCCATGCTGCGGCTCTTCAGGAACATGGTGTACTCCCTAACTTTGATTTAAAAAGCCTGGACGGTCTGGAACCGGAAGAAGGGATTCTAAAGATCAATGAACATATTCAGAAACAGATCGAGGAATCTATTCAGGAAGGTGTCGAGGAATACAAATCCACAATAGGAGAAAAAGCAAGACAGTTTATTGATGATCTTGAAAAAGGTATTCCATTTGATGCTCTGGCTGATAATTATACACTTGAAGAGAGATATGGATCTATCACTCCAAAAGTTCTTGAAAATGATCCTGAATTACAGAAACAGGTCTATTCAGACCTTTTGTCATTAAAAGGATTTTCTGATACAAAGATCAAAAAGATGATTGCAACAGCAGAAGAAAAAGAAGAACTGCTTGAGGAATCAGTCGATGGTCTTAAAGAGATCCAGTCTACAATAGAAGATGACAGGAAACAGGCAAGATATAATGCTGAACAGGAAAAACGTGAACGCGAGAAACGTAATGCAGACACAAAAATCCTTATTCAGAACACAGTAAAATCCACAAAAGAGATATTCCCTGGTGTAGAAATAAATGATGATGACAGGAAAGAACTTGTCAGGATGCTTACTGTTCCTGTTAACTATACTGATAAAGGTGGAAAGACTATTCCTATGAGTTCTGCCATGGCTGCCAGGGCAAAAGATCCGGTAAGCTTCGAATTAAGACTTGCCTATTTTGTAAAGAATGGATTCTTTGATTCAAAGATAAAAGATGGAGCATTCGATATCTTCACCAAAAAACTTGAAACATCTGCAACTAAACGTCTTTCAAACATTCTCAATAATGATAAGAGAACTACAGGCAAACCTGTAACGGAAAATCAAAAAGAGATTGACAGGAAGAAAAAAGAGGACTCTGGGGATTTTATGTTTCCACAGCAGGTCTATAATAGTCGATAAACTTAATCGTTCTAAATCAAATAAAAATGCAACGAGTATCACCACTTCAGGAGTATGAACCCAAAGATTGGTCTGGTTTAACAACCAAAACCCATCTGGGTGCGATCTATCAGAACAAACCACAGGAAACAAGCACGATGATAAATCTGCTTTACCGGGCCAACAGGGGAACCAATTTCGGTCTTTTCCTACAGAAATTCTCCCCTCTGTATTTGAAAACGGATGATGATTTCCGTTGGAGACTGCAGGGATCCTCAAAGAAAAACGTTCCTCTGGTTTCATGTTTCGTGAACGGCAGCGTCATCACAGTAGCATCACAGGCTGGTAAGAATGGAGCACGTTTTACACTTACATTCCCGGAACAGTATTTCTCAGACACTAACCTGATAGTTGGTGAAAAGAATTCTGTATATCCGATAAGGATTGTAGGTCTTCCGGTTCCTAATGGAACATTATGGGATTATGAATGCGAACTGTTCACAGGTGACCCCGATCTTTATGTACCTTATGATGAACTGGTGGCAGGGAAAAGATTCTCAAAAGAATGGTCAATCGTTGAGAAGACTCTTTCCATAAAAGGTGGTACGCCATCTTATACCTCTCCTTTCTCGATGAAGAATACCTTCTCTATGATAAGGATGCAGGATACCAGACCAGGTAATATGATCAGCAGGCCGGTTGCTTTCTCATGGAAGACTATTGATTCCAGTGGAAAAGAGAAGATCATGACCACATGGACACAGTATGCCGACTGGGAATTTGAAACACAGTTCCAGGATATGAAAGATAAACTTATCAACTTTGCCACGACCAACAGAGCAGATGATGGTACTTTCAAGCAGATCGGTTACAGTGGTTTCAAGATTGAACAGGGAGCAGGCCTTGAGCAGCAGATTGAAGCATCGAACGTTCTTTTCTACAATGATTTTGATGTGGATATCGAATGGCTTACAGAAGCTATCATGGATCTCACCGATGATTCCAAAGGAACATATGGTCAGACACGTCAGGTCCTTCTGCGTACTGGTAAATGGGGAGCATATAACTTCCATAAGGCAATAAAGAACTATACTACTCTGTATACTCCTTTCAATACTCCTGAAGGTCCATATAAGTCAGGTAATGGATGGGGATATCATGAGAACTATGTTCAGTACTGGGGCCCTGATGGAACACAACTTGGTGTTCTTGTGGATCCTGCCTTTGATGATCGTGAACGTAATAAACTCATGCATCCGTCAGGAAAAGGTGTTGCCCAGAGTTATGTATATCAGGCTCTCAATGTTGGACGTACCGGTGGAGAAGACAATATCCGTCTGGTTTACGAAGAAGGAATGGAAGACTTCATGGGTTATCTACCCGGACTAAGAGATCCTTTCCAGGCCAACAACGAACGCAGGTACATGGCTTCTCCTGAAGATGGATATACCTTCCACCGCGCATTTACTGGCGGTTGCATGGTACAGGATCCTACCAGGTGTGTCACCATTAAACCGAGTGTTCTTAACTAACAAATTGTAATAGTAGGAGATATTTTAGCATGGAAACTAAAACAGCAAATAAAGATTCTAAGGGAAGGGCAAAAATTGAGATGGATGCCCTTCCTTCTGAATCTGAAGTTATCACATTGGCCTTACCATATTCTATTAAGGTCAAGAATCTGCGGGAAAAGAAGTATGTAGTCAGACCAATAAGGCGAAAAGGTGCCTGGGTAGGTCCCGATCATGACTCTGCTTTTATGAATGATGGCGCTAAGATGGGAATAGTCATTCCTGTACAAGCCGGCAATGTTCTGGTTAATCCTATTCCGGAGTTTACAAAAGAAGATATTGTAACTCTTGCTTCGGAACTTGGACTTGAAGATCCTCTAAAACTTAATATCCACGTTCCTAAATCCTATTGGAGAGGAAGGACAGTGATGATTGACCGTAATGGTCTTCACCTGGATCTTTCAAGAGTGGAAGATCTAGTTAAATTTCTCGTTCTTCGTGCAGATACCGAAAGGATATCGCGTACATGGGGAGAAAGGTTTGACAGAGGAACATATAAGTTTGCCCTTGTTGAAGAGGGTGAAGAACTGCTGGATAAGGTAAGCAACCTGGAAGAGAAGAAGAATGCATATATTCTCTTTGGTAAGATGGATTCAAGTGTCGATAAGATGAAAGACTTTTTATATGTCTATTACCTTCAGAAGAAAGATGCAAAGAAACCACCAAGGAATGCAACCATAGACCAGTTAAAGAATGAGATTGGTAAGATCATTGAGGATGATTTAAAGACTTATCTCTTTATCCTTCAGGATGATTATTATACTCTTAAATTACTCATTCAGAAAGCAAACGAGATTGGTGCTCTTCGCAGGGACCGGTCTATATATTCTCTTCCCGGATCAGATAAACCGATAGGTGTTCTCGAAGATCTTATCGAATACCTTGATGATCCAAAGAATCAGGATGTAAGAATGAAATTACTACATCAGGTAGAAAACGTAAATAACTGATGACAGTCAATCAGATGATAGAATCCTTTCTTGTCTATTACGACAGGATAACCAGTTTCTCTGCTCCGGGTTATACGTCAGGAGAGATAGTGTTATTCCTTAATAATGCACAGGATGATTTTATCAAAGATAGAATGTTCGGACAGAATTTTCAGCCTCCCGCTTTTGAAGATAATCAAAGGCGGGTAGCTGATCTTCAAACTTTATCAGTATTAAGAAATCCAGCTTTATTTGGAACAGATTCATTAGGATGTATATTATATTCATTACCTACCAATCCTATATTTTTATATGCAATAAAATGCATTGCTACATGTACGCGAACAGGATATCCGTTAGTTACTACCGGAGAACTATTTGAATGCAGATTTATTAAATCAGAAGAAATATCAAAACTGATTAGTACAGTACATAATAAAACTCATTTTATAACACCATATTGTACTATTTCAGAAACATATATAAAGATCGTTGTAGACAGATTCACAACAAATTCAGCTATATTATTACAATATATTAAGAAGCCTACAGAACTTATCGCAGGTGGTGACTGTGACTTACCAACACATACTCATCAGGAAGTCGTTGATATAGCTGTCAGGCAAGCATTACAAGTATTACAGGATCCAAGATGGCAAACTGCTGTTACGGAAGAAAAACTCAAATCTAACTAATGAATCTCATTGAACTTCAAATAGCATTTCAACAGAAGATACAGGATACCAATCCTA
>Ga0315291_10013069_pt1 | contig 10075 bp, 13 predicted proteins | sample YL17G12_20_MG_FD_203070 | JGI IMG/M metagenome (GOLD analysis project Ga0315291, IMG submission 203070) | Sediment microbial communities from Yellowstone Lake, YNP, Wyoming, USA - YL17G12_20 | ecosystem: Environmental > Aquatic > Freshwater > Lake > Sediment | place: USA: Wyoming | collected...
GACGGAAAACTGCAAGACCGGCAAGACATTGTTAGCGATTTTCCGGTTAGGCAAATCATTATTTGGAGGCGCAAAGGTGGCTTGAATTTTAATGCCGGCTATTTTCTGCCAACCTACGAAGTTATTTATTTAATTGCAAAACCAGAATTTAAACTTGTTCAAAAAGCTAATGCGCACGGAGATGTTTGGGAGTTTACGCAAGAGATGAATAACAAACATCCTGCGGCCTTTCCGGTTGATTTAATCAATCGGATAGTTTCCTCAACGACCGCAGAAATAGTATTAGACCCGTTTATGGGCTCTGGCACAACGGCAATATCTGCTATAAATTTTAAAAAGAATTATATCGGGATAGATATTTCGCCGGAGTATTGCGAAATGGCGGAAAAACGCATAAAAAAACATTTAGCCCAAGGGAAACTAATTTAATCTTATGACAAAAAAACCAATTATTTATACCAAGCAGGCTCTGATAGATAAACTTAAAGAAATTGTTAATACTGGCTGGATACCAAATGCCAGGAGAGGGAACCACGGAGGTATAGGAAACACACTGGAAGATTTGCTCGGCATAAAAGAAAATAATCTTCCTATTCCAAATGCGACGGAATGGGAACTAAAAGCACAGAGATTAAATTCGTCATCTTTGACTACGCTATTTCATATAGAACCCTCGCCTCGTGCCGTGGGTTTTGTCTCTCAAATTTTATTACCCAAATACGGATGGGCTCACCAAGAAGCAGGTAAAAAATACACCACTAAAGAATTAAGCTTCCGGCAAACGATTGGCACATCAAGAAGCGATAGGGGTTTTGCTGTAAAGATAGACAGGGAAGAAAGAAAAATTTTAATTTCTTTTGATTCTTTGGCCGTAGATAAAAGGCATAAGGTTTGGCTAAAATCAGTCAATAAAAGAATTGGCCTAAGTGAAATAAAACCGCAACCTTATTGGGGCTTTGATGATTTAGAGCATAAGGCAGGCACAAAATTATTAAATTGTTTTTATGTGCAAGCAGATGTTAAAATTGAACGCAAAAAAGAATTTTACAAATATACCAAAATAATGATGTTGCAAAAATTCAGCTTTAAGGGATTTTTGAAAGCAATTGAGGAATCAAATATTTTAGTGGATTTTGACGCTCGCACCGGCCATAACCACGGGACAAAATTTAGAATGCGCCAAAACTGCCTCCCTATGCTATACGAAAAAACTACCATTATTGTTTAGATTATTAGGCCTCATTATGGAAATTAAACTTTCGCCATTTTTTGCAAAAATTATTTTACGATTTAATCCATTCAACCGGCTTAAAATTATGTGTCGTGGATATAGCGAGGACTTGGAAAATTTTACCGAGCTTGTATGGGAAGACGATAAATATTTAGATTTTAACGACAAAGAAACATACCCGCAATTCCAGTTATGGTATGTATAAGTCCATATGACTAAGTTTTTCGTAATTTTATTTTTTATTATTTTACCTTTTGGCGGTGCTTATTTTTTGTTTTGGCACGATGTTGGCATGTCGGTCGATTATCAAGCAACGAAAGACAGCAAAGTTGCGGTTACTGTTCATAGGGAAAAATTACTTCAACCTAATATAAAAAATACTATTAGGAAAATATTTCAATCGCCTTTTGATTTGGCATATTATAAGCTTTGTTTTAAAAATACCAGCAAGGCTACTGAAGAAGGAACCGAGGAACCATTAGACACTATAATAAATTTTGAAGACCTATCTGGGGAGAATATCAATATAGACCCGCTTAAAATCAAAGGAAACAATTCAAGTTGCATTAATCTTAATTCCTCGCAAATAATTATTGGAACGGATTTTATTGAGCCATACCAATTTAAATACTTTGGCCCTGTGAAATTTGATATAAACATTTTTCCAGAAAATAATGCCACTCCAGTTTTTTATGAACAGATAGCGTTGTCCGCAATTTTTTATTTATCGATGATAGGAATATGGATGTTATTTTTGAGTATTTGGGGACTTTTTGTTAGAACTTTCAAGAGACCAACAGTCCCACATATCCAAAAATTAATTAGTTAAAATATACTCTTCAATTTTGTCTCACACTCGCCGCGTCGCATTGTTGAAAATATTTTTTAAAGAGCGTAATAAACATTTAATTTAAAAATTTATGGGACTCTATGATGCCGCTAAAGATGCGGCGAAGATATTAAAAGAAGCTGGTAAAATTGAAGAATATCAAAAGATATTAGATTTGATAGATGATTTGTTTGATAAAAGAGACAAAATTGATAAACTAGAAACAGAAAATAAAGAATTAAAAGAAAAATTAAAAGTTGTCGGTGACTATGAGTTTAAAATAAATGCTTACTATAATAAAGAGAGCGGTGATGGGCCATATTGCTCTAGGTGTTTTGATAAAAATAAGGATCTTATCAGAATAATTCCCGACTGGATCAATGGAAATTACGCAACCTGTCCAGAGTGCAAACAGCAAGTAAATTTTACGGGGAGGGAAAACTCCGCCTCTTTTTTATAAAGGAGTTTCGATTATTGTGTTTGATTAGTTAGTATAATATACGCTCCAACATCGTCCCATACACGCCGCCATGAAACGGGATTGCGATTTGTATCCAAAAATTTAATACTAAATTTTCGGACAAATCGGGAAAAAATCGCTATATCCGCAAGGGTACCGGAGGTTCGAATCCTCCCGCCTCCGCCAGTTGGAAAGCGACTCGGCTCAACGGCTCAACGGGAATTTAGCGGTTGAGCCGTTGGAGTCATGTCTCTTTTATCCAAAAGTTACCGCCGGTCGGAAAAATGTTGATTGAATTTAAACTATGGCGAAAATCGCCAAAGCCCTCGGTGTTTCTATAGAGGAGTTGATAAAATAATTAGGTGGCAAACATATAAATATGAGAGAAATTGAAAGAATAATCGTTTCCGCTTTGATTTTCAGCCAAGACGGTAAACTTCTTATGGGGAAAAAGAATCCAGCCAAGGGAGGCGTATATTCCGATTGTTGGCACATCCCAGGTGGAGGAGTGGATGAAGGAGAAACTTTTGAAGAAGCTTTGAGGCGGGAAATCAGAGAGGAAGTGGGTCTTAATATTTCTCCATATAGTTTCGTTCTTATTCCCGAAAAAGGAACCGGCGTTGCGGAGAAAATTCTTCAAGATACAGGCGAAAAAGTTTTGTGCAGAATGGAATTCAATATATTTAGGGTTGATATTAGCGACAAACTCGCCAGTGAGATTGAATTACATCTTGGCGACGACTTGGTGGAAATTAGATGGTTCAGCCCAGATGAACTGCCTAATGTAAAACAAATTCCGGGCGGAAAAGAATTTTTTCAAAAAATCGGTTTGATTCCAAAAGAATAGGTATGTCATTTTGAAGGGCCGCCAAAGAAAAACTCGAAACCCTGAAGCATAACGCTTCGCGTTAATTGCGGGGCGGGTTATCATCGGCGCGAACCATATTTAATTTTTGGGGAAGAAAATTTTTTATGAAAACAGATACGCTTTATGACAAAGGCGTCGGGCAAATTAACGAAGATGCTCTGTTGCTGACCGATTCCGTATTTGGCGTATTTGATGGGACCTCGAGTTTGGAACCTTATCAAAACGAAGAAGGAAAAACGGGAGCTGCTATCGTTTCTTCTATTGCGCGTGATATATTCTCGTGTATTCTCGGTGACACCAAGTCTCTTGTAGAATTTGCTCGCGAAGCCAATGACGCAATTGGAAATGCGATGCGTAAAAAAGGAATTGATACTTCCAGAAAAACTGCTTTGTGGGCTACTACTGGCGCCGTTGTCAAACTCAACGATGACACTTTCGATTGGTTGCAAATAGGTGACAGTCTCATATTGACGATATCCCATGACCGTTCTTTTCGATTGCTTATAGACGACTATGACCATGATTTGGAGACCATGATCATGTGGCAAGAGTTGGTCAGTCGACAGACCGAAAATATCAGAAGCGTGCTTAATGAACAGCTTCTCAGTCTGCGAAACAAAATGAATGTGGACTATGGAACTCTGGACGGAGAAAAGGAGATGGAAGGGTTTCTGAAACACGGTGTTGTCGCGTTGGATGAAGTGGCGCACATCATCATTTTTACCGACGGCTTGTTTATACCAAAGGAAGACCCACGTCAGCCAGACGATTTTAAGACTTTCGTTGATCTTTTTTTGGATGGAGGATTGAAACAAGTGCATAGTTATGTACGAAAACAAGAGACCTCTGATCCCAAATGTTGGAGGTATCCTCGTTTTAAACAACATGATGATATTGCAGCAATTGCGTTGTCTTTTTAAAAATTTGCCGCCCCTTCGGTAAGCTCAGGGTAAACAAAGAGAAACTTGAAATCGTTAATGTTCCCGCCGTCGCTAAGGCTATGGCGGGCAGGCGCGGCGAGGACAAAATTGTCTTTGGCTATTTTCAAAATAACCGCCAATTTACACATTAAATTCTTAAAAATTTTATCGGCAAAGCTGAGCTTAGCTCGGCAATTTTATCGGCAAGGCCATAGTTTATCGGCAAGGCCATAGTTTATCGGCAATTTTATCGGCAAAACTAAAAATCCCCCGCCAACTGGCGGGGGATTTTTAGTTTTAAATTACAATTGGGTTACCAATTGCTGCGTCCACCGCCACCGAAACCTCGACCGCGATTGAATCCGCCTTCACGGCGAGGAGGCCGTGCCTCCATCGGTCTGGCTTCATTGACAGTGATGGTTCGGCCATCAAGTTCTTTGCCGTTAAACATCTCAATCGCTTTTTGGGCTTCCTCATCCGTGGACATTTCCACGAAACCAAAACCCTTGGAGCGGCCAGACATTTTATCGGTGATAATTACGGCCGATTCGACGGTGCCTGCCTGTGAAAAAGTGTCTTTCAACGCGTCTTCAGTAGAGCTGTAGGACAAACCGCCAACGTATAATTTTTTTGCCATATTTCCTTATTTTGAATTAGTTTATCTTTGATTACAAAATACAATTTTTGCGTTATTTAGCGTTATTACATTGGCGTACTTTTTGCGGGGCGTCCCGCTAAACGAACGCTAAGCTATAACGCAAAAGAAACGCAAAACGAGATTTCGTAATTCAGAGCAATTATTGTAAGCCGACCTATTCTCTGTTAGCTTCTATTCTTTGGGCCCTGGGCCCGCTTACGCTAATTCGCATAAGGAAAGAGAAAACCTTAGAGAAAACTTACTTTTTTATTATAACGCCGCCATTAGTAAAAGTCAACCCCGTAGTGAATTTTCGACTGGCTCGCCCAATGGCGAGCAAATAGGCAAAACGAGTTTTATTAAAAAATTATTTTAAAAATTGTCTAACGAGATAGTGAATTAACTTAAAATGCCGAAAATCTACTACGGGGTCAAGTTTATAATTGGCAGTGAGGCAAAAGAGAAAATTTGTTTTCTCTTTTGCCGAACGAACCAATTATATCCTTTTTATAATTACAAAATGGACCCCGTTAGAAATTATTGAACAATCCTTTAACTCACGATAAAAAATACCACCACCAAACAAACTTCATGCCGCAATAAATTTTTCAATAATTTCTAACGGGGTGGACTTTTTGAAAATTTTCTAATATAATTACATTTATGATTGCTTCTATTCTTTCTGCGATTGGCGCCAATCCCTTGTTGGGTCTGATTATTCTGGTGGCCTTGGTTTTTTTGGCCTGGAATTTGACGCTTCATTGGCAGGTTTGGCAGACGCGCAAAAAAATCAAAAGCATGTTTAAAGGAAACAAGGCCAGTGATTTGGAAGGAATAATTTTTGAGCAAATTAAGCGCTGGCGGCAGACAGAAAAGAGTTTGAAAGAGCTGACTGAATTCGCCGATTATTTGGAGCAAATGGCCCTAAAAAGCATTCAAAAAACCGGCGTTATCAGATTTAATCCTTTCAAGGATACGGGCGGCGACCAAAGTTTCTCCATCGCCTGTCTTGATGCCAGTGATAATGGTTTTACCATCACCAGTTTGTTTACGCGCGAAGGAACCAGGATTTATACTAAGCCGCTCACCAATGGCGAGTCAAAGTATCCATTGACAGAGGAAGAAAAAAATGCGATACAAACGGCCATAAAAGACAATCAGACAAAATCAAAAATATCAATGCCAAATGCCAAATCAAATCCAAAATTATAATGCCTAAAAAATAAGGCTAAAAATAAAGGAGTTCAACGGCTCAACGGGGAATCCCGTTGAGCCGTTGAGAAATATAACATATGCCGCAGGGGAAACAAGATAAAATAAAAAGCAATTTCCAGCCACGCCCTCCCATCGTGGTTATTTTGGGTCACGTGGACCACGGCAAAACCAGCATTTTGGACTATATCCGTCAAAGCAAAGTGGCAGAAAAAGAGAGCGGCGGCATCACCCAGCACATAGGCGCCTATCAAGTAGAGCACCAGGGTAAATTAATTACCTTTATTGACACCCCGGGTCATGAGGCTTTTTCCGCTATGCGTTCGCGCGGCGCCAAAGTGGCTGATATCGCGATTTTAGTGGTGGCGGCTGACGAGGGAGTCAAGCCCCAGACCAAAGAAGCGATTGATATAATTTTGCGTCTGTCATTGCCGATAATAGCGGCAATTAATAAAATGGACAAGCCCAACGTCTTGCCCGATAAAGTCAAAAAAGAGCTGGCCGACAAAAACGTCGTGGTAGAGGCGCTCGGCGGAAAAGTTCCCTCTGTCTTTGTTTCGGCCAAAACGGGACTGGGAATTAACGAATTACTGGATATGATTTTACTGATGGCGGAAATGGAAGAATTGAAGGCCGATTATTCTAAACCGGCCGAGGGCATAGTCATTGAATCGCGGCTGGATGCGCAACGCGGTTCCACCGCCACTTTGCTGATCAGAGACGGCGTTTTAACCAACAAAAGCATTGTGATGGCAGAGTCGGTTTTCGGTTTGATTAAAAAAATGGAGAACTTTTTGGGTCAACTAATTGAAGAGGCCGGGCCGTCATGCCCGGTTTTGATGACCGGTTTCAGTCAGGTGCCGCTGGTCGGAGAAGAATGGCAAGCGGCGGGGTCGCTGGAAGAAGCCAAAGCGAAAATTGAAGTTAAAGCAGAGCAGGAAAAAAGGAAAAGAAAGCCGGCGGGAATTTTGGCCGTGGCTGAGGGGCAAAAAATTTTTAATTTGATTTTGAAGGCGGATTTTTCCGGTTCTTTGGAAGCTGTCAGGGAAGCTTTCGGGGCTATCCCGCAAGAGGAAGTATTGTTGCGCGTCATCAAGGCGGAAGTGGGGGATATTGCCGAAGGCGATGTCAAATTGGCCTATTCGGCCAAAGCCAAAATCTACGGTTTTCGCGTCAAAAGCCAGCTCGCTGTCGATCTGTTGGCGCAAAGACAAAATATTAAAATTAGCTTGTGGCAGATTATTTATGAGTTGATTCAGGCAGTCAGGCATGACGCTTCGGCTTTTCTTAAACCGGAAATCAGCCGCCAGAATCTCGGGCGGCTTAAAGTGTTGGCCTTTTTTAAGACCGAGGGGCAAAAGCAAATTATTGGCGGCCGGGTGACTATCGGCAAATTGGAGCGGGGAGCGATTGCCGATATTTGCCGAAATGATGAAGTTATCGGCAACGGCAAAATCAGCCAGTTGCAGCATAACAAAGAAAACGCGGCCGAGCTGACCAAAGACCAGGAAGGCGGGGTGCAGATTGAATCGGCGGTAGTGATAGAAAAAGGCGATGTTTTGGAAGTTTATAAAGAAGAGAGGAAAAAAAGAGAACTTTAAGTCATATAACATAAAACATATAACATGTAACAGTATTTTTTTGTTTTGTGTTACGTGTTATATGTTACATGGAGCTTGTCTTATCGTCTTCAAAAAATCAACGAACTCATCAAAAGGGAGCTCGGCAAAATCCTGCTTGAAGAAGGCGATTTTGGGGCGGGGATTTTGGTGACGGTTCTGCGGACCCAAACAACGGAAGATTTCAAAGAGGCGGCAGTCACTTTCAGCGTTCTGCCGGCCACCAAGGGGCCGGCTGTGCTAAAAAATCTTTCCTCGCGCCTCTTTTTTATTCAGCGGCAGTTGAACAAAAAATTAAAAATGCATCCGGTGCCCAAAATTAGGTTTATCCTCAACGTCGATGAGGCGGAAAGCCAGCGGGTTGATGAATTGCTGCACAATTTAGAAGAAGAATAGCGCAACGTATGGTGGACAAATTTACTGCCGCCCAAAAATTAATTGATGAGGCAGCCAATATTTTTTTGGCCACCCACGAGGAGCCGGACGGCGACGCGCTGGGTTCAATGTTGGCCTTGAAAATGGCGCTGGAAAAAATGGGCAAGCGGGCAATCGCGTTTTGCCCCACTCCGATTGCCGGCGAATGGCAGTTCTTGCCGCAAGTAGGGCAAATAGAGCACAGATTTAATTTGAATAATGTTGATTTGATTATCGGTTTGGACTATGGTGATTTTGGCCGGTTGCGGCTGGGCCGGCTGGAGGAACTGGACCGATTTAATTTCTTAACTTTAGACCACCATTTGGCCGGAAATTATTTAGGGCTTCAGATTGTTGAGCCAAATTATTCCTCCACCGCCGAAATTGTTTGTCATCTTTTGAAGTTTTTGGGCGTTGCTTTAAATCCGTTGATAGCCATTTGTCTCCTGGCGGGAATTTTTGACGATACGGGCGGGTTCCGCCATCCCAACACGAGCGCTCAGACCTTAAAAATTGCCGGCGAACTGCTGGCTGGCGGCGCTTCCCTGACCAAAGTGGCGTCGTTTATGTCCGGTAATAATTTTGAAATTAAAATGGAAACCTGGCGCCGGATTTTTGATTTTTTGGAAATGGACGAAGAATCTGGTCTGATTTGTTCGGTGGTCAGTTATAAAAATTTGAACGAGCGGCAAGAATATTTCCACGCCTCGGCCATCGCCAATATTTTAAATTCCGTGCCACAAGCCAAACTGGCTTTGATTTTGCTGGAAAAAGAACCGGGTTGCTTTGACGGCTCGCTCAGAAGCCGTCCGGACCAGCAAGTCAACGTGGCTAAAATTGCCGAAGCGTTCGGCGGGGGAGGGCACCGCCTGGCCGCCGGATTTAAAACCAACGTCAGGCCAGAGGAAATTGTCGGAAAAATCAAAAGTTTTCTGGCGGCCGGCAATTGCCGCTGAAAGTTTAAGGTTATATAATAGCAATAAGGAGTGAGGGCCTGGTAGCTCTGGCTTCGCCAGATCAAGCAAAGCTATGACAAGCAGCAAGGCGACTCTCTGTCTCGCTTCGCGAGATCCCGCGCAGCGGGACAAAACACCATATGAATTATTATACTTATGTTCTACGAAGTTTTAAAAATAACGATATTTATATTGGTAGTACCGCAAATCTGAACAAAAGAGTGCGGCTCCATAATTTAGGAAAGGTAAAGTCAACTAAGGGTTATCGGCCGTGGCATTTGTTGGAATATAAAAAGTTTGATTCAAGAAGTGAAGCTTTAAAATATGAAAAGTTTTTGAAATTGCATCAACAAAAAGAAATATTGAAGAAAAAATACAATGGCCGGGTAGCCAAATGGTAAGGCGACGGTCTGCAAAACCGTTATTCATGGGTTCGACTCCCATCCCGGCCTCAAAACTCTGAAGAAATCGGGACAAAACTCCTATTCATGGGTGCAATTCCCATCCTGGCCTCAAATTTTTGAAGAAATCGGGACAAAAGAGTTATACGCGAGTGCAATTCTCGCCCAGGCCTCAGAATTAAATCAAAAATCCCCGGTCTCGCCCCGGCTCGGCCGAGGGCGGGCAAAAATAAAAAATAAAACGGCTCAGTGGCGGAACTGGCATACGCACGACACTTAAAATGTCGCGCCCAAAAGGCGTGTGGGTTCGAGTCCCACCTGAGCCACTATTTTTATCAGCCATTTTATGGTATAATATATTTATGGAAACAATTCCCGAAGACATAAAAAAATATTTCTGGGAAACGGATAAAAAGGGACTTGATTTGGCAAAAAATTCTGTTTATATAGCCAAACGGCTTATTGAATTGGGGCGGCCGGAAGCGATAAAATGGGCTTGGGAAAACTTATCTCTAAACGATTGGCAAG
>Ga0315291_10013070_pt1 | contig 10075 bp, 10 predicted proteins | sample YL17G12_20_MG_FD_203070 | JGI IMG/M metagenome (GOLD analysis project Ga0315291, IMG submission 203070) | Sediment microbial communities from Yellowstone Lake, YNP, Wyoming, USA - YL17G12_20 | ecosystem: Environmental > Aquatic > Freshwater > Lake > Sediment | place: USA: Wyoming | collected...
CCGACGTGGCGGTTATCGGCGCCAAGGTCAAAGAGGAATTATTCGGCGATTCCGAAGCCCTCGGTCAGAAAATAAAAATTAAAGGCAGAAATTTCCGCGTTGTCGGCATCTTGCCGCAGAAAGGCAGTGGTTCGATGGTTAATTTTGACGAGGCCGCTTTTGTTCCTTATACCACCGCTCAATATTATCTTTTCGGGATAAAATATTATCATCGGATCGCGGTTGAAGCCGATGAGGAAAAAAACGTTGACCAGATGATTAGCGATATCAAAACCGTTTTGCGGAGTTCGCACAATATCACCGACCCGGAGAAAGACGATTTTTATATTCAATCGCAGGCCGACATGATAAAGACCGTCGGTACGGTCACTAACATTTTGACGATGTTTTTGGTTTGTGTCGCCGGCGTCTCGCTTTTGGTCGGCGGCGTCGGCATTATGAATATTATGCTGGTTTCGGTTACCGAAAGAACCCGGGAAATCGGATTGCGCAAGGCTTTGGGCGCCACCAAAAAAGACATTCTGGTCCAGTTTCTTTTGGAGGCAATTGCTTTGACTTTAATCGGAGGTTTTATCGGTATTTTGATGGGGAGCGCCTTTTCTTTTGTCGTTTCCTTGGTTTTAAGCCGTTTGGCCGGCTTAACCTGGGCTTTTAATTTTCCTGTATTTGCCGCCTTTTTGGGTTTGATTGTTTCGGCTTTGATTGGTTTGGGATTTGGTCTTTATCCGGCCAAGAAGGCAGCCATGAAAAGTCCGATTGAAGCCCTGCGTTACGAATAAATTCTGAAAAATATTTTGCCTGCCCCGTAGTCACTGAGCCTGTCGAAGTGTACTACTGGGGTAAAAGCAAATTTTTTAAATTTCCGTTTTAGAAGCGATCGCCGTTATAACGGAATTTCAAAAATCGCCTTTTTAAAAATTTTCCGAAAATTGAAGGTTATCCACACTTGTTTAAGGTTTATATTTTGTTATATTAAAGATAAGGAAACGAATTGACCAAAAATTAAAGAAGAAATGTTAGCCGTCAAAATTTCCGATCATCTCAAAAAATTAGCGAGACGCAGTCAGGCCATCAAAAAGCAATTCTATTTTTCGAATTTAGAACTTTTGCAAAAAAGTGCTAAATTAAAATCCGCTTATAGCCCTGATCCGCTTTTGGAAGAAAAATACGAGAAAATCAAAGGTTTGATTCATAAATATCGTAGTCGCGTTTTGATTCTTTTGACTTTGTCTTGTGCCTCTTATTGCCGTTTTTGCACTCGTCGGAGAAAAGTTTCTGAAATTAAAAAAGGCGTCATTACCAAGGCCGACATCCAAAAGATGTTGGCTTATCTTCTTAAAAATCCGGATATTAACGAAGTAATCTTTTCCGGCGGCGATCCTTTGATGGTACCTCAAGCCCTCAAATATGCTTTAAAAGTTTTCAGCCGGTTACCCCAAATTAAAATTATCCGCATCGGCACGCGTGCTCCGGTTTCTCAACCGAAATTGGTGACCAAAGATATTCTGGCGGCTATTAAAAAAATAAAGCAGCCGGTTTATGTTGGTATCCATTTTGAGCATCCCGATGAATTGACCGAAGAAACCATCGAAACGTGTCATCGACTTCGAAAAGCTGGAGCGATTTTATTCGGTCAGAGTGTTTTTTTAAAAGGAGTCAATGACTCCTACGAAATTTTGGAAAAATTATTCAGTCGCTTGATTGAAATCGGAGTCAAGCCGTATTATCTTTATCGTTGTGATCCGGTGGCGAGCATTGAGCATTTTCGGGTTGATTTTGAAAAAGAATTAGCGATTGCGACGAAATTAAGAAAAAATCTTTCGGGCTTGGCTTGGCCGACTTACGTGATTGACACACCAGACGGTAACGGCAAGGTGCCAGTGCCTTTAAATTTTTGGGAGTTTAACAAAAAAGAGTTTGGAGATTTTTTGGGAGAAAAGAAAAAAGTGATTTAAATTTTTTAGAATTTGAGAAAATTCGAGACGGAATCGAGTCAGATTTTTTATTGACAAAATTTAATTTATAAGATAAAATATAGCCGTTGCTTGAAATCTAAATATGGAGGTATCAGATGAGATCCAAAAAAATTTCTCTGTTTTTATTGACTTGTTTTCTGGTTTTTCTGGTTCCCCTGAGAGCCAAAGACAACCTAAAAATCCGACTCGGATTTGATCCTTCGGTGTCTTCTCTCGATTACTTCTCTCTAAAAGGATATAAGCAATACCCGGGACCCCTCACTACGACTTTTACTCCTAACCCCCTGAACCTTGGTCTTGAAGTAAGGATTCTTCGAGGCTTGTGGTTGGGTCTTGATTATTATCAAAACGGGAGATTAGAGATTGAAGTTACCGAGAAACTTTATCAGATGGATTTCCCTACAACCTATTTCAAACTTCTTAGCCATCAGGCCAACTTTTCTCTTAATGCCAAAGAATTCGCCCTTTCAGTTAGATACTGCCTTTTTAACAAAGGAAGGTTCTCTTTTGTAGAGGCAATTGGCGCCAGTTATCGGCGACTGGTCAAAAAAGTCAGCGATGATTACCAGATCACTTTTTATTATCCGGCTAGCAAGTTCGAAGAATTTCACTCGACCAAGAAAATGACCAGCGGCAGGGTATTTCTAGTGATTGGCTTCATTAGCGAACTTCGGCTTCTTAGCTATTTGAGTATTAGTGCTGAGGCCTGGGTGTTACAACCTGAGTCATCCGAGAAATTGGGTTACCAAAGCATCTGTGAACCCAATTTAATCTGGGAAACAAAGATTAGGTCTTGGCGCACAGCTGTTTCGTTAAAACTCAATTTATTCTAATTAGCGCGACAATCGAAAAATCCCCGTCTACTGAGGTAGCCGGGGATTGCCTTTTATTCCTCTTCGATGCTAATTGCTTGAACCGGACAGGATTCAGCCGCTAATTTAATCGTCTCTTCCCCTCCTCCTTTAAGGTTTTTGACTCTAGCTTTGCCATCAGGCCCTAATCCAAAAACCTCAGGCGCCAGCGCCGCGCAAGTTCCGCAGCCGATGCATTTTTTTTGGTCAATAATGATCTTTTTGATTTTTGATGTTTTGTTTTTTGCCATATGAAAATTATAGCAAAGTTTCTTAAAAATTAAACTGATTTTTGATATTTTTCCAAATAAAATTTGACCAGCTCTTCAGCTTCTTCTAAACAATCAGGATCGCCTAATCCCACTTTGGTTTTTTCTTGAACTTCTTCTAAATTTTTTGCTCCCTCAAGAATTGCTTTTTCAATATCTAAATCGGTAATTTTTAAAACTTTATCAATAATTCTTCCGCTTTCCGGCTGGATTTTTTCGTATTGGCCAGTTCTCCAATAATAATTATTAATTGCCTCTCTTAAAGCTTTATCTCCCAAAACAGAACAATGAATTTTTCTTTCGGGCAAACCTCCTAATCTTTTCATAATATCAAATGGTGTAATTTTTCTTGCTTCTTTTAAAGTCACTTCCCCTTTTTCAGTAATCATTGTTGAAAGCATTGAAGTGGAGGCGATAGCCGAACCGCAGCCAAAAGTTCGCCACCTAGCTTTTTTTATTTTTTCGGTTTTTGGGTCAATCAAAAGCCAGAATTTCATTACATCACCGCACTGAGGACTACCGACCATCCCTACGGCATTATATTTAAACCTTTTTTCTTCATCCGGCTTCATAAAATTTCTTGGATGAAAAAAATGATCTTTGACCGTCTCGCTATATAACCAGGGTAAAGAAAAAGGACTTAAAATATCAAAACCCTCTTTTTTTATTTTTTTCTTTTTCATTTTTTGAACTTAAGGGAAACTGGCGAAATTTGACGGAGATTTTCAACGACCTTTGGCAAGATTTTAATTAAATAATCAAGATCTTTTTTTCTGGTATATTTTCCTAAAGTTAATCTTAAACTGCCGTGAATCACTTCGCGGGGCAAGCCGATTGCCTGAAGAACGTGCGATGGTTCTAAAATTTTTGACTGACAAGCTGAACCAGTTGAGGCACTGACACGATAACGATCAAGTTGTAAAACTAAAGCCTCGCCCTCGATATCTAAAATAGTGACATTGACATTATTTGGCAATCTTTTTTTCGGATGGCCATTTAAGAAAGTTTTGGGAATTTTTAAAATATTTTTAATTAAATAATCACGGAGTTTGGTTAATCTTTTGGCTTCTTTCCCTTTTTCTTTTTGAGCTAATTCTAAAGCTTTACTAAATCCAATCCACGAGGCGACATTTTCGGTTCCGGAGCGAAGATTATTTTCCTGACCTCCGCCAAAAATAATCGGTTCAATTTTAACGCCGTTTCTAAGATACAAAAGGCCGCTGGCTTTGGGGCCGTAGATTTTGCTTCCGTTTAAACTCATTAAATCAACGCCTAATTTTTCTGGTCGAATTTCTAAAAAGCCGGCGGTCTGGCAAGCGTCAGTATGGAAAAAAGGGAAATTAATTTTCAATTTTTTTTGGCGGAAATTTTTGATAATTTCGGAAATTTTTTTTATCGGCTGGATGGTCCCGATTTCGTTGTTGGCGTACATGATAGAAATCAAAATCGTTTGGGGATTAAGCGATTTTTTTAATTCTTCCAACTTTACGACGCCGAATTTGTCGACATTGAGATAAATAACTTCAAAATTTTCTTTTTCCAGTTGTTTCATTGCTTCCAAAACCGCCGGATGCTCGATTTTCGAAGTGATAAGACGCGGCTTTTTGAAGAAATTTTTATAAAATCGCGCCAGCCCCAAAATTGCCAAATTAATTGACTCGGTGCCGCCATTAGTAAAAATAATTTCATCCGGCCGGCTATTTAAAATTTTTGCCGCTTTTTCTCGGGCTTTTTCCAAAAAATTTTTCGCCAGGCGGCCTTCAAAATAAATCGCCGAAGGATTGCCGAAAATTTTATCACCAAAAGGCTTCATTGCTTCAATTACCTCTTTTCTCATCGGCGTGGTCGCGGCGTAATCTAAATAAATTCTTTTCATAAAATATCCGAGAGTTTAATGCGACTGAAAAGGGTGATAATTTGTTTATTTAATTTCTGCCAGATTAATCGGGAAGAGCAGCGATGAAGAGGGCAAGTCGGATAATCGCTGCAATCAATTAAAGAGATTTCTCCTTCAACTGCCTCAAAAATTTCTTTGAGGGATATTTTTTGGGGACGTTTAGCCAAAAGATAGCCGCCACGAGCTCCTCGCTCGGCTTTAATCAAACCCTTCTTTTTTAAAAGCCGGCTGATTTTTTGGAGGAAATAAAAAGAAAGATTCTCTTTGGCGCTAAAACCCGCCAAACTTGAGGGATTCTTATGCTGGTTTTGGGCCAAATAAGCCAGCCACCTCAGGGCTAGATGAATTTTTTCCGAAATTTTCACGCTCCTAAACCTCATAATTCATACCTTATTAGTATGAATTCATTATAAGCAAGAATTTTATTCAAGTCAATGCTTAAAAATCTAAAAGAACCCCCTGAGAAGCGGGGTTTACTCAATAAGAACCCTTTTCACATTAATTCGCGATCGCGAATTAATGTGAAATTTTAAATTTTAAATAAGAAAGAAAAGATAAAAAAGAGAAAAATTTCAAAAGTTTATATATTAAGAGAATAAGAGGACGAGATTTAAAACAATGTTTTTTGAGACGGTGTTTCTTTGTAGCCTTGCTCTAATTCTTTTAGATAATCATCTAAATTTGGCCAGGCAACATTAATTTTAATCGGCGTTAAACTATAGCGGGAAGGAATAATGAGATAGCCGTTTTTTAGAGCGAATTCGTAAAGGTCTTTAGTAATTTTAACATCATTGAGGCAGTAATCTTTTAATTCCTCTATTTTTCCTTCTCGGTATAATTCAATCGATTCTAAACCATTTCCGGTTTTACCCAATCCGATATTGGCTCGCGCCAAATCATCAAGGCCGATTTTGTGGCCCCTTTGTCTTTCCACTTCGTCTAAAAGGTCAATCACTTTAATTTTGGAAAAATTATGGGGAAAACGGGCTTTTAAGACCGGGATGTCGAAGTTGTAGAGGGAAAAGCCGATTAAGGCGCCGGTTTCTTTCAAGAGTTTTTCAAAATGATGAAAATCCTTTTCTTCAAAAGCCAAAAATTCGTCGCGGTTGTAAGAATAGGCGCCGATAACAGAGATTTTTAGCCGATGGATGTTTTGTTTTCCCCCGACATCAGCAAAGGAATTCGAAGTTTCAAGGTCAAGGACTAATTTGTCCAGCATAGTAAAAATTATAGGTGTCTATCAGCTACCTTGGAGGCGCCGAAACTGTCGGGTTTGGTTTTAACGACAAAACCCGAGCCGCGAATGACGCCGACCACCTCATTGATTAAAGTTTTTGTTTCGCCGTTGGTGCCGATATCAATGTGGATTTCCAAATCAAAATGCGGTAGCTTGTTTTCTTCCAAAATTTTTAAAAGTTTTTGGGCGAGTTCCAGAGAAAGATACATCTCCTCGTAAATCCGGTCTCTTAAGGTTTTAAAGCGGCTCTCTTTGACGCGGCGCCAGAAATAGCGGCCGCCGTTTCCGATTCTTAAAACGATAATCGCTGTGACAAAATCCGAATCCTTGGCATTATTGATAGAATCGGTGCCAATGACGACTTTATAGTGATAATTTGGCGAAATTTGAATAAAATCAAAAATTTCCTTCACCACTCCCTGAAGATTTAATTTGATACCAAAAGAACTGTTGAAAAGTTTTTCCGCCATATCTTTGCTTCATCTTATTGCTCTAATAATTAATAGTCAACCCCCTCCAACATGGAGGGGGTTGATTTCAGGTATTTGTATATTTGTATTTGGGAATTATTGCGGCACTACTTCTTTCCACTTCGGCGAGATGGTTTTGACTTTGACGGGTTTGGTTAAAGTACAGGTCTTGTCCAGGGAGTTGGTGGCTTTTAAAGTCACGTCTTTTTCGTCGGCGGAATCAAAGAGAACATCCTGCGGACTTTGAAGGGTTGAAGTCGCCGGGTTTCCCTCTTCAAACGTCCAGAACCAGGATTTCAGAGTTGTTCCCGCAGGCGTCAAAGACCGGTCAAAGAAATCAACCGGCTGTTTAGCGTTGGGCGAATCCGGATCCCAGGCGAAATCGCAGGTTAACTCATTGACGCTGACAATTTGGAAGTTCTTCTGAGCTGTATCGGAATTGCCTCTTGAATCGGTGACTCTTAAAGTCGCTCGGTAAATTCCCAATTCATCATCCCAGATAAGAGGCGAGCAATTAGCTTGTTCTCTGATGAGTTGATTGTTATTGTTAAAAACCTGCCAAGAGCATGAGGTGATATCATTATCCGGGTCAGAAGAATGAGAATAGAGAATAACCGAAGGGGTTTGGGGGTCAGAATCAATCAATCCCAGGCAGGCCTCAGAATCTTTGGTTGCCCAGCATAAAATATCAGCTTCTGGCGGATTGTTGCCCGGACCGGGCGGAGGAGTCGGAGAAACTTCGCCGCAATTGGTGAAATTCATCGTTAATTCCAAGGCTTGGCCGGAAAAACAATATTGGGGATTAAAAGGAGAAACGCCGGAGAACAATCCCGGGCCGCCATAGACATAAGCCAAGTAATACAAGCCAGAGGGAATATCTTTAAATGGATAAGGAGCATAATTCCCCTCGAAAGTTGAAGGACCATTTAAATAGTAGGAAGCATTGCCGGAATAAGGAGAAGAGTCGCAGGTGGCTTTGACATCAATATTGCAGGTTGGAGTACCTGAAATATTGACTCTGACGCTATCCGAAGCGCTTCCGCCGCCTTCATTACTTTGACAATCGATGCTAAAGATTGTGTTTGCTGTGATATTGTTGATAGTAACCGAACTGGTGGTAGCTACTTGTCCTTGCCAAGCCGTATTGACTGGCGTGGCTGAAGCGGTGCAAGTTGTCACATCGCGGCCTTTCCATTGCAATTGAATGTTTGAACCTTCATCAACCGTAATCGGTCCATCCGTATAATCAGTATCAGTTGTTTTTTTCACTTTCAAATCAACCGCCTCTTCTAACACATAGACATAAACCGGCTCAGAAATAAAGTAGACTAAACCCTCGCCCGAAGCGCCTTTAGCAATTAGATAAAAGTTGGTTGTTTGATTAGGATAAACAGTTAAAGAACCCTTCTCGCCAATTTCCTTCCCAACAAAAAATTTAGAATTCGGCTGACAATTATAAGGAGCGGCGCATTGAGCATCGCCTATAAAAACATGAACTTCGGGATAATTTTCTTTTGACAAAGCGGCATTTAAAACCTCCCAATTTAAAGTGACCGCTTCTTTAGGATGGATGATTGGTTTATCCACAGTAAAAGGCTTCATTAACATTCTCTCTCCCCAATATCTAACCTGGCCATCCCAACGAACAATATCTTCCCAATTTCCATTAACCGTTGCTTCAAGTCTTGCGCCAGCCGAATGTAAAGTTTCATTTACCGGCATAGCTCGGGCTTGAGCCCAATACCCTGTTTGATAACCGCAAACCTGATAAGAAGACAATGAACCATATATTGAATTATAGGAGATTTGAGCTAAAGATTTAGGAATCAGGTCTTTAAAATTGGCCACGAGATTTTTAAATAAATCGTGGAAACTAAAATTTTGATTATTTTCGTTAAAGACTCCGCCCTTTCTCCCGTCCCCTTCTTCGGTTGGTACCGGGCTAGAAGTTGGCGTTGGTGAAAGCAAACCTTGATTTATCCAATCGCCATTTCTATCAACTGCATTTATCCGCATTCTACAACGGCCATAATTATCCGGTTTATCGGTAGCTAAAGTATAAAGCTCGGCTCTTTTAATAAACCAGGGATATTTGATGCTGCAATAAGTTCCTCTTCCCCAACATTGACCAGGCGGCGCTGCCTTGGCAATTGAAAATAAATTAGCTAAACCGTTTTGATTCTTCGTCTCGACCAAATCAGGAGAAGGACAAGCTTCAGGATCAAGCTCCATCAGGTCTATGCTTGTACATTGACGTTCATATGGTCCTAAAACGTTAATATCTAAATAGGGGGTGTGGCCGCCGCCATCGCCAATGTGATAAGATTCCGAAACTCCATACATTTTTGTTCCATCAGCTGAATAAATCTTTTTCTCCGATTGAGAGCCCCACCACTGAAAAGAAGATTTAGTAAAATCCATTAATTGACTGCCGCAAAAATTATTTTCCCATTGACAAAGTGCATTAAGTGGCCAGCTTGTCTCGCCCCAAGTTGCAGTTGTACACTCGGTTTGATTACAACCGCCGCAATGAGCGCTTTTACACCAAGATGAAATAGGAGAAACTGGCGCTGGCGCTTGGCAACTTGTGACATTCCAAACACAATAATTTGTTGCCTGACAATCTGTTTGATTCACACAAGCAGAACAATTAGAAGAAGAACATGATATAACGCCGTCACCGCCCCCTGAAGAAACACAAGCATTATTAACCCAATCACAGCCACTAACTGCCTCGCAGGTAGATGCCGATCTATAAACATTACATGTGACTTGTGCTAAAACCCTTGAATTTTGAAAAATCAAAAAAGACCCGATTAAAATAAACGAAATAAACAAAAATAGGAAAAATTGTTTTGTTTTATTCATAAAATTTAAAGATTCAACGACCTCTTTTTAATTATACAAAAAATAAAAAGTCAAGTAAAGAAAAGAGACTGCCCAGAGCAGTCTCTTTGTTTGTCCCTTTGTTTTTTCATTAAAACTTCAGAATGTCAGCGTTAATCCGATTGACAGCTTCAAGAGGTTCATCTTGTCGTAATGGAGGAAATCATCTTTTCCGATTTTCCCCTTGGCGCTAGAGTGTTCGAAGTTCTTGAACTCATCAGCATACAACTTGATCCAGGAATAATTGGTTGTATACCAGACCATCCCGTAATCATAATTGTACTCTGAATCATGAGCAATATAGGAAATCTTTTCTCTGCTGGGCCGATATTCTGCTTCTAATCCAATCTTCAACCACTTTGCCAGCTTCAAATCCAGGTCCAAGCCAACAATGGGCGCAACTTTGCTTTTTGATTGATCCGGCGCTGTCATTGAATAGCTTACTGGGTCTTCCCAAACGCTGCGATTGGTATAGTACAGTAATGGCCA
>Ga0315291_10013071_pt1 | contig 10075 bp, 8 predicted proteins | sample YL17G12_20_MG_FD_203070 | JGI IMG/M metagenome (GOLD analysis project Ga0315291, IMG submission 203070) | Sediment microbial communities from Yellowstone Lake, YNP, Wyoming, USA - YL17G12_20 | ecosystem: Environmental > Aquatic > Freshwater > Lake > Sediment | place: USA: Wyoming | collected...
CTTCTACTCCAGGAACAACCACGAAAACCAGGACTCCCACCACAAACAGGAGATAGAAGGCCAGCGCCGCGAGCCAGTTGGGGTGGGTAGCCATGAGCCAGTCAAGATACCTGCGATAGAACGTCCGCGCTACAAGGGCAAGCCAGACCGCATCAATCGCCAGGAACGCGGCGAGTGTGACGAAGTACAGTTTGATATGGTAACCAGTCATGCCTCACCTCCCCACAATATCCCGATTATAGCACCCGGCCTCCATTTGAAAAGGAACGGAGAAGTCCACCGCTGCCTCTTCACCCAAACCTCCCTAGAACACCCGGATGCGTGGTGACAGAACTCACAGACATTTCATCTCCTGCTCGGCACCATTGGCATTACACTGTGGGGGCACAGGAAGTCTGGGGACCCTTGCGGTGGGGTGGGTGAGACGAGCCGCGGGTCCTCCTGGCGTCCTTCTCCATCTCTGGAGGCTAAGTTGAGACGCCCGGATATCAATGGTTCCTTTGTAACTATGACCTTCTTCTGTATAGGTGGGCAGTACTGAATGACATACAGTACTGCAACCTCCGAACTTGCCTTCAGTCTATGAAACCGACAAGGTTCGAATACTCCTCGGCTCGACATCCTGGTTGATGAACTCGGTCGTAACAGTTATAGTCTTGGCAAGGAAACGGCATGGTTGGCTGCAAAGTCCTGGTTGTAGAAGACGACGGAACCCTGCTGGACGTCCTCCAGTACAATTTGGCCAAGGAGGGCTACGACGTCCTTACGGCTTCCGACGGTGCGAAAGGCGTTGAGGTGGCCCGGGGCAGCAAGCCCGATCTGGTCATCCTCGATGTCATGCTGCCCAAGATCGATGGATACGAGGTCTGCCGCATCCTCCGCAAAGAGATGACCGTGCCGATCCTGATGCTCACCGCCAAGATTGAGGAGACCGACAGGGTGGTCGGCCTGGAAGTCGGCGCTGACGACTACGTAACCAAGCCCTTCAGCATGAGGGAACTGATGGCTCGTGTCCGGGCGATGCTGCGCCGGACCGAGATGATGAAGAGGGAAGCGGTCTCTGCTTCCAGTGCACCCTCGTCGTGCTTCAAGATCGGTGAATTCGAGATTGACACTGCTCGGCATAAGTTCTCTCGCGGCGGCGTTGGTGTTGAGTTGAGCCGCATGGAGTTTGCCCTTCTGGACTTTCTGGCGAGGAACCATGGCCAGGTCTTCAGCCGGGATCATCTGCTCGAGAAGGTCTGGGGTTATGATTTCTCTGGCGATACCCGCACCGTGGACGTCCATGTGAGTTGGCTGAGACGCAAGATCGAGCCTGATCCGGTACATCCCAAGCACCTTCTGACCGTCAGGGGTGTGGGCTACAAGTTTGAGGCGTAGTAATGTTTCGCAGTATCAGATGGCGGATTGCGGTAACCTTCGCAGTGCTGATTGTGCTGTGCATCGTCGGGCTCAGTGCCTATCTCTCCTATTTCTTCAGACACTACTACCAGGACAGCCTGACGACGCAGCTCACGGATCAGGCCAAGCTGGTCGGCGACGCGGGCGAGCCCTATTTTGTGAGCGGAGACACAGACTATCTTGACACTCTGGCCAAGAGACTGGGAGACCAGATTGATGCTAGAGTGACGATCATTGACAGCGACGGGGTGGTGCTGGGTGATTCGGAAGAAGAGGACCCGGCGACGATGGATAACCACAGTGACAGGCCGGAGGTCCGGGAGGCTCTTGCGGAAGGGACAGGCAGCGATATCCGGCGCAGCGAGACTCTGGGCTATGACATGATGTACGTTGCTGCCGCGATAGCCCCAGATGGCAAGACAGTGGGCGTAGCCAGAGTTGCGCTTCCGTTGACTGACATAGGTGCCGCCATGGGACACATCAACGCTGTCATCGCGGTGGGAGCGCTGGTCGCGGCTGCCCTCGGTATCCTGCTGGCATTCCAGATAACCAGGATTACTGTTGACCCAGTGAAGAAGCTGACTGCCGTCTCCAAGAGGATGGCCGACGGGGATCTCAACCAGGAGATAGCTGTCACGTCGCGGGACGAGGTCGGTGAGTTAGCCCGAGCCTTCAATCGGATGGCCATGCAGGTGAAACAGACCATGGCTGCGGTCACTGCCGAGCGAGATCGGATGGAGGTCATCTTCTCTCACATGGGTGACGCCATTCTGGTCGTCGATGGCAACAGCATAGTGACCACACTGAACAAAGCTGCAGAGAAGGTGTTCCAGACATCCAGGGATCAAGCCATAGGGCGTCACTTCATCGAGGTCGTTCGTGACTATGAGATTGACACGCTGCTGCAGCGCTGTCTCACGGCGAAGGAACAACAGAAGGGCCTGGTCGGAGTGAGCCCCAAGAGACAACTCCTGGGAGTCATAGTCACGCCGTTTCAGGGAGAATCCGGATGTGTGGTGCTGGTCCAAGACCTCACCGAGTTGCGAAGACTGGAGACGGTGCGCCGGGACTTCATCAGCAACCTTTCCCATGAACTCCGTACACCGATCACCTCTCTGAAAGCCCTAACCGAGACCTTGCACCAAGGTGCTATCGACCAGCCTTCCGTGGCCAGGGACTTCGTCAGCAAGATGAACGTTGAGGTAGACAGACTGGCCCAGATGGTACAGGAGATGGGAGACCTTGCCCGCATCGAGAGCGGCGAGGCTCTTCTTAAGCGAAGTCCGGTGAACATAGCCGATGTCGTAACCCGCGCCGTGGAGAGGTTGAGGGCCCAAGCCGATCGAGCGGGACTGCAGGTCAAGCTGGATATAGCCTCCGGCCTGCCCTCGGTCTCAGCGGACGAGGGCAGGATAGAACAGGTTTTGGTCAACCTCGTCCACAATGCCATCAAGTTCACGCCACCAGGCGGAACTGTGAGGATCGCAGCCAAGGCAGATGGTGACTACCTCCTTGTCTCTGTGTCCGACACAGGGGTTGGCATTTCCGCCGACGATCTGCCGCGGGTCTTCGAGCGCTTCTACAAGGCAGACCGGGCCCGCGCCGGCGGCGGCACCGGTCTGGGTCTGGCCATCGCCAAACATGTAGTCGAAGCCCATGACGGCCAGATTTGGGTGGAGAGTGTGGAGGGGAGGGGCGCCACCTTCAGCTTCACTATACCACTGGTTTCGTAGAGAAGTGCAGGAAGCCTGCTGCCGGGGGTTTTGGGGTGCCTTCCAATCTCCCATATTTAACCTTCTCTTAACAGTGCCTTAATCATTTCTTAAACGTCCACGGCTATGCTGAGGTCGATGAACATGAGTACTGGGTCAGTCTTGAGACGGGTTTTGGCGCTCGTGGCCGTGTTGGCGGCCCTGTCGTTGTTCCTGGGTGGGTGTGGCAGGGCAGTGTCGGGCACCATCACCGAAGCTGGCTCAACTACTGTCCAACCCCTCGCGGAGCGACTGGCGGACAGGTATACACAAAAGCACCCGGATATCCAGGTCATCCCCGGGGGTGGAGGGACCTCCGTCGGTATCACATCGGTCAAGAACGGTCTGGTCGATATTGGTGCCGCTTCTAGGGAACTCAAGGCTGAGGAGTCCCAGTTGGTGAAGCATCTGCTGGCCAAGGACGGCATTGCCATCGTCACCAGCGCCGACAATCCTGTTGGCGGTTTGACGAAGGATGACGCACGGAAGATATTCGGCGGCCTCATCACGAACTGGAAAGACGTAGGTGGACCTGACCACGCCATCACTGTAGTGGTAAGGGAAGAGGGTTCCGGCACGCGGACCGCCTTCGAGGAGTTGGTGATGGCCAACCCGGAACCTGCTGTTCAGGTCACCAACCGAGCTTTGCAGCAGAACACCAATGTGGGCATCAGGACATATGTTGCTGGCAACAGACATGCCATTGGTTTCATCTCCTTCGGCTACGTTGATGACACTGTGAAAGCACTGGCCATAGATGGGGTGGAGACCACTAAGGAAAACGCCAGGAATGGAACCTATCCCATCGTAAGGCCGCTGTATTTCCTCACCAAAGAAGCACCAACGGGACTGGTGAAACAGTTCATGGATTTCTGTCTGAGCGCAGAAGGCCAGGCCATCGTGGCTGAGGAGGGCTTCATATCGATAACCTAGCGGCGGCCGTCTATCGAATCAACGATCGTGAGCCCGATAGGTCGCCCACCGAGGAGTTTGTGTGCGGCGGGGTGCTTGAGGGGAAATGAAGAAGCGGTATCTCATCGATAGGAGTTCCCGAAGCGTCATATTCATCCTCGCCCTGGCTTCCTTTGCAGTTCTGGTGGCCATTGCGGTATTCACGCTGAAGGAGGCCTTGCCGGCACTGCAGAAGATTGGCCTGCTGGACTTCCTCTTGGGAAGGGAATGGCGCCCAACCAATGGCCAGTTTGGCATCCTGCCCATGATACTGGGGACGGTGATGGTGACGCTGGGTGCCATCATCTTCGCCGTGCCTCTGGGTGTTGGCTGCGCCATCCTGCTGGCTGAAGTGGCTCCGCAACGCGTTCGCCTGCTTCTGCGGCCAGCGGTGCAGCTTCTGGTGGGCGTCCCGTCGGTGGTCTATGGGCTGGTAGGGCTGGTGCTTATCGTCCCTCTGGTCCGCGACGTCGGAGGACCTGGATTGAGCCTGGCCGCAGGCGTCATCGTCCTCACCGCCATGATCCTGCCGACCATCATCAGCATCAGCGAGGACAGCATCAGCGCTGTACCCAGAAGCTACAGGGAAGGGGCTCTGGCACTGGGCGCCACGGACTGGCAGACCATGTGGCGGGTAGTCCTTCCGGCGGCTCGCTCTGGCATTGCCGCCTCGATTGTGCTGGCCATAGGCAGGGCTGTTGGAGAGGCCATGGCCCTGGTTATGGTCATTGGGATGGCCACCGCTATCCCGCTGTCCCCTCTGGACCCGGCCCGTCCACTCGCTCCCAGCATCGCGTTGGAGACCAGCTACGCCACCGGATTGCATCGAAGCGCCCTCTTTGCCATCGGCGTTGTCCTCTTCGTGCTGATCATCATCATCAACAGCATAGCCATCATGGTCATGAGGAGGGGGGGCCATGCCCAGAATGTCCGCTAAGAGCACTCAGAAGCTGGCCCTGGCCTGCATCTGGGGAACCGGAGTCGTGACGTTCCTCATCCTCCTGGTGATCCTAGGCTACGTACTGGTCCAGGGAGTCTCAGACATCAGTTGGTCCTTCCTGACTACAGCACCCAGAGGCGGGTTGTCCGGCGAAGGCGGCATCTCCACCGTGATTGTGTGCACCTTGTACCTCCTCGGTCTCACGATGGCTATAGTGGTGCCGCTGGGCGTGGGCGCGGCCATTTACCTCTCTGAGTATGCTCCTGACAGCAGACTGACGCACCTCATCAGATATGGCACGGAAGTGTTAGCCGGCGTGCCCTCCATTGTCTTTGGGCTCTTCGGTTTTGCCCTCTTCGTGACGGCCCTGCACCTCCGCTTTTCAATTCTGTCCGGAGCCCTCACTCTGGCCTGTCTGCTCCTGCCCACGCTCATCCGCGCCTCGGAGGAGGCCCTCAGGGCTGTCCCCCGGTCGCACCGGGAGGCGGCGCTGGCGCTCGGAGCGACGAAGTGGCAGACCGTGTGGCGAGTTCTCCTGCCCGCAGCCCTGCCTGGGATCGCTACCGGCGTCATACTTTGCATAGGCCGTGGCGTAGGCGAGACAGCGTGTCTCTTTGTAACCATGGGAGGAACCTCCGCACTGCCCACTTCCCTGTTCTCTGGCGGGCGGACGCTGTCCATGCACCTGCTGCACCTCGTGCTGGACACCAACGCCTTTGAGAAGGCACTGGCTACGGGAGTGGTACTGATCATCACCATCGTTGCGATCAACGCTATCACGAACTGGTTGTCCCAGCGCTTCCGTGCTAGGATGGCCGGAGGAGCGTGATATGGAAACCAAGGACGCCAAGATAGAGGCCAGGAGGTTCAGCTTCTACTACGGGAAGCGCCAGGCCTTGAAGGAAGTCAACCTGAAGGTCTGGGAGCACCAGATCACGGCATTGATCGGGCCATCGGGCTGCGGTAAGTCGACGTTCCTGAGGGCCCTGAATCGGATGAACGACATCATCCCTGGAGCACGGGCCGAGGGTGAGGTCATGCTGGACAGTCAGAATGTGTATTCTCCCGGTGTCGATGTGGTCGAGCTGAGGAAGAAGGTCGGAATGGTTTTTCAGCAGCCCAACCCCTTCCCCAAGACCATATTCGAGAATGTGGCCTTCGGGCCGCGCGTCCTGGGGATGGATGGCAAGGTCTCGCTGGATGAGGTGGTAGAGAGAAGCCTGCGCTCCGCCGCGCTCTGGGACGAGGTCAAGGATGTCCTCAACAAGTCTGGACTCGCGCTCTCAGGCGGCCAACAGCAAAGGTTGTGCATTGCCCGGGCGCTGGCAACAGATCCGGAGGTTTTGCTCATGGACGAGCCCTGCTCTGCTCTGGACCCTCAATCTACCCTGAGGATCGAGGAGTTGATGGAGGAGCTGAAGGAGCGGTATACCATAGTCATTGTGACCCACAACATGCAGCAAGCCGCGCGGGCCTCGGATTGGACGGGATTTCTGCTGCTGGGTGAACTGGTCGAGTATGGCAAGACCACCGAGTTGTTCAGCCGGCCGCAGGACAAGAGAACGGAAGACTACATCACCGGGCGCTTCGGCTGAAGGAGGAGGAGACATGCCTAGAGAGAGTTTTCATCGACATCTACAAGAGCTTCAGGATGATCTCCTGGTTCTGGGCAGCATGGTGGAGAAGGCCCTGGACCGCTCCATGGCGGCCCTCAAGAACAGGGACCTGGAGTTGGCCCGCCAGGTCATCGCCGACGACGCCAAGGTCAATCAGAAGCGTTTCGACATCGAAGAGAAGTGCATTGACCTTATCGCCACTCAGCAGCCGATGGCCAGCGATCTGAGGATCATCATCGCCGTCTTGAACATCATTGTCGACCTGGAGAGGATAGCAGATCATGCGGAAGGCAACGCCAAGATAGCGGTCATGATCGGGAATGAACCGCCGCTGAAGCCGCTGATCGATCTGCCCCGCATGTGTCAGAAGACCATTGACATGCTGAAGCGCAGTCTGGATGCTTTCATCAATCGCGATGCCGAGGCCGCGAGGCGGATTTGTGACGAGGATGACGAAGTCGACAATCTCTATGATCAAGTGTTCCGGGAGCTGCTCACCTTCATGGCGGAAGACTCCAAGACCATCACCAGGGCCACGCGGCTGATCTGGGTCGGGCACAATCTGGAGCGGAGCGCGGACAGGGTGACCAATATCTGTGAACGGGTTATCTACGTCGTCACCGGGAAGATGGAAGAGACAGGAGTATCGAAGTACTGATCCAACTTTCGATGGTGGCATGAAGACTGTACTCTTTGTTTGTGTTGGTAATGCTGGCCGCAGCCAGATGGCTGAAGCCTTCTTCAATCGTCTGGCGGATGGGAAGGCCAGGGCTATTTCGGCAGGCACTCGGCCCGCGGACGCTGTTGATCCTAAGGCAATTGAGGTCATGCGTGAGGTGGGAATAGACATCAGCGGGAACAAGCCCAAAGCCCTGACTATGGAGGTGCTGGAGCAGGCAGACCGAGTGATCACCATGGGGTGTGGAGTGGAAGGGGTGTGCCCCGCGAGTTTCGTCGAGACTGAGGACTGGCAGCTTGAAGACCCCAAAGGCAAGCCGATCGAAGAGGTTAGACGGATCAGGGACGAGATCAAAACCAAAGTGCTGAGGTTGCTGGAGAAGTCAAAGCCTTAGCTCCTTGGGTCAAAACGTGAGGATACTCGGAGGAACGACAATGCCCTTAGCTGACAGAGACTATATGAGGCAGGATCATCCTCCAACTTGCACCTGCGTTTCCTGCGAGCGAAGACGCTCGGACAGGATAGGAAACAAGCCTGTCTGGAAACGCATACTTGGGTGGCTCACACCACCTTGAGCAAAGCACTAGATCGATCTGGATGATCGACCTGACGCATGGCACTCCACAAGGGCTCTCTTCCCAAATATACGCGATGGATCTTCTGTACTCCACGCTAAGTGGTTCAGAGCAACGATGTTTGGCAATAATCGAACTCCCCTCGCCAGTTGATTCTACGTTCCGCCACCATGCGTCTGGTATCGTGCCCAAAGTTGTATCTGAAGTTGATGAAATGGGCCTGTTTCATCAATTAGGGTATGAGAACAGGGAGGGCGAATGGTCTTAATCAACTATTGCACTGCTATCGGGTTTGCAGGAGACACGCGTGTGGGGGCCAGTGTAGGCATCAGTTCGAGTCCATGATGGTGGGCAGTATTGGACGAAAGACAGAACCCGATCCTTCGAACTGGCCTTCAGTCTGTGAAATCGATGGGTTTCGACTCCCACCCAGCTCCCTGAATCGCCCAAGAGCCAACACCTTCAACCCAAACTTGCAGTGCTGCAAGTCGACATAGTCCTACACTCCTGAGAAGATGCCGGTTGAACACGAAAACCCCACGTTCAGTTGACGATCGAGGTGACCGTTCTCGCGGCGGCGCAAGCATGGGGCTATCTTCCGAACGTACAGATGGTAGAATGACTTCAACAACTGTTCTCTCGTCCGGTAGTCAGCCATTCGGCTCGTGGAGGCCAATGTATGGAAAAGACAATCAGTAGCGGCATCGATGAACTAGATCAGTTGATCGGAGGGTTCTTCCCCGGCGACAACGTAGTCTGGCAGACCGACGATCTGAAGGAGTATTCGCGTTTCGCAAAAGGATTTGCGAAACGGGCGATCGCTGACGGTCGCCAATGCACGTATCTCAGGTTCGCTCCACATCCAAAGTTGCTCGAGGCGCGAAAAGGCCTGAGCGTCGTCGAGGTCGAGCCAGGCCCAGGATTCGATGTCTTCACCAACAGGGTTCACGGCATCATCGAAGAGAGGGGAGCCAATTCGTACTACGTCTTCGACAATCTGTCGGCCCTAGTGAAGGAATGGGCGACAGATGAACTGCTGGCCAATTTCTACCAAGTCATCTGCCCCTATGTCCTGCAGTTGGGCTCGATCTCATATTTTGGATTGACTCGCGGCCGGCATGACCATTCGACGATAGCGAGGATTAGAGATACGACCCAGTTGCTGATCGACGTATATCACGTGGGTGGAGAGACATACGTACACCCAGTCAAGGTGCTTGGCCGGTACTCTCCTCAGATGTTCCTGCCACATCGCGTCTCAAAGACAGGCTGGACTCCGCTATTTCAGAGCGGAGAGGCCGCCGCCGTGTCTTCCGAAGCCTGGAAGAAGTCAGGGGGAGCAACTGCGGACTCGGTTGCCCCCTGGCAGAGTGTCTATGCCAAGCTGGTTCAGCACCGCAGGGCAGGTGAGGACGAACTGCATGTGCCTGAGATTGTCTCTCTCAAGCGCGAGTTCTCCCGAATGCTGTTCGGAGACAACCGGGCTTTTCTGGACCTCGCAGACAGGTACTTCACTGCGGACGACCTGATCGAAGTAAGGAACCGGGTAATAGGGTCTGGACGTATCGGGGGGAAAGCTGCTGGGATGCTTCTGGCAAGGCGGATCCTGCAGAATGAAAAGGGGAAGGTGGATTTCTCCCAGGTTCTCGAGGCGCATGATTCATTCTACATCGGATCAGACGTCTTCTTTACGTTCTTGGTTGACAACGACTTGTTCCAGGAGCGGCTGCGTGTTACCAGGGATCGCCAGATTTCGCGCGAGGCCTTCGAATACGTGGAGCAGCGATTCCTGAATGGCGACTTCCCCCCAGAGATAATGGAGCAGTTCCGCGATATGCTGGACTACTTTGGCCAGGCTCCAATCATAGTCAGGTCAAGCAGCCTGCTTGAGGACAGCCACATGACTGCATTTGCCGGCAAGTACCGCAGTGAATTCTGCGGCAACCAGGGAAGCCCCGAAGACAGGATGCAGGCTTTCCTGAGGGTCTTGAAACTCGTCTACGCCAGTGCCTTGAACCCAGATGCCATTGCCTACCGCTGCCGACAGGGGTTGATGAACAGTGATGAACAGATGGCAATACTTGTGCAACGTGTGTCAGGGATGCCGTACAGGAACTATTTCTTCCCCAGCTTTGCCGGCGTCGCCTTCTCGAAGAACTTGT
>Ga0315291_10013072_pt1 | contig 10075 bp, 19 predicted proteins | sample YL17G12_20_MG_FD_203070 | JGI IMG/M metagenome (GOLD analysis project Ga0315291, IMG submission 203070) | Sediment microbial communities from Yellowstone Lake, YNP, Wyoming, USA - YL17G12_20 | ecosystem: Environmental > Aquatic > Freshwater > Lake > Sediment | place: USA: Wyoming | collected...
AATATATTTCTTTTTATTTTCTGCCATATGTGCTCGCATTTTTAGAACCATATCCATATCTTCACCTATAGATTTAATATCAAACCCACCACATTCAATCATAGTTTTTCTATCAAACATTCCCATCGCTCCGGATATAAGCATTAATCCATCTAATTCACTCCATGCCATACGACCAAGAAGAAATGCACGAGTATATTCTAAAACTTGTAATTTAGGAAGAAACTCTTTAGGTAAATTTATTTTTTTAACTCTACCACCTTCAACTTCACATGAATTTAAAATACGAATAACTCCTCCTGTTCCAATTACTTTTTTGTTTTTTTCTTCTAGAAACGGCTTCACGAGCTTCACAATTGAATCAGGTTCAATTATTGAATCAGCATCAATGGTTATTATAAGATCATTTTTGCAAACGTTTAAAGCTGCATTTAATGCATCAGATTTACAACCACCATTTTCTTTATCAATCACCATTATGTTTTTATATTTTGGTAAATTAGATTTGTATATTCCTCGTATTTTTTCACATGGTATATTATAATCAAAATAATAATCAACTTTTTCAAGATTAAATGTTTGTTTCAATAATTCTAAAGTATTATCATTTGATCCATCATTAACAACGATTGCTTCAAAATTAGAATAATGTAATCCTATTAAAGTTAAAACATTATCAATAATAGTTTTTTCTTCATTATATGCAGGTATAATTATTGAAACATTTGGTGATAATGGAGATATTGCTACATCATTATAGTTAACATAACTGTTTTTTCTTGTATATTTTCGTAATGAAATTGAGGAATACAAACCAAGAAATACGTAAGCTAAAAATAAAATGATTGTAAAAAAGAATATAAAATTTATTAAAATTGTCATGATTTCTATTTATTATTTCTTTTTAGTATTTCACCATCTCTCATTGCTTTTACACCCTTAATTAAACTCAAATAATCCCATTTTTTAAGAGATGTTATATTCCATATCCTTTTACCTGCATCTTCTGCCCATGCCTCTATCTCTTCATCCGTAGGAACATCAATTTCCCGAAGTGCAAGGATGGCATCGGCACACATTTCAGGATATTTCGTATATGCACCACATATCTCAATTATCTTTTCTCGCTTTGTCATTTTGATTTATTTTTCTTATTATCCTAATTAATGTATCAGATTTAACAACATTATCAACAGATTTTGTTTTAATAGTTGTTTCAATAGAACAACGTGAAGTATTATGATACATTTTTCCTTTTGCACTAATAAAGCATACTGAAGCCATTAACATCATAATCACTATAAAACCAATTCTATTATTAGGCATTGGAAAATCATACTTATCTTTTTTATCACTCCATACAAATATCAATATAAAACAAAATATTGATATACAAAATCCTAAAACTAAATATGGTATCATATCATTTATTTTTTACGTTGTTTTGCCAATATTCATACAATTCATCAGTTGTTTTCCAAACTATGTATGGTACAGTCTGAAATATCCATTTACCTTTTTTCCCTTTATTGCGATAAAATTCATTTTCACCAATCCATTCAATAAACTCCCGTTCATACATCCCTTCCATTTTGAGAGAGGCTATCTCTTTGGCAGCTTGTTCTTTGTTAATCAATTCTGAAGGGTAGTTCATTTTAAATCCTCTTACCACTTCTATTATCTCCAATATCTGTTTTTCAAGTTCTGTCTGTGTCATAGTTTCTTTTTTTTTATAATTTATATGATTCTGTGATCTAAAACGTGTTTTATAATAATATTATAATCTTTATAATTTGAATTTAACATTTTATTAAGTGATAATTCCCCAGGTTCTCCTATGTTATGTATAGCTTTAGCTGCTTCTATTTGAAAATCCGCAGAATCTTCTTTATCAATAACAAGTTGTAAAAATCTGATAGAAGAAGGATCTTGTAATTTTCCTATAGATTTAATAATTTCTAAATCGTTTTCAGTTTCTTCGTATTTATATCTTAATTTTAAAAATTTAACAAGATCAACAAGTTTTAAATCTCCTATAACTTGAATAGCAAGTTTTTTGATTGCATCATTATTATGATATAATAAAGTTTTTATTTTTTCAATATTTTGAACTTGTTTATATTCTCTAATCATACGTAAACAAAACATACACACAGAATCATTTTCAGATAAAACCCATTGACCAAAATCTGGAACTTTAAGATCTCTTTGAACTAAAACTTGATGAAGTGTTATTTGTTCCCATAAAGAAAATGGTGTTTTTAATTTATTTAAGAAATCAAAAGCATTTATATTAGGGTCTTCTTTTGATAAATCAACTAAAGCAATTTGAGCTTCCATTCTTACTAATTCATTATGAGAATTTATATGTTTATAAAGAATATTATTTTTTCTTGTAATATTCATAGCATATAATTCTTTAAATCCTTTTATTTTTCTGTGCCAATGTATACTATGAACTTTTCTGAACGTCATTTTATGTAGTTTTAATTTAAAGAAAAGTTCCTTAAGATGCAGTGATGGTTCTCCTTTAAGATTTAAATTAACGTCTGCAAATGTATCAAGTAAAAGTTGACGTTTATAATGAGTATTTGCTAATCTTTTAAAATCGCGTATATGTTCTTTTTCTATACGACCAACATCATTTGGATAATTTTGAATAATCATTAAATAAGAAAGTAACATTTGTTGATATCGTTCACCATATGCATATCGTATTTTTTGTAATTTTTCTAATTTTTTTCTATTTACAAATATAAATATGGATAATACTATCATGGTTAATAATGATATTACAGTAGATATAATAAGAAAATCTATCATTTTAAATGAATAATCAAAAATATCTATTTGAAAAAGCCACAAATTATAACTTTGATCAATTGATGCAAGTTGAATTCCAAATCCTATAGTTAAAAGGATTATAAATATTAATAAAACTCCTATAATTTTTTTCATAATAATTTATGTTAAAACATATAATATGTAATTGTAAATCCACCCATATATCTATTTCGCCATGTTTCGGGTGCATATTCTTCATACGAATATCCTATGTTTGCTCTAAGTTGTAAATTTTGTATTTTATTCAAAAATGAAACAACACTTAAACGTATAGTATGCGCAGTTAATACATATGTTGTTAACCAAGGTTCATCTTGTGCTGATCCTGTCATCAATGTTAGTTGTACATAATTAACATCATCCCAAAATATCCGTGAATTAAGTTGATAAGCAAATTTAGTATCAGGTTCCTTTAAATAAATAAATGTTTTTCCTTCTATCCAAAATCTACCTATATATTTCTCTAATCCAGCTGTAAAAGTAAATAAATCATCATCAAAATAGTAATATTTAATTCCACCTGATACAAGAAATTCGGCTCCTAATTTTTGCCATACTCGACCCATAGCTCTATGTGTAGGAAAATGTTCATCGGGTGAATATGCGTAATTTAACCAATACAATGTAGTTTTAGTTATATTATGATAAAAATCCAATTCAAATTGGTCATCAATTGCACTATAAGTTAAATTACCACCAGAATCATAATTGGTTAATTGACCAGCATTATATAATGTATATAATGAAATTTTAGGAGTTTTAAAACCTAAACCAATAGTGTATACATTAAATATTCTTTCATATGGTTGATAAAAAATATCAGTATTAGCACCACCAATAACTAATCCATTTATTCTTAATGGTGTTTGTGCAAACATACCAATAGAAATTATACTAAATAAAATAATAATTAAAATTTTTAATTTATTCATTCACATGTATTTTAATTTAATCGTAATTATTTAAATATAACAAAAAAACTTGAATTTAAAAAATATTTTGTAAATTATTTTTAATTTTTATTTTTTACATAAATTATCAATGTATGATTTACGATAATATAATGTATCACCATCAACAGTATTAGAAATTGCATCTTTAATTTCTTTTACTTGTTTATTAATTGAAAAAATAAGTACCAATGATATAATTGACATTATGAATGCAATTATACTTATTATTAATATTACTATCATCATATACGTATTTTTTATTTTACATATTATATATTAATTCTCCACACTTAGGACATAATTTTGTTTCTTGTCCTTCAATAAATATTATTGTTTCGCCACACACTGGGCATATTTTTGTATCGTTCATTTTAATTTACGTTTAGCTTTTTTCATACTTTTTTTAATTTTTTTATCTAATTTCTTTTTTGTATTAGATTCTTTATAAACACCTTTATTTCTATCATACTCAGATTGTTTCATCATCATTAGACTTCTTCTCTCTTTATATCCATGATTACGAGTTTCATAACAACCCGGGAATAAAAATAAACTCACTAAAAATAATATAATCCACTTACATTTTGTATTCATTATCTGTCATACTACTTATTTCAATATCATAATCTTTAAATCCTTTAAATTTTTCAAAATCTGTTTTTATTCGTTTCAATATTTCATCTTCATCCCATTTACGTAATTTTCTCATTCTTCTTAATCTCACATCGAATGGAGTATTTATATAAATAATTAAACAATCATTACGATCTTCTGGTTTTATTTTATTTATTCCATCAGTTTCCATAATAAAAACATTAGCTTTATTCCATTCCCAATTACCAGTTCCATAATAATTATCACCATATTTAACATATTCATAAAAGAAAGAATCGTTTATTCTTTCTATAAATCTTTTTTCAGAAATAAAACGATAATCTGTGCCTTCTTTTTCATTTTCTCTGGGTGATCTTGTTGTATATGAAACATCAATTAAATAACCTTTTTTTTGAAATGCTTCACGAATAAAATTTTTTCCTGTCGCACTCGGCCCACATAGTATCACGCGTTTATGACTCATAACTATTTAAATTTTTTTACTTATATATTTTTACATGATCTAAAAGATCTACGATGTCTTTTTTCAATTTATCAACTAATTTACGCTCATTAGGTGCAGAACGTCCGTACCCATCTTCACCCTCTTCATTTATAGCAAATTGATACTCTATTTTAGCATCAATAAACTTTTCTAATAATTCTAAAAGTTCTTTATTCATAATGTATATGTGTTAAAAATGTGACCAATTTTCACTTATCCATTTATTTAATTTATACTTATCATAATCATCAATTTTTATGACACAATTTATGTTACTATCTCCGACGTGTATTCCTTCTTCATAATAAGAGTTTATTATGATATTAAATTCTAGTAATTCATTACTTATTTTTTTAATATCATTAATATCTATTATATTAATATCATTATATTCGGATAAAGTTTTTAAATATTCAATTAAAATCTGTTTATTAATAGTATCTTCTTTTTCCATAATAATATTAGTGTAAAAATGTTACATCACCAACTTCATTAAAATACGTTCCATCTGCATATTGGCCAACAGCTTTCCATACATATACACCTTGTTGAGCAACTTTACTTTGATAATATCCATCCCATCCTTTATATACATCATCGCTTTCATAAATAAGTACACCTAAACGATTAAATATTTGAAGATTATAAACTAAAACATTTTCAAAAAATGGTCTAAATACATAATCATCTATTTGTCCATCAACCCAATAACCTCCTGTTGGTCCTGTATGATTCCACATAAAAGCATTAGGAAATTTGATAACACCTTCTTTATAATCTACTATAATAGGAGATTTATAAGTTGCAGTATCAATACAACCATCAGCAGATGTTACAGTTAAAAGTATATAATAAACACCTTCATTTTCATATTTGTGCCAAGGATTTTCATCAGATGATGTTTGTCTATCTCCAAAATCCCATAGATATATTACTCCAAAATATGAATAATTATAAAATTTTACAATTTGTGAATTATTAATAACTTGTGTTGGAAATACATTAAAAACTGCTGTAGGTGTTTGAAAAACTGTAACTAATCTTGTATAATATGCTTGTCCAGTTATATTAGAAACTGTTAATCTTACAATATATTGGCCAGGAGCATAGAATACATGTTCAGGATTTGCTTCTCTTGAATAAGATCCATCACCAAAATTCCATAAATAGGTTTCTGCATATGTACTGAAATTTCTAAATTTAACTGTCACAGGAGAACACCCTATTGTATCTGGTAAAAAATATGCAGTAGGTAAAGGTGGCATTATTACAGTAATATTTATTGAATCTGTTGCTATACATCCAAAATTATCTGGTAGTGTTACATATTTTATAACATGAACACCTAATCCTGCAATACTTGGAGAAAATATATCGTCTGTCATTCCTCTGCCATAAAATGTTCCTCCTGTAGGAGTTACTATTAATATAATTGGCGGATTATTAATGAAAACTGTGCCTATTTCATTAATAGTTATATCTGGTATAGGCACAACCGATATATATGCAGTATCAAAATCTTGACAATCTGGATTTATAAGATCGTATCGTATTAAATGATGGCCTACACCAGCAACACTTGGATTAAATGTATTTCCACTAACTCCGGGACCTGACCAAGTTCCTCCAAAATCATGTGCTAAAAGTATAATAGGTGGATTATTAACACATAATGTATCTATGGGGAATATAGTTGCATCAGGAGTTGCAACAGGAACAATTTGATGATCAGTATCTGTACATCCATTTATATCTGTAACAGTATATGTTATGAAATGATTCCCTGGGCCTGCGATAGCAGGATCAAATATATTTCCAGTCATACCAGGACCTGACCATATTCCACCGGGATCATGTGCTATCAAAGTGATAGTTGAATCTGTAGAACATAAAATTGGTACAGGAGTTATTGTAGCATCAGGTGCTGGCATAACATGTATCATAATTGTATCAAATGCACTGCATCCATTTCTATCTGTGATATCATATCTTATTATATGATTACCCGTGCCTGCTACATTAGGATCAAATATATTTCCGCCAACACCTGGTCCTGACCAAGTTCCACCTGGATTATGCGCAGACATAATAACGGGTAAATCATTCGAACATAATGTATCAATGGGATTTATTGTTGCATCTGGGTAAGGAACAATTAAAATAATTGCCGTTGTAACTACAGGTGGATTGTCACCGTCAATAAGATTCGTAGGAGGCCCAGGAATCAATGGATCATCATATGGATTACAATAATTCCAGTTACGTAAAGTAACTTGAAAATATTGTCCTATTAATTTGTCATTAGCAACATTAATAATGTCTGACCAAACACCTGAACCGGTAACAGGCCCCGGAAGAATAATTATAGGAGATGAATACGGATAAGTTCTAGATATATTATCTACAGTTACAGGTATTCCTGTCATGGTAATATCTGTACCATAAATCCATTGAATCCATCTAGTATTAATATTGGGATTATCTCTTTCCTGGGGAGGAACACAATTAAATCGAGTTAAATCTTGAAATCTAACATCTGCACTATTACCAAAACATATAGGATATACTAATGGATTTATATGCATACGTCCACCATTATGGTCATCATCATCCCATACTGTAACTATCTGTTCCTGAGTAGAAGAAGTACACAATACATTATTAACTATTAAAGTTGCTTGTGGATGATAATTACATACATCGCCGGCAGATGTATATACATTAGATGATGTTGCTTGAAATGCTCCTGGAGCTATTTGAATTGCTGGAATTGTTTGTACAACTCCGTTATTCCAATCGTATCGTATACTTACAAGAGTTCCGGCATCTGTAACTCCAGTATATGTTACAATCCATGTAGCCGTAACAGGTGAACACAGTTTATCAGGAGTAATATTGTTGGCTTTTGAAAGTATGGTACAATTTTGACCAAAAGTATTAAATGATAAAAAAATAAAAAATATTAAAGAAAATAATAATTTCATGTTATTAACATATTTTTTATTAGTTCTTTTATTTCTTTAAACCATGCTATAATAGCTAGTGGTAATTGTAAAGATGCGTAACTTATTAAAGATATAGATATAATTAAAATCCATTGAGGAACTTCACTATGCATACCATTTATTAAACCTAATAATAATCCACATACATATAAGATTGTTAATAAAATAAAAGAAATTAAAACCGATAATATAACAAATTTTTTCATAATTATTTAAGTTTTAGTTTTTCAAAATATTTACACACACCTATACATCTATTGCCTCCTATATTTTCATTTATACATATATCTCTTCCTTGAGCACAATCAAAAAATTTACAATCTTCTGCATATACATCTTCTATTTTGTTCTTACATAATTTACATATACATCTTCTCTTGTATCCATAAAACAATTTATTACATTTTAAACACTTATTTAAATAATTTCCATTTTCATGAGAAAAATCTTCAGTCCAATCTCGTTCAGAAAAATTAGTTAAACATTCATAATTTATTAAAGGACATTTCTCTGGAAATGTTTCTGGATTATCGCATTTACCATCTATATTTTCTGGATGTTTGCAAACAGTATCTCGATAATTTTCTTCTATATTACAATACCCACATTCATATGGGTTATTAATTATTTTTTTCATATTAAATTTCTCGCATTTTAGTCATCATTAACGGTTTCAACGCGTCAAATTTAATCGTATATTCATACCATGCAGGGTGCATTCCACGAATTTTATCGGTCAATTCTTCACGTGTGTATGCTTTTTTCCAAATTTCACTCTCATTAATATGAGAATTAATCTTACCATCAAAAACCGGGCTAATTACTGTTTCAAATGTCATATTTTTTATTTTTAAGTTAATTACCAAGAAATTGTATAACATCTTTATACTCTTCGTCAAGAAAAGAAATTTTATTAGCTTTTTCAGCAGCTTCTTTTGCATTCATAGATTGTTTTATTTAATGTTATGCATATCCTCCATGTCCATAATCTGGACCATCATTTACATATAAAAATAAAGCAGTCGCAGGTAATATTGCCCACATAAAAGATATAGCGTTAACGTCTTTTGAAAAAATAGATACTAATACGCAAATAATCAATATGGGTATTAATATTAACCATTTTGATTTACGTTCATGAAAAGGTTTTCTTTTATACATTAGTTTATTTTTTAAAATGAATAATATTTTCTATTTTTTGTTTCAATGTTATTTCATGTCTATCTTTTCTAAGATAATTATTCCATGACCATATTGATATAGTAAAAACTATAACGGTTACAATAAACACCTTCACAAGATATGGAACAATACTTATAAATTTTTTAAATCTTTTATATAATTTTTTTAAAAAAATATTATCGTGATATGTACTTGGATCATATTTGCTAAATTGATCTTTATTTTCTCTGATAAAAATTTCAATATTGTCTTCATTCCAATTCATTTGCTAATATAATAATATTATTTTAATCTAATGTTTATTATATGTTAAAAATTTGTTAAAAATTATTTCTCAAACATAAATGTAGGGCATAACAATGAAAAATCATATGTAATAACAAAATTAAATGTATCTTTATTAGTTATTATTCGTGTGTAATACCCACAAATTGAATCTTTTATTGGTGTCGTATAAAGTTCATGATGAAAAGTTTGACTAAAAAATAAATAGTTTAATTCTCTTTCATATAATCTTTTATGTTTAAAATTTTTTTCTATTAATGAATGTCTTATAGAATCAGGATAATCAAGTGTATTAACACTATCACGATATCCTCTCATGATTTTTATATTTTTTTCATATAATTCAACTTTATTTTGAATTTGTGAAAGTTCATCAATTACTTCATTCATATATATTGTATCATAAATTTCAATACTTTTAATTTTAATAACTTTATGATTTATGATTTTTTCATTACTAAAAGATTTGGCTATTTTATTTTCAGGTGTACTACAAGAAAATAAAATAAAAAATAAAAAGAATATAACAAATATTTTTTTCATGATGTTAATTATAAATTAATTATAATACTTTATTTATATATTTGATTTTTTAAATTAAACCAAAATATACAGCTACACCAATACCAAAAAATACAAGTATAAAAACAACCCATAAAAAACAGCCTGAACAACTATAACATCCTGTACAACCTGAACAACCACTG
>Ga0315291_10013073_pt1 | contig 10075 bp, 8 predicted proteins | sample YL17G12_20_MG_FD_203070 | JGI IMG/M metagenome (GOLD analysis project Ga0315291, IMG submission 203070) | Sediment microbial communities from Yellowstone Lake, YNP, Wyoming, USA - YL17G12_20 | ecosystem: Environmental > Aquatic > Freshwater > Lake > Sediment | place: USA: Wyoming | collected...
CCAGACTGGCGTGAACGAGCACCCTGAGCGTTTTAAGAGGGGCCCATCCTTCAACTTGTACGGGGGGAAGCCGTGACGGAAGTGTCATATTAGCACATGCAGTATGGAAGCATACTGCAAAACCGCTACCCTGAAGAAGACACCAGATAAGGTGTTTTCTTCATACTTCTGGAACGGGCACGACCGCTACGGCAAAGAGCGGTCGCCATCAGCTGACATCGGACAAAGATAAAGGGACGCCAGTCTGGCAAAACCCTATAAACCCTATGTTATATCTCCTCCGTTTTCTCTTATAATCCGCCTCCCCCCATTAATTTTTATTTTTTTCAGGACTATTTGCCTTTTTATCCACCTTCCTATTCCCAGTCCCCGACATCAATTCCCTCAATTTGGAGTCCAGGGTCTGCTCACGGGCATTTATCTCCTGATTGATTTTGATGAAAGAGCTGACCTCTTCCTTCAGACCCCCTGGATATTTTGCCTCCGCCCAGCTTGCCTCCTCATAACCCGTATTACGCCCTCCTGTAGAATACCGGGCTATCAGACGCGAAGGAACGGTAATCTTCTCAATTGAGGCAGGTTCCACATCCTCCAATCCAAGCTCCGTACAGGCATACTCGTGGAGCCGGTCGCCCTGGTTCAACCTTCCAATATCCCAGAGCAGATTGCTCTCCATTGTGCTGAGATTCTCTGCCTGGTTTTGCAGCCTGACCGCCTCAATCCGTAGGTCCCTGATTGTGAATTGCAAAAAGACATGCGCTAAGAGGAAAACAGTCAGGATGCCGAACCAGAACAGGAAAAATACCATGGTGCGGATATTGAGCGAAACGCGAGGTTCCCTGCTTATTCTGCTGCGGCTCATATATGCCATTGAGATTACCTCACTTGCCAATCCCCTGCCCATATCAACCGTCTGCAACGCACAAGGAAGACAGTTTGCGAATAGCCCTGAGTTTTGCGCTCCTGGAACGAGGATTCCACTGAATTTCTCCCTCCGAAGGTCGCAGGGGTTTAGGCGTCAGGAGCTCAAAAGTCCGCCCAGCCTCAACCTTCCTGACAGCCTCAGCAAAACATCGCTTGACGATACGGTCTTCTCCGGATTGAAAAGAAATAACAGAGCAGACCCCCATTTCATCTAAGTTCGCCAGTGCGACCGGCAGTGCATCCCTTAGGGCGTCCAGCTCCCCATTCACGGCAATCCTGATAGCTTGAAACCCCGCCTGGACATAATTGCGATGTGGGCTGCGGAAACGCGGCGGAACCGCCTTCCTTATAATTTCGGCAAGCTGAAAGGTGGTTGTTATAGGTCTCAATTCTCTTGCCCTCCGGATGCCTCTCGCAATGGCGCCGGCGAAACGCTCATTGGCGTATTCTTTCAGAATACGCCTTAATTCCTTTTCAGACCACCTGTTCACCACCGTTGCCCCATTGAGAGATTTTGTCACATCAAAGCGAAGGTCTAAAGGACCATCCATATCACAGCTGAAACCGCGGGCGGGGTCATCAAGGTGTTGAGATGCAACACCGCAATCAAAAATTATGCCGTGAAATTTTCCTCCCGAAAGCCCCGCCTCCCCTATTGCCTGCTCCATCTCCGTATAAGAGAGTTTAAAGAGCCTCCATGCCTCTTCAGGAAAACCCTCGCTTGTAAAACGGGCTTTCGCCAGAGCAAGCATGGAACTGTCAATGTCAAGCCCAAGGAGAAAACCGCCCGGGAGGATGCGCTTCAGGATTTCGCTTGCGTGACCACCTGCCCCCACGGTGCAGTCGAGGAACCTTCTGCCGGGGGAAAGTCCGCCTGAGGCGGAGAGGAGCTGAAGCACCTCCTCCACCATCACCGGTTCATGAACATACAAACCCTTATCCTGCCTGACATTCCGGGGAACTAATAAAGGCCAAGAGTTAACCAACAAATAAAGTCCGCCTGATGCGGATTGGCCAGGTCACAACACACTGAGATTGAGCGGGGACACGGTCAACGGGACAACTGGAAAATGAGCTGGGACTGGAGCTGGAACAGGGATACTGGAACTGGAACAACTTGTACTGGAGAATGAGCTGGAACCGGAACGGGAGCAGTCCACATGTCATATGAACAGGAAGCGGGAGCATTGGTGCATCATGACCGGCTTTGCTGACTCCTGGCCTTTATTAGGTCCCCTCGAAAATATTCTCTCCTTTCTTTCAAAATTCACGACTTTGTCAGAGCATCCTGAATGGTGGGCAGGTTCTTTGTCGTCTCAGCAATGAACATGTCCCACCTCTCCTTTGACCAGATTTCAAAATGGTCCCTGAAGCCCTTGACGTACACCTCTCGTGAAGATTCAAATGAGACGGCTTCCCCATTGTTGCCATTACAGGAGGGCGGTTTGAGAGCGATGCCTGCATATTTCATGAGCTCATCGGTGAGTCTCAGCCTCCCCTGTGGGTCGATGGTTTGAGGGCAGGATGACCCCTCAATCATCGTCATCAGGTCGGACATGTTTCTATCGAGAATGGATTTTTCCTGGAGCTGTGCCAGATGGTGGTCATAATTTTCTTGAGGATATACTGCGATGGAGAGTTTCAGTGAGAGGCAAGTGATGACTGAGCGGTGTTCATTTTTATACTGAGTATCGAGGATTTCGAGAAAATCCGGAGAAACTGAAATTCTATTTTTGGTATCGATATTATAGGGATGACTTCCGATGAAGCCATTTTTGGGTGCTGGTTTGGTGATTTTTTCCATCAGCCCTTCCCCACTCAACCCCACTTAACAATTTAAGATTGGGAGAAAATACCACAAAATATCAAGCGGAATAATAATACAGTGGAAGGATTTTTTAATTTTTTTGGAGTCAATGCTATATTTAGAATATATTGTAATATTCAAATACAATATATAGTATATTCTTGAAAAACGACCCTGATACGCCTTTTGCCAACATTTCGCACTTATTTTAAAAAATACAATAAGTAAGCGCATTTATTTCCTGAAAGTGGTTTTAAAAGGCTTTCACGCTAAAATCAGTAATATCAATTATTTATATTTTTTTAATAAAGACGGCGTGGCATGTGTTTTTTAAATATCCCGTGACCCTAGTGCGAACGCCACAAAAAATGCGGAAAATCGCCGGGACACAAAGGGCATATCCTGTCTATCGCAAGGTTTATCTTTGAACGAAAAACATGCACCCGCTCGCCCTCCTCTATCTCGCGCAGGGACATTTCCCGCAAATCTCCGAATGCCTCCTGCCAGGGGCAGCAGCGAATATGCCCCGTCGGTTCAATATAAAAGGAGGTTCGCGATGCGCGGCAGTGCGGCGGTTCAAAAGCGCCTCGTCCTGAGGCAGCCTTAAAACACAAAAGGACGCGCTCTAACTGGCGTCGTGTCATATCAAGGTCAAAGAGCCAGCTCTGGAAGCAGGGTTCGTCCAGCATCTCCCAGAAATGTTCCTCATACCGCATCAATTCCTCATGCGAGGGAATAAGGTCGGGACTGAGCGGCGAAGTCGCCGGTTCACTACCAGGACTCAGGTAGAAATTTGGCGGGTAGAATTCCAGCCGGTCAAAAAGGGCATTTTCCACCTGACGGATGGCATCCTCCAGAGCCTTAAGTGTTGCGGATGAGAGGTGGAAAACACCTTTGACGATGAGATGGGGGCGCTCTTTCCTCAGCATATAGACCTCTGATTGCAGGGCGCTCAGCTCCGCCATCCATATTTCCTCCGGACCGGAGTATGGTCCGAGTCGAAAGATAATTTCATTTACTTCATGCGCAATAAGACCAGCACAGGGGGATGATTGCCCGGGTTTTATCCAGAGGGAGAGATTTTCTCCCTTTCCAAAAAGGGAGCGCAGGGCAATTGCAAAATCGGGATGCGCCGGTGGATTTTCCCCCATGAGCGCAATTTTGCGCATACCATAGAATTGTGCCGCATTTGCCAGCGGAAGAAAGAACCGCCGGTCAAGCATCTTTCCTGAGCTGTTCAGGCAGAGGGTCAGATTTGGCAAAGTTCGGCGCGGCTCAAGAAGGAGCTGGGGATAGAGCGCCATCACACTTTCACGAATTATATTTTTACTGTTTTCCGAAATCACTCTTATAAAATAAGTCCTCCTGCAAGTGAATCGCAAGTCCGAAATTATTATCCGCCGCCATCTCAATCTGCATTGACTCTTTTCAACCGAGCCGTTATACATCATGGGATTTATTGCGTGGGAGGCGTGATTATCATGTCAAAATTTTTCCGGGTCATGTGGGGATGTTTGCTTGTGAGCATGGTTTTACAGGGATGCGCCATTGTGGTCTCACCGACTTTCCGTGAACAAAAGGGGAAGCTCCGCGAGGTTACCGTGGAGGAGTCTCAGGGATGGTTTGTCCTGAACAAGGTTCTGCTGGTGGATATATCAGGCGTGTTATCAACAGGCGAGTCCGGCAGTCTTTTTGGTTCCTCGAGAAACGACATCGAGGAGATGAAGGAGATTTTGAAGAAGGCGGAGCAGGACCCTTACATTAAGGCGGTCATCCTGCGCATCAACACACCCGGCGGGGAGGTCACGGCATCCAATATCCTGTACAGGGAGGTTAGGGAGTTTAAGAAAAAGACAGGCAAGCCGGTCATTGCAGTAATGATGGATATTTCCACCTCCGGCGGTTATTATGTGGCGATGGCGGCGGACAAGGTGTATGCTCTGCCCACCACACTGACCGGCAATATCGGCGTCATTTATATCCTTCCAAAGCTGGAGGGACTTGCCTCCAAAATCGGCATTGAGATGCGGGTGATAAAGTCTGCTGACAAGAAGGACATGAGTTCCCCATGGCGGGACTTTTCGCCTCAGGAGAGAGAGATTCTCCAGTCCCTCATAAATAATTATTTTGAGCAATTCCTTCAGATTGTGGCGGAAAACCGGGTGAATCTTACCATGGAAAAGATTCGCACTCTTGCGGATGGACGCATATTTGCCGCTCAGCAGGCGCTTGAGGCGGGGTTGATTGACGGCATCACCACCCTGCCGGAGGCTATCCAACTGGCAAGGCGGAGCGCGGGAATTTCGGACTCCCGCGTGGTCATGTATAACCGCCCCCAGGATGTGAAGGAGAATATCTACTCCTCCTCGTCCAGTAATCATACTCCCTCAGCCACAGGAGACACGCAGGTCGGACTTATCAACCTTAACGCCAACGGGTTCAAGTTCAATCCCTCCCCCAGATTTATGTACTTATGGATGCCATGAGCTTGACCTCCGTGACAGGGTTCGCACACATGAGACATGAAGAGACAATTATCAGGAATGCCTGACAAAAAGAATCCGCCTGAGGCGGACTGTGATGAATGAATTTCATTTTTTTTAGTCTCTCTAAAGATATGGAGTGTGCAATGGAGAAGATTTTAAGATTAAGGGGGATATTGGTGTTCATGACGATTTTTTTGGCAAATATCTGCATGGACGGTTATTGTCAGGTCCTTACAAAAGAGGACTTGGGGATAACCATTGACGGGCTGCTGAAGCGCGATGACCTTGGCACGCCAACCATTGGAATCTGTTCGCAGGCAGGGGATAATTCCGCCTTTCTTTATGAGAAAAATGCGGACATGCCTCTGAAACCCGCATCCTGCAATAAGCTCCAGACGGGCGCGGCAGCTCTTTATTACCTCGGAACAGACTTTCGTTACTCAACAACCCTTTATATGACGGGCAGGATAAAAAACAGGGTCCTTGAGGGCAACCTTGTTGTGACAGGGAGCGGCGACCCATGCATCTCCGGACGTTACGGGAAGGATACATCGGATGTTGCGTGGATATTCAGGGATTGGGCAAGGGCTCTCAAGAAAAAGGGAATTGAATCTGTGAAGGGAAATGTTATCGGGGATGATGATTATTTCGGCGATGATTCCTTTGGCCAGGGATGGCTCCCGGATTTGCGCGGGGATTGGTATGAGGCAGAGATTTCCGCCCTCTCTTTCAACGATAATTGTGTGGATGTGCACTGGAAGGGGTCGGGCGGCATTGGGAAACCTGCGCCATACACCCTCAACCCGCCAACGAAATATATCAAATTCTCAAGTGAAGTCATCATCGGGAAAAAAGGGTCTGGAAAGAGGTCTAATTTTTTCCGGAAGGATAAATCCAATTTCATTATCGCCCGTGGGAGCGTCCCGAAGGGTGATAGCATGACCGACTGGTGCACCGTTTATAACCCGACTCTTTATTTTGCCACTGTGCTCAAAGATACTCTCATAAAGGAAGGCATCAATGTAACTGGCGAACCTATTGACCTTGATGACAAGCCCGAGCTCAAAACAACCCTGCGCAATGACCCGCCCACCTCAGCAGTCGCCACATACCAATCTCCTCCCCTCATGACACTCCTTGAGCCGGTCAATAACAGCAGTCATAATTTCTTCGCCGAAATGATTCTCAAAACCATCGGCAAACGGATAAAGGGGGAGGGCACCTTTGAAAAAGGGACAGATGCCATAATGGAATTCCTCCGCAAGGAAGGCCTCTGGGAAAACGGCTCCGTCATCATTGACGGCTCCGGACTCTCATATATCAACCGCGCCACACCGCGCCAGCTGGTGAATGTGCTCCGCTACATGAGCCGCCAGCCTTACTGGGCTGAGTTTTTAAAAACACTTCCGCGCGGTCAGACCAAGGGATATCTGAAGGACCGCTTTGGGGAATCGGCGGAGAGCAAAAGGATTGCCCCGAGGATTTACGGCAAGACGGGCTATATCGGAGGCGTGGTGGGGCTGACAGGCGTTGTGTATAATGAGAATGGCAGGGAGATATTTTATTCTATCCTCATAAATAATTTCAATGCTCCGCTTGAGAAAGCACGCGCCCTGGCGGATTCAATCGCATTTGAAATCGCCCGCTCCCGCATCCCGTGAAGGGATTAAAGGGGCACAACACATCTCCGCCCCGGCATCAGTTATTTTTATATTCCCTCCAGGAGAGTCCATACACAATGAGACCGAGGACGGAGGTGTCCTTCGAACTTTCCGGCTTTTCACGGGCGGGGATATGCAGGTCATGACACTGAATCACTATGTTACAGACATGATAGTCGCCGATGATTCCCGCCGGGGCTGTTACCTCTAATTTCCTCCTGTCCATCTCTCCGCCCCGAACAAATAGCACGCGCCGTCCATTAGCCCAGATGGTCAGCCGTCCCTTGTAAACAAAGATGACATCCAGGGCAAGCTTATATGATGTATGTGGCTTGCAGGGGAGAAAGATGGCGGACTCTTCCAGTGTCGTCCATCTGAAGGGAACCTGATACTTGGGATTCAATGGGTCTTTCATCCATTCACTGGCGCGCCATCCCCACCCCAGATAGGGTTCATCACGGGTATCGTCACCAATGGCGAAATCGACGATGGGCGGTGTGGCATTCATGAAGGATGCCCTGTCACGGGAATAAGCCCTGTTATAAGCGATGCAGAGGAATAGACCTGCAAGGGATATGAAAAAGAGCGCCCAGCCTGATGCAGTTCGCATCCAGGGCACATTTACCCCATCCACTCTTCGGGCTGAAAGATACAGGGCGAAGAAGAGAAGTGGAATAAGGATAATGAGAAATGATGTGAAAATGCGCAGAGGCTGGTTCAGAAAAAATCCCCCCTTCCGGAGAGGACGATTGTCCATAAACCAGAAGTCAAACCAGCTGAAGTTTTTCAAGTTGATGCCTATTGAGCGCGACTTCGCACCGGGGGGAAGCGTGGTTGCGAAATGGGTGGGTTTGTATATGAAATAGTGCGGCTCACCCGAGATGTAGCGGTCAATCATGGACTCAAGAAGGGCGTAGTTGAAGGTGGTATGCGAGAGACGGGGGTTGTAGCGCAGGTCTTCAAGTGAGGAAAGTCCCTGCCACTTCAGGCAATCGGGCTCAGCCTCGTATGAGACCGCCACTCCCAGGATTTGCACAAAAATGCCAAGAAGAACAATTGTTTTTATGCCCAATCGACGCAAGAGAGACATCCGGCGGAACTCTTCTACCATGAGACCAAGCGGCAACACGGCAAGGGGAATCATGTAGTGCAGTTTTCTTGGACCCCAGGTTTCATCCGTCCAGATCCAGAAGAGGGAATGAAAGAGAAGACCCAGTCCTATCATCAGGAGAAAGAGGACCTTCAGACGCCCAAAGCGCCTGAAAAAGGCGGTTATGTAAAATACGGAGATTATTAGAACCGGATTATAGATGAAGATACCCTTCCCGCTGCTGAAAAAGAAGCCCCAGAGGGGTTGCCAGATTTGGACGGTTTTCGCCTCATAACCCAGATTATAGCGCGACCCCAGAAACCATGAGCCAAACCGGAGTCGGTTGTGGATAAAAAAGAGCGCACCAACTAAGACAAGGGGCGGGAGAAAATAGAGAAAAACCGATGTGAGACGCCGTCGGCGGTCGGAATCTGTAAGGGCGGCATAAAAGACAAATATGATAAGAGCAGCGGAACTTACAAACCCGTAAAGTTTCGTCAGAACGACCATGCCTGCGCTCAAACCGGCAAGGGCAAGGGCGACACGGTCATTGCGCATCTCCCACCGGACAATCATCCAGACGCTGAAAAGAATCCACAGGGTGTGCTGGAGTTCCATCCCCATCTTGGAATAGGGCCAGAGCATGGTGGTGAATGCGAGAAGGAGGGTGATGGATACGGCAACCCGCGCCGAACGATACAAATCAAGCGCCAATGCGTAAAACACAAGGCAGATAAGGGCGCTGGTTATGGGGAGGGTCTGCAGAGAAATGAAATCGCGGAGTGTATAGTCTGTCGGGCTGACCAGAATATTACTGATGACCTCAGCGGGGAGATAAGCGAGGCAGTCCAGAATTCCAGCCGGCGTGTGCCTCCAGGTCTGGTGATTATAAAGTAGTTCACGAATATAGGCAAGGGTGGAATCCTCATATCCGTAAAACCTCCGGGCGAGTGTGAGGGAATATATGAGAAAACCTAAGGCAAATATGAAAAGTGCGGTCATGCGCCTCTGAGAGTTGGACTCGCGCGCCATGAATTTACTCACATTCTCCATCTTCCAGCTCCGCCCCTTGATTTACGGAGGATTTATCTCCTCTGCCCATTCAGAATAAGCTCAACATGACTCATGTGCCATGCGCCCTGTTCCTTTTTAAAGCGGATGGTGGTCTCCCCGGGAACCGCTCTCGGCATTCCGCCTGAAAGGGGAATGCGGTTATATACATCCGAGCCGATATAAAATCCCGAATATTCAAAATTGGAGTGAAGGTTCGCCACCTTCTCACCTTCCATCGTGACGGATACAGTCAGTGGGTTCACCTTCAAACCCTCCACACGGTCAAGAAGGATTTGCGCAATCTTTATTGCCTCATCGCGATTCGCCCCAATGTCGCCGTCATAGGAGGCGGAGAGAATCTCCCCCATGGCGGCATAATTCCTTTCCACAACAGCCCTGACACTACTGTTGAATAATATCCTTACACGTTTTTCATCCGTGTTTGATGCGGTCTTCCAGAGATAGATAGCCAGCGGTGCAAAAAATATGATGATGACCATTGCAAGAATCAGATGCCATGTTTTTCCCTTTTTACTCATAAAATTTAAACACCGCCATACTGCGGCGGGCGATTTCAATTGAAAATTTCACCCGCCGGATATTCATATTACAACTAAAAATATCCCAAATGGTAATCCCGAAAAATTGGATTTCAAAGATTTCAAATTGCCGCCATCGCTTAAAGGAAAGGTCTTCCGCGCGGAGGAGTTTTTCAAGGAAAAGGCGACATCGCCTCATTCAAACTTCCTCCTGAAACACCTCTCAAACGCCAGCCGTATTATCATGGATGATGGCACCTTCATCCATCGCCGCATTGCCATACCCCTTGATACGGGGAGAAGCCCTGAGGGGTATGTCTTCCCCGGCGGTTGCAGCCTGTCAGACTTGAACTTCTCCCACCTCGCCCACCTTGCAGGAGAGATGGAATGGCAGCCGGGCGATTGCTCAGGACTCCTGTTTGTCGATTTGGAGACAACAGGGCTTGCCGGCGGCACGGGCACATTCCCATTCCTCTGCGGAGTCGGGTACTTTGAGGGGCGCTCCTTTGTTGTGG
>Ga0315291_10013076_pt1 | contig 10073 bp, 15 predicted proteins | sample YL17G12_20_MG_FD_203070 | JGI IMG/M metagenome (GOLD analysis project Ga0315291, IMG submission 203070) | Sediment microbial communities from Yellowstone Lake, YNP, Wyoming, USA - YL17G12_20 | ecosystem: Environmental > Aquatic > Freshwater > Lake > Sediment | place: USA: Wyoming | collected...
TAATAATTCAGAATGGTAATGGTTATGGAGTAGACATTACCAATGCTGGAACTCAATATGGTTTAGTTGTAATCCAAAATGGTGTATTAGCTTCTGGTAAAAATGCTTTTCAAGTTTACTCAAATGCAGTTCAAATAAATTCTCCTTTAGTTTATCTTATACAAGATAATGGAAGTTCTACATCGAGCGTTTTAAAATTTGATAATGATGGAACTGGTTTTTGTGTAGATATAAACCAAAATGGAAATGGTTCAGCCGTTGGTATTACAAATAATGGAACTGAACATGGTCTTTATATTGTACAGGCTGGTGTTTTAGGCGTATCTAAATATGGATTATATATATATTCTAATACTGCTCAAGTAAATTCTCCTTTAGTTTATATTCATCAAGATAATGCTAGTTCTACTCAGCCGACAGTGCAGATACAGAACGATGGGTATAATAATTTTGCGTTAAACATAATACAGAATGGGAATGGCGGAGCAGAGCAAATTACTAATAACGGAACTGAGTATGGTTTGCTTATTTGGCAAAATGGTATCCTTGGTGGAGATAAATTTGGATTATGTGTTTATAGTAATACTGTTCAAGTTAATGCTCCTTTAGGAATTTTTCAACAAGACAACGCTTCCTCAACCGCAGGTGTTTTAGAAATAGATAATGATGGAACAGGTCATGCTCTTTACATTCACCAAGATGGCGTTAACGCAGCAAACAAATATGCTTTATATGTTTACTCTAATGCAGCTCAAGTCAACTCTCCTTTAGTTTTTATTCATCAGGATAATGCAAGTTCTACAAAAGCATTAATAAGCCTCACTAATGATGGTTCTGGAGTTGATATAGAAAAAACAGCTGGAGACCTTATATTAAAAGATGCAAATGCTGGCACATTAACACTAACAGATTTAGCTACAGTAAGTATTGAATTTATTATAGATGGTGGTGGAGATACTATTACCACAGGCATAAAAGGAGATTTTGAAATTCCGTTTAGTTGCACAATTCAACAAGTAACATTATTAGCAGACCAAAGTGGAAGTATTGTAATTGATATTTGGAAGGATACCTATGCTAATTTTCCACCAGTTGATGCTGATTCTATTACTGCTGTTGCGCCTCCTACAATTTCTGCGGCAACTAAATCACAGGATGGCACATTGACAGGTTGGACAAAAACTGTAGCAGCGGGGGATATTTTAAGATTTAATGTTGATAGTATAACAAGCATTCAAAGATGCACAATTAGTTTAAAGGTTATTAAAACTTAGGATTTATATATGTTTGGATTAAATGGAAATACGAGCCTATTATTACCTTTTGATGGTTTAGATGCGGCAACAAGTACCGTAGATTCTACGGGAAGACATTCTACTATTAATTTTAGAGGAACTGCACAATTAGATACGGCTCAGAAAAAGTGGGGAACGGCTGCTTTATTATTGGATGGTAATAGCGATTGGTTAGACTCACCCGATTCTGATGATTGGGATATTGCTGGTGGTTCAATTTATGATAATATAACTATAGATTTTTTTATAAGGCCTGTTAATGGTGCTTCTTATGGGCATATTTGTCTGGCTCAATGGGAAGATGCAAATAATTATTGGCGTATTAAGTATGAAGATTTACCAGATTTTATAACTTTAACCTACTATGGTAAAAAGAATGGTTCAACTATTCCAGTTTGTCAGTCGAGTTTTTTAGCAAATACTTTAAATGATAGCAATTGGCATCATATAGCTTTTATTAGAAAATTTTATGTATCTGGAGGAAATAATTATTTTAAATTAGGCTTATATGTTGATGGGGCACAGGTAGCCTATGCTGGATTGGAATCAGGACTAAATACATTTTCATCAATTTTATATATTGGGTATATTCCAGATGGTAATAGTAATTATTTTTCTGGACATATTGACGAGTTAAGGATACATAGAACTAATTATTTTAATGCAGACCCTAATTCTAGTAAAACAAATACTATCGTAGTTCCTACAGCCGCATATTCAAGATTTAAAAATAATTATGGTATTATAATGAGTTAAAAGGAGAGGAAAATGGAAATTACTTTAACACAGGCTGAATTAGATGCTTTTACGGAAATGGGAATAGTTAGTATTGAAAATTATCTAAAGGCCATAGCCGCTTCCCATATTCAGCAAAGTGTAGATTCACAACTTACTAGTAAAACACTAGAAGAAAAGCAAGCTTTATTAGAATAATGGAATTTATATATGAGTAATATAGAAAAATATGAACGTGGAGATACCGTAGTATTATACCACACTTTTTTAACAATAGAAGATAAAGAACCTTCTACTGTTTTAAATCCCCGTATAACTATTAGGCATATTGACAATAGTGATGTTTTAATTACTGATATTAATGAGGCTTCTATGTTTTTAGTGGCAGAGACTACTTATTATTATAAATGGGTTGTTCCTTCTGATGCTTTTATAGGTAATCATGCTGTTGAGTTTAGTGCGGATTGTGATGGTAATTACCAAGAAGAAAACGAAACAATTGAGATAGTTGACTAGGAGATAAATATGGAATCATATGAAAGAAATCAAGAACATACATTATATGCAAATTTTTTGACATTAGAAGGCAAAGAAGCAACAACTGTTACAGATGCAAAGATTACAATTAGGCATATTAATAGTAGTAATGTTGTTGTTACGGATGTTAATGAGGCTGCTATGTCTTTTGGTGTTGAGACTATGTATTATTATAAATGGAATATTGCTGCTGACGCCGATTTGACTGAATACACAATTGAATATCAGGCAGTTGTGGATGGTGAATATGCCGAAGCTAATGAACAACTTAGAATAATTGATAGTAGTACAGGGACTCCTGGAACTTTATATACTTCTAAAACTAAGGTTGCTAAATATCTTGGTGTAGATGCTGATAAAATAGAAGATGATTGGATTGAATGGGCAACTTATTATATTGATTTGTATTGTAATTGTATTTTTAGAGAAAAAACAGTAACTGAAAAATATGATATAAATAAATCTGGGCAAAGTGTATTATTTTTGGATAATTTTCCAGTTGTGTCTGTAACAGAAATTAAGAATGATGGCGAGGTTATGGATGCTGCTGATTATCTTATTTATGAGGGTGAAGGCATTATAAAACTTGCTGATGACTTTGTTGGGAATATTTATAATGTTGGTGCATTTGTTTATGGAAGACAGAAGATAGAAGTAACATATAAATATGGCCGAGCTTCTGTTCCTGATGAAATTGAGTGGGCTGCAACTGTCATAGCTTCTCAGATTGCTTTTACTAGTTTAGTAAATTTAGGAGAAATAAAATTTGGAAATATCACTGAAGAACAAATTGGCGAATACAGATATAAAGAAGGAAGTCAAAGTTCTATAAAAGACGATGTTTATGAAGCAAAAAGTGTTGCAGATAGGTTAGAAGAAGATGTTTTTAGTGCCAAGAATATTTTAAGAATCTATAGAACAAGAAAAATGAGGGTTGTGTAATGGTAGTTACTGTAACCTTTAGTAGAGTTTCCAGTGGTCAAGCTATTGCAGATGTTTTAAAAGGCTCTAATTCTGGGATTAATCATGGCAATGTGGCAAATGGAAAAGAAACATACCCAGAAGATATTTATATAAGGCATGATGGGTTGAATGAAATTACAGATTGCAAGTTTTATTGCCAGCAATTTACGGGAACTTATGAAGGTGGTCAGACTGCCTTGCTAGATTTTGATGAATTAAAAGCATGGGGGGATGCAAGTGCGGGTAAGGGATTTTTAATAGACGTAAACCATGATGGTATATATGAATATAACCTAAGAACCGCCCAAATGGATAGTTTAGCAAGTGCAGTAGCTTTAAATGATGCTAGTGCTGGCGGGTCTAATCCTGATGATATTGGGGTTGGGGGGGAAGCTCATATAAAGCAAAAGATAGCCGTTCCTTCTACTGAGAGTGTTCCTGGGGTAAGGCTCCTAGACTTTTTAATGAAATTTTCCTATACTTCTTAAACTATTTTAAAATATATTGTCCCAATTGTTCTTTTTCATCGTATAATATATGTAGAGAGTCATAAATATATACATATTGGGCCAAAATAATCACAAGTCATTGGTGATATTTGGGTTATATAAAATTAGGCCACAAGTGAATGAGTCAAGTAGTCTAAATTTGAACCTCATAAGCTTGTGCCTATGAGGATTTTTTATTATATGGGAACACGCTGGATATTACATAAAAAAGATGGACAAACCACAACTTCCGATTGGGATTCCAATGAAGTTTCCTTTAGAAGGAACTGGTCAGAGGATATAACATCTATTCAACTTCAAAGGGAAGAGGATAAAAAACTCTTTACTTTATCTGCTAGAAAAGGTTCTAAAGTTACCGTTTGGCAGACCGATGATTTCATACTTGACCCAAGTAAAGAACAGTCTAGAATGATTGCCAGGAAGATTTTTAAGAGTTTAGGCGATAATAATTGGTTGGAATTATGTTTAATAGAAGGCAAAGAAAAACCAACTATAAATATAATAAATAAAGTAATCAAGGTAAATTAATGGTAGATACAAATAAAAAAATATACACACAATTTAATATACAAGCAATTGTAAGAGACCCTTGTGATGCTAATTTTGAGGCTTTATTGAATCAAACTTGTATACAGAAAAGACCTTACGACAGCCAGGAAGGAGTTAAAATCGTAAATTCTTTTGGGGAAGTTTTACTATCTTATCCAACAGCCCCAGTAATTAATTCGGCTTTAAAAATAAGAGTTGATAGGGAGCGTAATAGGACAGCGGAGGGCTTTCAAGTGGCCACGCAAGGGGGTTTAGTTACTGCTGATTATAGGGGATTTATATGCGCTGGCGAAGATTTACGGGAAAATGATACTTTGGAGATAGGAACTAGAAAATATCAAGTACTTGTAGTTGATGAGCTTTTTGAAAGAAGTAAACTTCATCACCTTGAGGCCAGGCTTTGCCGAATTGACCAACTCTAAGGAATAATTATGGAAGTTAGTGCAAAAGTAGTAGGGGCAGAAGAAGTAATAAATAAAATACAGAAATTCAACGACATAGCCTATAGTGAATTAGGACAAAAGATGGTTGAGGTTGTTGATTCTGTTATGACAGATGCTAAATATTTTGCACCCGTTGATACAGGATTTTTAAGGAGTCATATTACTGGTAGAATTATTAGTAAAGCTAGAGGAGTTGTAATTATTGGGCAAGTTAGGTCGAGTGCCCGTTATAGTATTTACCAAGAATTTGGAACTTCTCGCATGGAAGCTCATCCTTATATGGTTACTGCAATAAATAAAAATAAAATGTTAATGTTAGAAAAGTTTAAACAAGCTATGGATACGGCCATTGAAAAGGCCGCTGTAGGAAAGTATTATGGCGGTGGAAAAGAAGGCATATTAACACAAACCTTAGCGGATTAATGTTATGTTAGATTTAATTAAATTAATTAGAGACCAATTGTTAGCAGATTCTACCATCACTGCTTATGTGGGTAGTAGAATTTATATGGAAGGAAAACCAGTTGGAAATATAGAATCAGATTACCCCCAAGTTACTATAGAAGCTTCAGATGGTAATACAGATTCTTTAACAAATGATTATTTTCCAGATTTAAGAATAAATGTGTGGACAAAAGGTTCAGGTTGTAGGACTACGGCGGGGTTAATTGCTAAACAGATTTTATTGAATATAGATAAAAAATCTTATTTAACAAATGACCCCAAAGTTTATCAGTTATGGAAATCAAACAGTATACCAGTTTGGGAAGATGATACAAAAGTTTTTCATTTAGTAATGACTTTTGATGTTGTTATGGAAGGGCATGGTGGAGATTGTTAAAATTATTCAAGAAGGAGGAATAAAAAATGTCAGATAAGACCTATGTAGTAAAAGACCAGGGGCAGGGACAGGCAGTAACTAATTTAAAAAAGCATTTAACATTGGAAGTTACTTCAATTTCTAAGGATGATACTATTACTGTAGCTGCTTTAACAACTGCCAATGTTGTAAAAGTTATTGATTTGTCAGATGCTGCGGTATATACTGCTACTGTATTAACTAATGTTATTACTATTACAGATGTTCTTTGTGTAACAAAACACGTCATAGTTTTAGTTGTTGGTGTTTAATTTTAAATAAATAAAAAGGAGGAAATAAAAATGGGAACTCGTAAATTTTCAGTTGGTAGGATTAAAAGGGGAGCCGACTATATAGGAGTCTGCACAGGTATTACAGTTAGATACGATGGTAATCCTCAAGAATTTCGTGGGGGAGATTATCGTTATCCTTTAGACATTGTTCCTGGAGACCAGTCTTTAGTAGTTAGCGCTGATTCAGCAGATTATGATGCAACAGAACCAACTTTTGGAGTTGCAGAAACGCTGGAGTTAGAAGCTGGAGCAAATACGGGCGGGATAGTTGTTACTTTGACCAATATGGTTTTAGTTTCAGCCGAAATTACATCTGCTCAGAATGCTTTTGTTGCTTCAAAATTAGAGTGGAGAAAGAAAGATACAGAAATTTAATAACATGGTGTAGATTATTAACAGAAATTTTAAGGAGAGATAAAAAATGGCTAATGAAAATGTTATTAGAAGGAAAGGTATGTCTATTACTTTGAGAGATGCGAATGAGTATACTGTTCTACCATTGCCTATTGATGACTTAATAGAAATATGGCCTTTAGTAGTTAAGTTAGAAAATAAAGAAAAAGATGTTAGTGTAGAGTTACTTAATGATATTAAACATCTTGTTTATGTAGCTTTAAAAGGGTCAAATAAAATAGAAGAATCTGAAGTAGGTAAACTAGTAGATTTGTCAGACCTACAAGAAATTATTAAAGTTATTGTTGGACAAAAAGCAAAAATAGAAGCTTAATAGTATGGATGATACTAGCTATGATATAGACTGGGCAGAAATTGTTGATATTTTGGCCAAAGAATACGGATGGACTATTGAATATATTAAATCCTTAGACTTAGGCCAGATAACTTTATTACTTAAGGTCATAAAGGCTAGATATGACAAGCAAAATAATAATGAAGGAACTACAGATAACGAACTATCTATATCAGATTTAAAAGCTATGGGTGGTAAGGAACAAACAAGAGAAGATGGAAGAAAGGAAATTGTAATATAAGGAATTAGTATGGTCAAAATAGGCGAAATAGAAGTTCAGATAACAGCTACTACATCAAAACTTCGTGCCAGTCTTGCACAAGCTTCTTCATTGATTCGTGACTTTTCTTTGTTAAGTGAAGGTCTTACTGGTGGGATTAGCGAGGCTTTTAGGCAAGTTACGGACGTAGCTATAAAAGGATTACAAATTGGAATAGCTGCTTTAGTGGGTTCTTTTACTTTAGCAGCTACAACGGGGGCCGAGTTTGAAGATTCAATGATGCGGGCATTTACTATAATGAGAGAGGGTGGAAATGCTACAGCAGACTCTCTTTCTCAAATGACTAGTAAAGCTTTGGAATTAGGCAGGGAAACTCTATTTTCTGCTATTGATGCTGCTGAAGGTATGCAAGTTTTAGCTAGAGCTGGTTATAATACAAAAGAAGTAATAGAGACTATTGGTCCCGTTATGAATCTTGCAATAGCGGATAATTTACAATTAGCAGAGTCAGCAGAATATGTTAATGCTGCATTAAAGAGTTTCAATTTTTCAACATCAGAAGCTAGGAGAGTAACGGATATTATGGCTTTAGGTGCTTCAAAAGCTAGTATGGATGTTAGCGAATTAGCAGAGGCTTTTAAATATGTTGCCCCACTTGCAGCAGGTGTTGGAATATCTATAGAGGAAACAGTTGCTGCAATTGGTCTTTTGTCCGACGCTGGGTTAAAGGGAAGCATCGCTGGGACTTCTCTTAGAAGGGCTTTTTCTGAATTAATATCTCCAAATAAGAAATCGGCAGAAATATTAAACGAGTTGGGTGTTGTTGCTGTTACTTCTTCTGGGAAATTAAGACCCTTTGCTGATATTTTAAGAGACTTAAAAACAGCTGGAATGACTGCTGCTCAAGCTATGGAAGTTTTTGGTCAGCGTGGTGGTATAGGAATGGTGGCCTTACTTAGTAGAGGTTCCGAGGCTCTTAGTTCTTTAACAAATGATTTACGAAATTCTCAAGGAGCTGCCGAGGATATGTCTCAGGCTTTTAGAACTACTGTAAAAGGTAGGACTAGGGATTTAATTGCTTCCGTAGTTGACCTTGGATTAGCTTTTTCAGAAAAATTTAAAGGGCCTTTAGCAGAAGCAATATTTTTTATTCGTAATTTTGTTGTTGATATAGTGAATATGGGTAATAGGATGGGAATTTTTGGAGCTATTGTAAAAGGTGTTAAAAGTGCTTTGGAACCTATAACTAATTTAATTAAAATACAAGCGGGAGTATTTAAAGATTGGTTATCAAAATTAACTCCTACTAAGATTTCTGAATTTTTTAATAATTTAAGAAAAAGTATTGATGCTTTTGTTACTTCTCTTCAAAAAGGAGAACTAGGGGCAATATTAAAAGATACTTTTAAGATTATAATTGCTTTAGGAAAAATTCTAATAAATACTATAATGGGTATCTGGAATTGGTGGAATAGCCTTTCTCAAAAGTTTAGAGATACTGCAAGACCAATAATAATTATAGTTGCTCTAATAATACAATTATTTGGCGGTGTAATGAATCTTATTTTTTTAGCAATAATACTAAATTCTATGTGGGCTGCTTTGGGTGTAAAAGCTACACTATTTAGTGTTATTTTAGGGGGAGTTAAAACACTTATATTAGGATTATTAGTAATTGTAGCAATTATAGGTGCAGCAATAGTTGGTTGGACACTCGGAAGTTTTATAGGAGAATTGTCTATAGTTAAAGGTCTTTTTACCTCCATATTTCTTAGAGTAAGTGCATTAGGTTCGTCTTTAAAAATAGCTGCTATGGCTATGTTAGCTTTAAGTCAACCTTTACTATTATTTAATAAGAATTTTAGAACAGAAATGTCTGCTGCTATAGAGGATGTAAAAATTAAAACTGCTGCACTTAAAGAGATAGATTGGTTGGGACTTAAAGAAGAAAAAAATGATTTAGAAAAAATAAAAGATGGTTTTATGTCTATTGGAGAAACTGCTAAGAATATTAAAAATACGGTAATGGGTATATTTGGTGAGAAGGTTAAACTAGATGTGGAAGCACCAAAAATTTCTAAAACTTATATGGAGATGGGTGGTGCAGGCTATACTGTAGGGCAAGGTGGAGAAGTTGAGCAAGTTTCGCCTTTAGAAAGGCGCAAAAGAGAGGAAGTAGAAAGAGAAGCACATAGAGCTGCTATTATTGCTGCTGGTGGTGTTGGGCCAACAGAAGAAGTACAAGCGCAAGAAGCAGAACGTGGTAAAGCTGCTTTAGAAAGATGGAGAGCTGCACAGATAAAAAATCCACAAGAAAATAAAGGAATTAACGAAGATGCAGAAGCTATTAAAAAGATGATTGGTCAATCAGAAAGAATTGAGGGCGTTTTAGGTAAATCAAAAGGAAAATCTTTATTAGCAAACTTGCAAGACCGTTTAAATGATTTAGAGAATATTGTAATGGACCAAGTTGGAGATTTTGATGCTTTGATTAGGCAAAGTACAAAACCAGAAGCAGACAGAAAAAATAAAGCCAGAATTGGTGCGGGGTTAGAATAATGTCAAACGGATTTTTTAATGGTATAGCCATAGGAAATTTCTGCCACATGAACGTGGAATCGGAAAATGAAATTGAGATACATAAAATTCCACGTGCTGATGGGTCAATATTACGGAGACGAGGTGGGGGTCTTAAAACCATTAATGTGGCAGGTTGGGTTAAAAAAACAAGTAGGCAAGAACTTGAAACATATATTAATGGCCTTGCTGCTGCTTTTGGGTCTGGTTTAGCGGATTTAGTAATAAATCATAACACATATTCAAATTGTATTTTAAAGTCTATTTCACCTGGGTCAGATTATTATAAATGGTCCAGGTTTAGTATAGTTTTTTATAAGAGTGGAGATTAATTTTAGAAGAAGG
>Ga0315291_10013079_pt1 | contig 10071 bp, 4 predicted proteins | sample YL17G12_20_MG_FD_203070 | JGI IMG/M metagenome (GOLD analysis project Ga0315291, IMG submission 203070) | Sediment microbial communities from Yellowstone Lake, YNP, Wyoming, USA - YL17G12_20 | ecosystem: Environmental > Aquatic > Freshwater > Lake > Sediment | place: USA: Wyoming | collected...
AGAATTTCACATATTCCGGAGCAATTGGACCTGTATTCATTGTCATGTGGTGCGCAATAGTTTCCCAACCCTCTGGTATCATATTGCCAAGTCTTGCAAGCAATGCTGAACGAGATTTGTTATCAAGTACAACTGCGGTATATTTTACATTCTTTTTCACTTCTTCATCAAGTACTTCATTATCAACCAATTTGTGGTATAAATCATGTTTTAGTCTTTCATCGTGGCTAAAATCTTCGTAATTGTTTTCAAGGAATTCTTGTACTGACTTTGTTGATGCAGTATCATAGCCACCTTGATTCCACTCATAATATTTATCTGCAAAGAAATTAACATCTACTTGCTGTCCATTTATATCCCAAGTAGGATTTGGTTCATCCGGATGCATTCGTGGATATGAAAATTCATTTAATGTTACTGGTTTCCCCATTACATGTTCAAAATATTCGGGATAAAACTCATACTGAGGATTCTTTCTCTTTGCTGCTCTTAAGAAGTCTGTAACAATTTTCAGATTTTCATAGTCATATTCATCTTCGGCAAAGTCTGCACTACTATCAGCTAATCCAAATGCATTACTATTTTCGATTCTGTTAACAAGCATGTATTCAGTTAAATGTTTATACATCGCATCGCTATCTGACTCCATGAAACCCAATGCCAATCCCATTCTACCGTGATTAAAATTACCGTCTTTCTGTGCGACAAATACATTGCCTTCATGGTCAATTATTGCCCGGACATTCGGACCAAAATTCTGTAATGAACTTGGATTTTCATAAATGGCAGTTTTTTTCCTATCCGCACCACTTGCATAAGCAACAGGTTGTTCTTCTTGTGCTTGTACTGCTCCTGCAGCTTGAATGTCTTGTTGTGCACTCTGATTTGGAATATTAAACATTCTTTCAGCAGCTTTATCTGCTGTGCCTTCACTAAGTGCAAGAGTTTCACCATCTTTACCTCTATGACCTTTGGTTGAGAATATCAGTTCTGTACCAGTTATTGTTTTTTCTTTCTCAAATGCCTTAACATATTTCTCTCCTGTGCCGGGTTTTACATACGCAATTGTTATATGCGGATGATAATTAGGAAAACTTTCTTTATTTGGAAGTTGTTTTACTGCATCATGTAATGTCGTTAGTTCCGGGGAATTAACATCAAATTTGACCACATCGAAATTTGGATTTCTGAAAATTGAAAAACCTTTAAGTCCCACTTTTATTGGTTGCATCGGTATAGTTTCTCTGACGATACCAAATACTTCTTCGGCAGTTACTTCATCAGTAAAACCGTATAATACTGTTACATGTGGCTCTGTTTCAATACCATATTCTGGTTTATCATAAATATCGTCTGGAAAAATTAACGATGTTATTCTTTCCCAAATAGGAATATTAAGGAACAACAATAGTGTGCCATATTCCACTTTCTCACTTTTTTCTTCTTTAATCATGCCCTTATTTCGACTGTCCAAATTTAGTAATTCTTCTCGACTATTCCTAACGCTATCAGAATAAACATTCAATAATAATGTTTTTTGTGCATCACCGATTTCTTTTCCCACTAATCCTAATTGCATCAAATCATTGCCATTCACGGCTAATTCACCAACTGTTTTAGGATACTTACCAGAAAGTAATTCTTGTGCAGCTAACTTAATGGCAGGTGGCAATATGTCACTCTGTAATGATTGTGATGAAGTTACGTACATATTATGTGCAATTGACCTTGCAGTAACACGATTAGTTGTATTTTCATGTGTAAACGCAAATTCTAATGCTTTAATTTCCTTATAAGTGTCAATATCGCCTTTTAAATTAGTCTTATAGAATTCTGCGGGACTCTGAACAAGGTTGTGCGAAAGTAGCCAAACAAATTCGCCCATTGTTTTGGCATTTTCCCAGATATTTTGTCCCATTCGTAAACCAGCATCACTACCGAAAATTTCTTTCAGTAATCCAGTGTCTTTTAATAAAAATGCGCCTCTGAACTTATCGCCCTTTTTAACAATTTTATCGAATTCTGTCAAAATTCTCTCCGGTGCAATTTCTTTAACCCTCTGGGCATTGTCTTTAATCATTCTCATGGTCTCAGGCTCAATGTTAAATCCAAAACGACTGGCAAACTGCACTGCACGTAACATTCTCAATGGGTCATCACTAAATGCTTGCGGATTAACCACACGAATGATTTTATTTTGTAGGTCTTCTTGACCGTTGAATGGGTCAACTATATTACCCTCTGAATCTTTTGCAATAGCATTAATTGTAAAGTCCCTACGTTCTAAGTCTTTTTCAATCGGTAACGCATGGTCAGACTTAACATCGAAACCCTGATGACCACCTTCACCCGTTGCAGTTTCAGTACGGGGTATAGCAATGTCAATGTCTTCTGTTGCACCCTTTGGTTTAAATTTCAATACACCAAAAGACTTACCAACTGCATCTACACGACCATACTTACCGAGAATTTGTTCAAGTTCTTCAAAAGGCACGCCAGAGATAAGTACATCTAAGTCTTTGGATTGCTTGCCAAGAAATTCATCCCTTACCGCACCACCAACACTATAAATCTTACCGCCAAGTTGCTCTACCTCTTGTTTGAAAGGCAAGTCTTGTAATGACATTAATTCTGCTTCGTTCATGTCGGTAAAAGTACTTAAATTTTCTGATTCATGCACAGTATCTTTCATCTTATTGAGATATTGGTCATAATCAGTATCTTGAAATATTTCACTGGTCTCTTCATCGGGTTCATCATATGCTTCTAAGCTATTAATTTCATAGAAGGCATTCATTCTCTTTTTAAAATCATCTGTTATATCTACTTTACCAACATAGCTACCTCTAACAGGTCTTCTATATCTAACTTCCTGGAGATAAGTAAAATCACCAATTTCCCAATGAGAAATATCAACATCTGGCTTTTCTGTAATTTCATATATGTAGAAAACTCCGGGATTCTTTCTATGTTGCATAAACATCGAATACAATCCCATTAAAGCACCACCAACACTTTTACTTGCAGCTACTTCGGGTGTTTCACTAACCCAAAACGTATCGTATTTCCATATAGGGTCACCATTATCATCGATTGCTTCATAGAAACCTTCGGGTTCAAATTCAATTGTTTCGCCCATATATTTTTCGATAGCACGATAATATTTTTCACTGGCACCTTCAATATCTTCATCCATATTATTAAAATCTTCCGGTTCTGGTGCACGTGGAATTTGTCTGCCATATCTATGTTGATTTCTGCGAATGTACTCTTCAATGCTTGCTTCTTTATATCCCAATAATTGACCAATTTCACGTGCTTCTTCCGGAGTTCTATCTTTTAAATACCCTTCTCTTTCTTTCGCAATTTTATATAATTTTAACGCCTTAAGTCTATCACGATAAACTATTGCCATCATGGTATTTTGTGATGTCATCCTTACCGGAAATACGCCAAGACTATTTTTTTGAACAAGTTTTGCGTTTGTTGGATTTAATTCTATAAAGCACACATCTCTTTTGCCATTAATAACTGTTTTAAGAGCAATACTATCTGTGTCATCACCACGTAAATCTTTAGGGTCTATTTCTTCATTTAAACCACTTTTCGGTAATCTATACATTAACTGCATAGTCTGAAAGTCCTTATTTCTGCCTTTATTTTCAACAAATCCCAATGACTTATACCATGCCTTTAATTTTGATTTGTTTGCACCCCAAACACTATCAGGTGTTAAAGTAATTATTTTATTATTCTCATCGGCATATTTAAACAACAACTGAATTGCATCATTGGCATATCCCTCCCCTCTAAATTCTTTCTCGATAAAAATCCGGTCCAATACAAGATAGTTGTTATCACGATTCATCAATTCTAATTCTCCGACAATCTGACCGTCATTCATTATTTCATATGTACCAAAACTCTTATCAATATCACCACTTGGTAAATTCAGGCTTACTGATTCTCGGAGCGGTTTTATATTCAAGTTATTAATATCGCCTTGATTGCATGCAGTTGAAGTATTACCATTACCTGCAAGTCTACATTTTTGCTTCACTTCAACAGTTGAACTGCCTGGCATTGATGACTTAACCCTCTCGGTTATTTGAAATTCATCTTGGGTTGCATCGCCTACTACATGATTATATTCTAAGTCTTCATCGATTGCGCTATTTGCATTTAAATCATTCTGAATCATTGGTGACGTATCGTCATTATTGTGAACAGGAAAATTATCTTGTCCAAAACTATTATCAGTTGAATATAATGCAGAAGCATCTTCGTCCACTTGAACTGGTTCGGGTTTATTTGATGACTTGAAGAAATAATTACCGAATCCCACATCAAAAAAACCAATACTACCATCCGGTTTATACCCCAAATTACTTGGATTAACATAATCCATACTTTCAACACCATATTTTTTAGCTTCCTCATAAATCTTCAATAAGCTATTAAAATACCATGCGTCTTCGGGATTTCTTGACATGTATTTTTTAATTTTTTCTTCATCTACACCGTCAGCAAAACCATGTATGTAATAATCAAATACATCGGTTAATTTAACTCCCATTATTTTATTGAAAGCGAAATTTATTCTGTCGTTAGCAGCTTTAAATCTTGCTGTATCTGTTTTTAATTTCTCCAATATAATGACGTAGAGTTCTTTGTCAATTGATTTAAATATTGAATCGGATTTAATTGAAAAGACTTTATATGGTTGTGCAATATATTTCAATGGTTTACCAATAAGTTCAAGATTTTCATTAGCTTCGCTATGGTCTTTTGTAACCTTTAAAATCATATTATTGCCGATATCATATGCATATCCAAATACTCCTTCACCAACATATTGAGGTTTGCCGTAATTAAATTTTTGACTGACACTATTTGCAACCCTATCAGCAATTTCTCTTGGAACGCCCAGAACTTCTTCATCGAGCATTTCCTTACCTTCCGGTAATCTAATAATTGCATCCGGAGGAATATTTAAGTCAGGAACCTGGCATTCGCCAATGTCAAAATATATCAATACTCCATCCTTATACCCAAGATTACTTGACACCATAAAATCTCTTGATTTAATTCCCAAACTTAATAATTCTCTCCTTATTTCATATAAACCCATCATATACTGATATGCCTTTTGCCTATCTTCTTGTGATATATTTGCTTCGGGTTTATTTGTTAAAATAAGTTTTGCTAATTCGGGAAAATCATCTAATGTCATACCGAAAAATTCCGGTGCTTTAGTTTTTCCTTTCATTAAGAAATCTAATAGTTTTTCATACAAGGCATTTTCATTTGTTGTATCTAAAGAACTAATTAATGTTTTATATCTCTCAAAATCATCGTATGGTTTATCGGCAATGTAGTCATTGATTAATGCATATACTTCAACATCTGTTTCAGTATCAATGGCTTTATATATCTTATGAGTGAATACAAGTGTTTTGGGATGAGCTGCATTTGTTTTTGCACCAGCAAAAACTTCGCATGGGTCAACAGTAATTTTCAATATTTTATTACCGTTTATTAAATATGCTTTTCCGTTTCCACCACCCGGACCAAGCGGTTGTGGTGTACCAAGATTTAGTTTAGCTGAAAGTTCGCTGGCAATTTTATCGGATTGTTCGTCAGGTATTTTTGATATGGCAAGCGGACTTTCACTCAACATTTCTTTTCCAAGTGGTTCTCTGTCATAGAATTTTCCTCGGATAAGATAGTCTTGAAGTTCAAGCAGATTATTGTAAAACTTTTTCTTGTCTTGAACATGGTCAAGAACTTCTCGTAGATTGTTTACAATGTCATGAAATTCATCGAGCATATATGGAGTGCTTGGTAATACTCCCGTAGGATATTTATCTCTATTCTCTACGAATGAAATAAATTCTTCGTTAATTACTCCCGGTCCATCACCAACACCGTAAGGCATCAACCCCCACATTCCTTGACGGGTATCTACACCGTCTTGTGGTGGCATGTCGGATAGTATATCATCATTGCCATCGGCAAAATTATACATTTCATACATACGATAACCACGTTGTTTTAGTTTACCGCTATAATGCGTATCATATACTTCATCATTCAACCCATAATCGGTTAATACAATAGATGGTTGACCATCACGGAGTACTTCACCATACGTGCTTGGTCTACCAAAATCTCCAGGAGATTGAGAATAATTTGCTATAAAATTTTGTAATTCTTGAACGAATTCATTTTCATTAAGAAGTTCAACCATTTCTCGGTCTTGTCCAAACATTGCTCTTTTACCATTATTTTGGTCATGAAAATTTCTTAAATAATAATATAAATCATTGAGACTTGGAATACCCGTGAGTTGTTTGATTCTTGCTTCGTTGACTTTTTTTGCCTTTTCGCTGATAAGCCATTCACTATCATCAGATTCTTCAAATACCTCGGTAACTATGCTATGTGTGTCCGGATACCTTCCTGCATTTGCTTCGGCTTCATTCTGTGCAATACCTTTGGGATTCTTAGCTAATTTCAATACCTTTTCACCATCAATATCATATACAACTCTACCAGTACCACTACCGATTTGAGTAAGATGCTCTTTGGCAAATTTAATTTTACCTGCAAACGATTTAATGTTAAGGAATTCCGGTAAGAAATTCGTTTTGAATTCTTCGTAAGTCATGCTGAGAATAATAAGTTATTAATAAATACAAACTTACTTATAAAAAGAAAGCACATTACTGTGCTTTGCTTTTGTTTTTACTTTGAAGTTCTCGAATGGTTTCGTACACCACTGTTTTTATCATTTCCTTATTCTCTGTAAGCACTTCTTTTATTCTTTCAACTGCATACATTTCGAGTATCGTACTCTTGATTGCTTCTTCCACAACCGGACCGAAATTCTCAATGAGGTAATTATTTACAATTCTTTTTACGCTTTCACCCAAGTATTGTTCGTTTAACATCGGAACACCACCTGCGTTTGGTTGCATTGGTTGACCAACATATGGAGTATTTTGATAGTTCTGTATTGGCTGAACAACACCCTTATTAAATCCCTCAATATCTCCTGCAAGTGTTGATGATTTTCTTCTTTTTTCAAATTCAGCAAAAAGTAATTCGTCTCTTTCTGGTGACATCTCAACTTCATTTAAATTTTTAGGTTGTGGACGCTGTTGAACAACGGGAGCAATTGGAGCAACATCATGTCGTACTATCTCACCAAATTTGGCTGCAGTTTTGTTTTCAACAATTTTAATTAAGTTTGTTGCCTTAGTTTCCTGTCCAGTATTGAGTGACGTTAAAAGTTCATTAAGAAATACATCTTTAGGCAATAAAGAAGTGCCTTGAGCATTTTCTGCTACAATACCTCTTTCTACCTTACGAGAATGTATTTCGGACTTCAGTTTATTTAAATCGGGTTTTGCCATTATCTTAAATTATAAAATTTTATTATTTTTTATAATAAATACGTTGTTATTTGAAAAAAGTCTTTCTTTCGGTGTTTTCTTGTGTAATATTTGGTTGATTTATTTTATTCTTCTCCGTCAAACTATCATTTTTTGAGTTTTGAAAGAAACTTGCATCGTTTTGATTCTGGCTTGGCTGAACCATTTTAATATATAAATCTCTTAAATTTCCAACAATTGCATCTGGTGGTATTTCAGTCTTTTGGTCTGCACTTTTTAGTATCATATCACCGTGTTCATCCGTAACAACCAATAATTTATCACGAGGTATCTTACTTTTTTTAGCGTTTGCTAAATCCCATAAGTGCTTTACTTCATCAGCAGTAATGTCTCGTTGTTTTTTCCCCATATTCGAAAAATACTGAAATTTTTGTTTTTGTCCCTTGAATGCAGAATCCGGTTCGGGAATTTTTTGTGCAACAGTGTTGCCCACTACGTTTGTTTGCGGTTCACCGCTATCAATTTGTACTGCTGCTCGAATGCCAGTCATTTGTGAATCATCGGGATTATATGACTCAATATCCGGAAATTTATTCTTATCAGTACTAAAAATTCTACCCGTTGGTAAAAAAGAAGTAATTTTATCTACCCTAAATAATCTCCATCCCGACTTACCACGACCCTTTTGGTCATAATATATTTTTCTGCTATCAGTATTACCTGCTTCTTGCCATGCACGAAGCAACATATAACTCTCACCCTTCTTTGCAGCTTCTTTCGACACAGTTTGACCCAATACCATTGGCTTTATTGTTCGATAACCTTTCATAATTGTATCATCGCCAGCATAATAGATATAAACAATCTTATGCTTGTTGATGGCATCGACAATAGTGCTCTCACCAACACCTTCGTTCAGAAGTTGTCTGAAATGGGTAAGGCTTTCAAGAAATATTTTGGCTTCGCTCAACATTTTATGCTGTTCCTGCGTTGTATTCTCTGTTATAATTGAATTTATTCTTAGCAATTAAAGTTTTTCTTACTTTAATATCTGTTGCACCACCAACATCACCATTCATTTCGCCCTTACCGTTTTCATCACCAGTTGACAATGCATCTGGATGACCTACTGTATATTGGTCATTAACATCGAATTCGTTCTTAGCGATTAGGACTTTTCTAAATGGTACGCTAACTTCTTCTAATCTACTCATTTTTTTCGTTTTAGTTTTTCACGTTATTTATTATAAATACATTAATCGTACTTTTTAAACGATAATGTAATATATTCTATTAGGTTTGGAACAATGTCAAGGAAATGCATTTCATCCACATCATACCAACCATAATTTGTATTCTCATTATTCAAGGTAATATCTGTGGGGTCGCCCTCATAACGGCATGCAAATATATGTTCAATGCTATTCGGATTTCTTTGTATGCTGAATCTTTTATTGAATTTATCAATAATTAATCCGGTTTCTTCTAAGATTTCTCTTTCAACTGCTTGCTGTGGACTTTCACCCTTTTCAACTCCACCACCAACTAATGCCCATTTCCCCGGCATCCAAATCTTTTTATCTTCGTCTGACCTTTTTAATAATAAAATTTTATTGTCGTTATTTACAATGACAGCAACGGCATTTTTTTGCTTTTCTTCTTTCTTGTCTTTCTCGGCTTCATTCAGTCTTGGATTTTGATATGGCATTAATTCTGAATTTGGATTTGCTGTCATGTCTTGCTTAGTTTCTTTTGACCTACTTACGGCATCCCTATCGGCATTCAATGTTCTTTCAACGAAAGACCTCATAAGTTCACCACCTGCATGTGCATACTCAACTTTATCATTACCATCGAAATGGTCGAAGAAATTCTTTAATCTTTTCAATACTTGATAGGTTACAACACCGTTTTTAAGCATGAATTTGGCTCGTTTAACGCCTTCTCCATTCGGGTTGGATACAAGTACCGTCTGAATATACTTCAACACGTCTGGGGGTATCCTATACTGTTTATCGAGTAATTGTGAGTTTGCCATTACTTTGCTTCGAGTAGTTTTTTAAGTTTATCTTTAGCTTCCTTATCCAATTTATCAATTAGGTCAGCAATCTTTTCGAGTTTCTTATCTCCGATTTCTTTGTCTTTACTTTTGTTTGCAATTTCGTCTTCACTTCTCTTTTCAATTACTTGGTCTTCAACAACAACACCTTCATCGATGGTTTCTTGTTCTTTAAATGCGTTTTCAAAATGTTTTTCGACTATTTTAGCCATTTTTTTTGCACATTCAAAGTTCTTGGCTTTCTTTTCATCTGGCTGAGTATCAAAATTCTTTTCGGACATCAGACGAAAATCCGATTTTAATTTATTTGGATTTCTGTAATAATATTCGAGGATTTCCATATATCTCTCATATGCCAAATGTGCTAAATCACTAAGTAATTCTTGTTGACCTTGATTCTCTTTGCCTTCCATAAACGGCATGAGGGTAAAGCCAAAACGACCTAACATATCATATCTAAATGGTTGAGTACCAACCTTGGCATTATAATCTGTGGTATTATTAGCTGCGGTTTCTAAATCAGCACCAGTAGGTGGCACATCGTTTTTTCCGATTAAATCACCGTTGGAATCAATGATTTCCAACAATTCGCTCTTTTTAAATTTCATGATGCAA
>Ga0315291_10013082_pt1 | contig 10070 bp, 7 predicted proteins | sample YL17G12_20_MG_FD_203070 | JGI IMG/M metagenome (GOLD analysis project Ga0315291, IMG submission 203070) | Sediment microbial communities from Yellowstone Lake, YNP, Wyoming, USA - YL17G12_20 | ecosystem: Environmental > Aquatic > Freshwater > Lake > Sediment | place: USA: Wyoming | collected...
TCGCCCCTACTCCTTGAATCTTGCATGTCTTTAGTATATAAGTCTTTAGGGGCAGGGGGTTGTGCGATGCAATCCTAATAAACGAAATAGACCCAAGTGCAGATCTTTAAGGGAGTAAAGAGGTGGAGAAAAAAATCCGTATCTTAGTCGCAAAGCCTGGTTTGGACGGGCATGATCGAGGCGCGAAAGTGGTGGCGCAAGCCCTCCGTGATGCGGGGATGGAGGTGATTTACACCGGCCTTCATCAGACCATTGATCAGATTACCCATACCGCCATCCAGGAAGGTGTGGAGTTCATCGGGCTATCCATTATGTCCGGGGCCCACCTGCCGATTTGTGACAAACTGATGAAGGAAATGAAAAAGAAGAAGATCGATGACATCCAGGTCGTCATCGGTGGTGTCATCCCCAAACGGGATATTCCTCATCTCCAAGAGATGGGGATCCAGGGGATCTTTCCTGGGGGAACTCCTTTCGACGAATCGATCCGATGGATCAGAGAACACATGAAACCCCGATCTTGATGTAAAGGTTTGGGAAGTGAGCAAAATTCATGCCCCGTTCTGTGATGTCGACAAATTCCAAACTCCAAGTTCCAAATCCAAAACAATTCCGAATATCCAAATACATATGCTCCGAACCCCATCGTAACGGATTTCCACTCTGGGGTTTGGATGTGGGGATTTCGTGACCGGCAAGTGCCCCGCAAGCCCCACCCTTGCGGGCGGGGTCAAGGGGCACAATATAAAAGGAAATAACCTTACCGGGAAGCCACGCCCTTTAGGGCGTGGAGCTTCACTTGGGGGTTCTCTATGGGTGTTGCAAAATATGTCAAAAACGAAAAAGACGAAGTTCAGGATGTGATTCTCCAATCCGGCATCCACATCAAACCGCTCTATACGATGAATGATTTAGAGGCGATCGGTTTTGACCCGGACAGGGACCTGGCTCCTCCCGGCGAATATCCTTACACCCGCGGAATCCATCCCTTTGGCTACCGGAGTCGGGAGTGGACCACCCGGCAGTATACAGGGTTCGGAACGCCCAAGGAGACCAACGAGCGTTTCAAACTGATGATCTCCCATGGCCAAACCGGTCTCAATGTCGCCTTCGATCTTCCCACACAAATGGGTCTTGATTCAGATGACCCATTGGCGGAAGGGGAAGTGGGAAGGGTGGGGATGGCGGTGGATTCTCTGAGGGACTTCGAAGTGGCCTTCCAGGGGATCCCGCTGGATCGAATTGGCGCCGGGCTCACCATCAATGCTGTGGCAAGCATCATCCTGGCCATGTTCCAGGCGACCGCAGAAAAATACGGATATAAGAAAGATCAAGTGAGCGCTACCCCTCAAAACGATATTCTCAAAGAGATGATCGGTCGGGGGGCGTGGATCTTTCCGGTAAAACCCGCCGTACGGCTCATCGGTGATACGATCGAATATTCGATGAAGGAACTTCCCCGAACCAACCCTGTCAGTGTGTGTGGTTATCACATTCGCGAATCGGGTTGTTCCCCTGTTCAGGAAATCGCTTACGCCTTCCAGATTGCCAATACGTATATTGAGGAAGTCCTGCGCCGTGGCCATCGCATTGACGAGTTTGCCAGAGGCTTCACGTTCAATCTCAACGTGTATGGAAACCTCTGGGAACAAGTCGCCAAGTTCCGTGCGGCAAGAAAACTCTGGGCAAAAAACCTGAAGGAGCGGTACGGGGCCAAGGATCATCGATCCCTTTTCTTACGGGCCATCTTTGGCGGTGGCGGATATGGGATGACCAAAGCCCAGCCCGAGAACAATATCATTCGAGGTGCTTACTATGCCCTGGCGGCGGCTTTAGGAGGCGCTCAGACGACCGCCCTCTGTTCCTTTGACGAAGCCTATACCATCCCCACACCCAGAGCAGCCCTCCTCTCCCTCAGGACCTTCCAGATTCTGATGGAAGAGATTGGACTGAGGGATACGGTCGATCCCCTGGCGGGTTCCTATTTTATCGAAACCCTGACGAAACAGATGGAGGAAAGAATTCTTGAGGAGATGAAACGAGTCGATGACATGGGAGGAATGATCCAGGCCGTTGAGACCGGCTACGTTCAGAAAGAAGTCGCAAGGCAGGCCTACGAGTTTGAGAAAGGGGTCCAAAAGGGAGAGCTGATCAAAGTGGGAGTCAACAAATATACGGAAGGGGAAGAGATGGAGGTTGAACTCCACGAATACCGATTGGAATCTGCAGAAGAACAGGTCCAGCGGCTTCGAGAGGTAAAGCGCGAGAGGGACAATCGAAAGGTTTCACAGTTGCTGAAGGACCTCGAAAGTGCTGCAAGGGCTGAGAAGAATGTCATGCCCACCCTTCTTGAATGCTGTAAGGCTTATGCCACGCTGGGTGAGATGACAAAGGTCTTTAAGGGTGTCTACGGAGAATTCAAAGAGCCCTCTATATTCTAGAACACGGAGTGATGAAGAAGAGTTCGGATTTGGGACGACAGATGAGGGGGTCAGGATGGTAGAGAAGTCCTATCGATTAGGCTGTGACATTGGTGGCACCTTCACCGACTTTGTCCTGCTGAACGATCGAACAGGGGGGATAAAAATCTATAAGTGCCTGACCACTCCTAACGACCCTTCGGATGCGGTGGGTCACGGCATTAGAGAAATGGAGAAGAATACACCGGGCTTTGTGGAAAAGACGGACGAGCTGATCCATGGAACAACCCTGGTTATCAATTCAATCATCGAAAGAAAGGGAGCTAAGACAGGTCTGATCACCACCAAGGGCTTCAGGGATGTTTTGGAAATCGGAAGAGGGATCCGGTACGCGCCTTACGATGTTTTTGCTGAATTCCCGAAGCCCTTGATTCCGAGGCAGTTCCGTCTCGAAGTGAACGAAAGGATCCGGAGCGACGGGACCGTCTTGAAGCCGCTCGACCCCGAGGAGGCGAGACAAAGGGTCCGGTCTCTCCTCAACATGGGCGTAGAATCGATTGCCGTCTGCCTCATCAATTCTTTTGAGAATCCAACCCATGAGCTGATGCTCAAGGAGATCATCGAACAGGAAGCTCCCGGCATGTCCATCTCCATTTCATTCCGGGTTTTACCTCAGATTAAGGAGTATGAGAGGACCAGCACCACAGCGACCAACGCCTATGTGAAGCCTCTGACAGGAAGATACCTGTCACGGCTAGCCGGGAGGTTGGAGTCGATTGGTTTCAAAGGAAAACTCTTCATCATGCTTTCAAGCGGGGGGGTGACCTCCGTTGAGACAGCCGCCGAGTTTCCTGTACGAATCATCGAGTCTGGTCCGACCGCGGCGGTCATTGCGGGCCAATACTATGGGAAACTCTTCAACATTTCAGAAATGTTCTGTTTTGATATGGGAGGGACAACCGCGAAGTCCTGCCTGATTCAAAAAGGGGTTGCCGGTGTCGTACCGACGTTTGAGGTTGGCCGAGTCCAGAGGTTCATGAAAGGGAGCGGCCTGACCATTCAAGTTCCCGTGGTGGACTTAATGGAGATCGGAGCAGGGGGCGGGAGCATCGCAAAGGTAAGCAAAATGGGGACACTTCAGGTGGGACCGGAAAGTTCGGGAGCAGATCCCGGACCCATCTGTTACGGAAGAGGAGGGACGGATCCCTGTGTCACCGATGCCGATCTCTTATTGGGCTATCTCGATGAGAACTACTTCTTAGGCGGTGAAATGAAGCTCGACAAGGAGGCAGCCCGACGTGGCATCGACGAAAAGATCGCCAAACCGTTGGGGGTCTCCTTCATGCAGGCGGTATGGGGAATCCATGATCTGATTAACGAAACAATGGCCGCAGCAGCGAAGACGCATATTGCCGAAAAGGGTGGAAACCCCAAAATTGTAACGATCGTCGCTTTCGGAGGAGCGGGGCCGGTCCATGCTTATGGGTTGTGCAAGAAATTGGGAGCCCCTCGGTTGCTCGTCCCACCGAATGCCGGAGTAGGGTCGGCCCTCGGTTTCTTCACTGCCCCTCGGGCCTTTGACCTCCTCCGGAGCCACAAGGTTTCCCTGGGGGCTGCCAATTTTAATGAAATTGAAAAGATTTTTAAGGAACTGGAAACGGAGGCAACAAGAATCTTAAAGAAAGAGGCCACCGAAAAAGATATCAACCCTTCGACTCCGAAGTCTGAAGACAAAGGGCTCAGGGTTGACCCTGAGCGGCGTTCTATCTCCCATTCAGAAGGGGGGGACTCGAGTGCCGCCGAATGGGTCAAAATCGAACGATCCCTGGATATGCGTTTTGTCGGTCAGGGATCGGAGACCCATGTCCCGCTCGCCGAAAGAGACTTTACAAAGATGAAGAAGGATGGAGTCCGGCGACGTTTTGATGAAGTCTATGAGAAGTTGTACGGAAGGACCTATCCTGATTCTGAAGTGGAGTTCATTAATTTCAAGGTCAGGGGAAGTCTCCCAGAACGGCTGATTCAATTTCCAAAACTTGGGCAAAAGGGAAAATCTCTCGATCCGGCGGTCAAGGGGAAACGCAACGCTTACTCCCCTATGTCGGGGGAGTTTATCCCGTTCACGGTCTACGATCGATACAAACTCGTTCCGAACGCAAAGTTTAAAGGCCCTGCGATCATTGAGGAGAAGGAGTCGACCGTCATCGTCGGCGAGGGCGCCTCGGTTTCAGTAGATGATTTTGGATTTCTATGGATTGATATTTCGAAGACGTCAAAGCGTGTTCCTTTGCGGCGAAGTGAAGCTCCCCGCCCATCCCGTTAAGACGGGACAGGCACGGCTGGGGCTTCCGGGAAATGTAGATTTAATTATAGGGTCGGCTTTCCTCCCCGCCTACGAGGCGGGGCACCCAGCCGACTTGCCCGTCAAAACCATCGCTCCGCATCAACGAAGGCCAAACCCAAGACCTCGGCCCGAGGAAAATCGAAGCGGTAGGTTTTGGGTAGGGTATTGAGAGAATATTTTTTCGGCTGCTCGTGAGGAGGCACGAAGATGCGACGAAAAGGGCGCACATTCGATCCCATCACATTAGAAATACTCTGGCGAAGACTGATCTCCATCGTGGATGAATCCGATGGTTCCGTTGCCCGGACAGCATTTTCAAGTCTGCTGAGAGATGCGCATGACTACACCTGTATGTTCACAGACCAGAAAGGTCGGGAACTTGCACAAGGGTCGTTTGCAACCCCCGGCCAATCTGGTGCGATGGCATTGGGAATCAAAAACCTCGTCACCCAACTTCCTCTGGAGACCTACACACCCGGCGATATCTTCATCACCAATGACCCCTGGGCCCTGGCAGGCCATCTGAACGATGTCTGTGTGATGAGTCCTATATTCTATAAGAATAAAGTGGTGGCTTTCACCGCCTGCGTTTTTCACCATTCGGATATCGGGGGTCGCGTCTCCTCGGACAACCATGATGTCTTTGAGGAAGGACTCTTCATCCCCCTCGTGAAGCTCTACGACGGAGGGGTGCTCAATCCGTCCGTGATGGAGATGATCCGCTGGAATGTCCGGACACCCGATGAGGTGATCGGAGATATCCGCTCCCAGATTGCAGCCAATCATGTCTGCTCGGAGAAGATAGACCAGATGCTCAAGGAAAATGATTTAGAGAATCTGGATGACCTTGCAGACCAGGTGATCAGCCGAACAGAGAAAAGCATGAGGGAGGAGATCGAGAAGATCCCCGATGGCATCTACCGCGCGGAAGGCATCATCGAGCAGATGAAGGGGCAACAGGATGTGGTGATTAAAGCAGCCGTTGAAGTGAAAGGAAGCGATATCACGGTGGACCTTGATGGGTCTTCCCCCCAGGTGAATTGGGGTGGCAATGTGGTCTTTAACTTCACGTATGCCTATGCATTTATGGCGATCAAGAGCATGTTTGGACCGGACATACCGAACAATGATGGCTGTGCAAAACCCGTCAAGCTGAAAGCCCCTGAAGGGACTGTCGTGCACTGTAAATTCCCCGCAGCCGTGGCAGCCCGGCTCGTAATCGGCCATTACATCACGGAGATCATCTACAGAGCCCTCTCGGAGGTCGCGCCGGTCAAAGTGATTGCCGCAAGCGGGGGCACGCCTGCCCAGATGAATGTGTTCTATGGGAAAAGGAATGACGGAAGGCCGTGGCATTCCGTGATCATCCGGGGCGGTGGAATGGGAGCGAGTTCCGTCAGCGATGGGAATTACGTCTACATCTTCCCTGCGAATGGTGCGAATACGCCTGTTGAGATTTTCGAAAGCGACACGCCTCTCCTCGTGGAAAACAGGGAGCTCCTTGCCGATTCGGGCGGTCCGGGCAGGATGAAGGGAGGGATTGGGCAAAGAGAAGTTTTTAAAGTGCCCGATGATCAATATGCCCCTCTTTCACCCGTGAACTTAGGGATACAGGCAGGAAGACACATCCATCCCCCGGAAGGACTCTTCGGCGGCAACCCAGGAGCCAAAGCACAGTTTCTGGTAAATGGAGTTTCTGGAAATCCTTTTGGGTTGACGCAGCTAAAGCCGGGTGATGTCGTAACCATTGATGCCGCCGGCGGAGGGGGCTATGGAAATCCGCTGGAGCGGGAACCCGAAAGGGTGGAGCGTGATGTGATTGAAGGATATGTGAGCCTTGAAAGAGCCCGGGAAGATTATGGGGTCATCATCAATCCCAAGACCCTGACGTTTGACGAGGAGGGAACCAGAAAACTCAGGGAATCTTTGAGGAAGGCTTTTTGACCGGAGCGTGCCCTGCAAACCCCGCCCTGTGGGCGGGGTCAAGGGGCACAATATCACAATATAATAACATTGCCGGGAAGCCCCGCGCTCTGCGTGGGAGCTTCATATAAATGACTAAGGAGCCGACACATCATTATGGCTTAAACAACTTCGGGTATTTGAAGTATCATAGCGGAGGATAACCTATGGGGCGAACCTTCAGGCCGAAAATCAGGACGGAGAGGGAGCTGAAGCGGATTCAGACCGAAGGGCTTCAATGGACCGTAAACCATGTCTATGAGAATTCCGAATTTTACCGGAAACGATTTGATGAAGAGGGGGTGAAACCCAAGGGTATCAAATCCCTCAAGGATATCTCCAAACTCCCTTTCACCACCGCGAAAGATCTTCAGGAAGGATATCCTTTCCCACTGCGATCAACCCCTTTTGAAAAGATTGTTCGAATCCACGCTTCCTCCGGAACGACCGGAAAGCGAAAGATCCTCTGCTACACACAGAAGGATATTGATGACTGGGCCAATATGTTTGCCCGCTGTTATGAGATGGCTGGATTGACACCGAAGGACCGGGTCCAAATTGCCGTGGGATATGGTGTATGGACAGCCGGAGTGGGTTTTCAGCTGGGAGTGGAACGTTTGGGGGCCATGGCCATTCCCGTTGGTCCGGGCAATATCGATATGCAATGTCAGTTCCTGGAAGACCTTCAATCCACCGTCCTATGCAGCACCGCCTCGATGGGCATCCTCATGGCAGAGGAAATCCAAAAGAGAGGCCTGAGAAACAAAATTGCTCTCAAGAAATTGATTATGGGTTCTGAGCGCTCAAGCGATGCCCAGAGAAAGAAGATGAAGGAGCTCCTGGGCGTGGACCATGTCTTCGATATTCCTGGATTGACCGAACTTTATGGCCCTGGCACAGGGCTCGATTGCATCTATCACGAAGGCATTCATTACTGGGCAGACTACTACATTCTTGAACTTCTGGATCCCGAAACACTTCAACCTGTTCCACCCGGAGAGACGGGTGAGATGGTGGTTACAACCCTCCGAAAAGAAGCTGCTCCTCTTGTCCGCTACCGGACGCGAGACCTCACCAAGCTCATTCCTAAACGGTGCTCTTGTGGCTCCATCCTTCCAATGCATGACCGATTGTTGGGTCGTTCGGACGATATGTTTATCATCAGGGCGGTCAACATCTATCCCGGTCAGATTGACCATATCCTCTCCAACACAAAGGGTGTGGGCAGTGAATACCAGATTCACCTTGACCAAAAAGAAGATGGTAAGGACTATATGACGATTAAGGTCGAAAGGACGGAAGGAGGTCCTCCGGATGAAGACCCAACTTTGGCCAAGTCCATTGAGGAAGGAATTAGGAAACAGATTCTGGTCAGCGGAACCGTGGAGATCGTCAACTACGGAACCCTTCCGAGGTCGGAACGGAAGAGCAAACGGGTTTTTGACAACCGAAGCGTTTGAATCGAATGATAATGCTTTTTAAATCAGAAAAAGGAGGTGCTAGGGATCGAGAAAAAGCTTGACAAATGGGGTGTATTGTATAGAGTTTACGGCAAATAGCTCTTCAAACTTAGAAAGGAGGACCAGAGAAAATGAAACAAAAGTCACTATGCATCCTAATGATTGCAGCATTTCTATTAGGGATTAGTTTACTGCCTGCTCCTGCCCGAGCCCAAATCAAGCTCACGTATGCAAACTTTCCCCCTGCTCCAACCTTCCCGTGTGTCCAGATGGAGGCATGGAAAAAAGAGGTAGAAAAAAGGACCGGAGGAAAGGTGGCCATCCAAACCTTTCCCGGGAGCACACTGCTCAATCCAAAAAACATGTTCGAAGGGGTTATCTCCGGGACGGCGGATATCGGCTGCTTGGCGATGAGTTACCAACCCGGCCGTTTCCCTCTCTCAGAGGCGGTTGACCAACCTGTCGGATTTTCGAGCGCAAAAGCCGCAAGCCTAACTCTCTATGATCTTATCGAAAAATATAACCCAAAAGAATTTGAACAGGTAAAGATTATTACCTTGTTTACATGCCCACCCGCGAATATCATGACCAGTAAACCAGTGAAATCTCTTGCAGATCTGAAAGGACTGGAATTGAGGGTGGGGGGAACCCAGGCAGACATCATCAAGAATTTGGGCGGGATCCCTGTCGCCATGCCGCAGTCCGATACACCCGAGGCACTCCAAAAAGGTACGGTGAAAGGGCATGTCTCTTCCATGGAAGTCCTCAAGGACTTTAACTACGCTTCATACACAGCGAATGCCACCATCACAAACCTCTGGGTGGTCACCTTTAGCGTCGTGATGAATAAAAATAAGTGGGACTCACTGCCTGCCGATGTGAAGGAAGTGATCGATGGCATGAGAAAAGAATGGGCGCTCTGGACAGGAAACTATGTTGATGATCACGTTCTGGAGTCGCTCAAATGGTCGAAGGAAAAATATAACCTTCAGATTTGGGAACTTCCTGCCGGTGAAAAAGCAGAGGTATCCAAACTCATCAAACCCCTCATCGATGACTATGTCGGGAGAGTCATGAAGGTGGGGTTAAACGGCAGCGAGATCATGAAGGATGTCTACGCGTTGAAGGAGAAGTACGAAAAGCAGTACAAGTAAGGAACGACGGGGTGCCCGGGGATTATCCGGGTATCCCATTTTTTTGTGTAACGAGAGTTGATTGAGATGGACGGAGAGAAGAGAATGAACACTCTCGAAAAGGTAAATGCTTTCCTCAACAAGATCCTGATGGTCTTAGGCAGTGTCGCCGTACTCCTCCTCATGTCCGTTGCGACCGTCAACGCATTTTTGAGAATCCCTTTGATTAAATCAAGCTGGCGAGGGGCCTATGAAACCGTGGGGTTTTTAGGAGCCATTGTTATTGCTTTTGCGCTCGGCTACACCCAGAAAAGAAAAGATCATATCGTTGTCGATATCCTGACGGAAAAATTCCCTAAGAAGGTCAACAGGATTCTGGATGGAATTAATTATTTCATCACCATGATATTCTTTGTCATCATCTCTTGGCAAGTATTTATCTGGGGCATGAAAATATCGAAAGCAGGAGAGGTTTCGGAAACCTTAAAAATTGTTTTCCATCCCTTTATCTATAGTGTCTCATTTGGATTCGCAGTCTTCTCTCTCACGCTTTTTATCGATTTTCTCAAGAACCTGAAAAGCAAGGAGGACTGAATAAAAGATGGAAGTCAATTGCAAATTGCAGATTAACTTCAAAAGCGGGGAGGACTGAATAGAAGATGGAAGGTCCGATCGTTGGAGTCTACGGAATCATTCTCATGTTTGTCGTCCTCTTCTTGCTCAGGATACCTGTCGGCTTTACGATGGCATT
>Ga0315291_10013085_pt1 | contig 10069 bp, 8 predicted proteins | sample YL17G12_20_MG_FD_203070 | JGI IMG/M metagenome (GOLD analysis project Ga0315291, IMG submission 203070) | Sediment microbial communities from Yellowstone Lake, YNP, Wyoming, USA - YL17G12_20 | ecosystem: Environmental > Aquatic > Freshwater > Lake > Sediment | place: USA: Wyoming | collected...
GATCACCGGCGGGGCGGTGATCTACTGGTTCTCCGGGGCGTCGTGCCAGGCGGTGACCACCGGCGCCTACCGGGCGGTCGAGTTCATCAAGAAGAATATCAAGCTCGAGGGCGGCGGCGAGAGGGCGTCGGTCGAGGACAGCAAGAAGGTCGTCGAGATCTGCACGCAGTACGCGCAGAAGGGGATGCTCAACATCTTCCTGGTCGTCTTCTTCAGCACCCTGGCCTTCGCCTGCGTGAACCACTACTACTTCATCGGGTACCTGATCTCGATCGCGATCTTCGGCCTCTACCAGGCGATCTTCATGGCGAACGCCGGCGCCGCCTGGGACAACGCGAAGAAGCTCGTCGAGACCGAGCTCAACATGAAGGGGACCGAGCTCCACGCCGCCTGCGTCGTGGGCGACACCGTCGGGGACCCGTACAAGGACACCTCGTCGGTCGCCATGAACCCGGTCATCAAGTTCACCACGCTGTTCGGGCTGCTGGCGGTCGAGCTGGCGATCACGCTCGACCCGACCGTGAGCCACATCCTTGCGGCGGTCTTCTTCCTCATCTCCACGGTCTTCGTCTACCGGTCGTTCTACGGGATGCGGATCAAGACGGACGAAAAGTAGCACCCGCTCCGGCGCGATCCTGCGTCACCCCGGGGGCCCTCGGTTCGAGGGCCCCCGGGGTTTTTACGGTACTACGCTTATGTTTGCCGGGTCCCGCACGACCATCTCCGGGTGGTCCTTGTAAAGCTTCACCTCGCCGCGGACGCGGACCTTCTTCCCCCGGTACGCCTTCTCGGGATCGGGGGGGAAGAGGGGAAGATCCTTCACGAGGATGACGAGCGTGAGGTACCGCTTCCAGTTCGGGTGGAAGTTGAGGTACAGCACCTTCTCCGCCCGGTGGGTCCGGACGATCGTCCCCTCGACGACGATCTCTTCGCCTTCGTGGCGGTGGGCTTCCTCCCACGGGATGACCGTCCCCCGGATCGCGGGAACCGGTTGGAGTGCGCGCTGTCCCGGGGACCCGGATCCCGCCGGGTCCGCTTTCGACGGGTCGATCGGGCGGAACCCCCGGTCCCGGGCCTTCGACGCGAACTCGGTGTCCGACAGCTCTCCCCGCAGCCGCAGGATCCCCTCGATCTCCTTCGGAAGGTCCCCGCGTTCCACCCCCGCTTTCGCGAGCCCCTTGTGGGCGAGGACGAAGGTCCTTCCGCCGGAGGGGAACACCTCGACGGGCGCGGCGTTCCCCGCGGCGAGCCACCGCGCTTCCGTCATCCCCCCGTCCTTCCAGAGTCCCGTTCCCTCCCGTCGGGCCCTCCCCTCGGCGGCGAGAAACGCGTCTTTCCTGGAGAAGGGGAACCGCGTGTAGGCGCGGGCCATGCCGGCGCGGAGCATCTCCTCGTTCAGCAGGCGCCCGTCCGGCGGCGGCAGGAAGACGTACCGCAGGAGGCGGTCATACTTGTCGGTCTCCTCGGCGTCCTTCTCCATCCGGACGGTCTTTCCGCGGCAGAGGGAGGCGAGATGGGAGGCGGCCTCGTCGGAGAAGAACTCCTTCCCGAGGGACGGGTGGCTCCGCTCGGGGGCGTCGATCCCGATGAGGCGCACGGTCACGGCATCCGCGCTCCCGGTCGTCCGGACGCGCAACGTGTCGCCGTCAACGACCTCGTCGACGACTCCGGTTTCCGCGGCGGACGCGGGGCCGGCGAGGAGTCCGAGAAGGAGAAAAAAAACGGCAAGGGATGCGCGCCCCTTGCCTGGTGGGGGACACTCCTGGTTTCTTCGTCGAATCAACTAGGAGTGTCCTCGCTCGTCATACCGACGCCGCTACTTCAGAGCTTCGGGATGGATCTCCACCTTGGCGCTCTTGCGGCGGTCCGAAAGGAAGGCCTCAATCGTCGCGTTCTTTTTCTGCTGCGCCAGCCCCTTCAGGAGGCCTGCCTTCTTCTCCGCCCACTCGGCGTCGGAGGGAAGCTGCTCGCCGGAAAACGCCACGGCGAGGGGAATCCCTTCCCGTCCCTGGTACACCTTCCGGGGGACCGGCGCTTTCGCGGAGAGGGTGGAGAGGTCTTTCCGGAGGTCGCCGGCCCCGGCGAGCGCCTCGGGGACCGGTTCCGAGAGGGGGGCGAACCAGCCGGTGAGGGAGGAAGAAAGCCCCGCCTTCTTCGCGTTCGCTTCGAGTGCCGCCGCCGTGTTCGAGGACGCGAGGACCTGCTGCAGCGCAGCCCGGGCCGCCGCCGCCTTTTTCTCGCGGGCGACCTCCGCGACGATCTTGTCGCGCACCTCCGACAGGGGAGGGACGCGGGAATCCTCCTTTGCCGTCACCTGGAAGAGGTAGTGGGCATCCCCCACGGTCTTCACGGGGGCCACCTCGCCCGAGGGAAGCAGCAGCGCGTCCTGGACCAGCGCCGCGGGGACACCGGGCGCCCCTTCCGCGCCGACCCAGCCGGTCTCCACGACCGGCACGCCGAACGCCGCCGCCGTCGCCTTCACGCTCTTCGCGGAGGCCGCCTTCGGCTGCGCTTCGTACGCCTTGACCACGGCCAGGTCCTTTCCCTTCTCGCGACGGATCTGCTCGACGATGCGGTCGCGGACCTGGGAGAGGGGAAGCGCTTCCGGGAACCGGATCCGGTTCACGCGGGCGAGGACGAAGCTGCCCGGGAGTTCGACCGGCCCGACCACCGTGTCCACGGAGGCCTGGAACAGCGGCCCCGAGAGCGCCTCGCCGGCGTCCTTGCGCGAGAGCCACGCCTCCCCGCCTTTCCCGCGGGCATGCGCCTTCGCCTGGGCATCGAAATCGGCCTTCCCCTTCGACGCCCTGGCGAGGATCTCCTCCGCCTTCTTCCGCACCGCGTCCCGGTCCTTCTTTCCGAAGGGCAGGACGATGCGCGATACCAGCCGCTGCTCTTCGGTGCGGAACCGATCGGAGTTCGTCTCGTGGAACGCCTTGATCTCGGCCTCCGACGGCTGGACCTCCCGGCCGAAGCGATCGGGAGTGAAGGCTGCGACGGCGAGCTTCACCCGCGCGGGAGTGCGGAAACGTTCCTTCGCCTGTTCGTATTTCGCGAGGATCTCCCCCTCGGCCGGCGCGTCGGCCTTCGCCTTCCCGGGGTCCGCCGTCACCACCAGGAGCCGGATCTTCCGCGACCCGACCCGGAACAGCTCCCTGGCTTCCGTCTCCGGGACGAGCGCTCCGGCGGCGAGGAGCCCCTCGACCTTCTTCAACGTGATCTCGACCCGTTTGGAGGCCTCGAACTCGGCGATGCCGACACGGTTGTAGGAGAGGACCGAGCGGTACCGTTCCTCCCGGAACTGCCCGTCCTGCTGGAACGCGGGGATGGCGGCGATCTCCCGCTGCACCTCCTCGTCCGTGGCCGACAGCCCCATCTTCCCGGCCTCCGCGAGCAGGATCTTCCGCTGGACCAGGGAGTCCATCGCCTGCTTCTTCAGGTTGAGCGCCTTGGCCATCTCCGGCGTGAAGGCGGGTCCGTACACCTCCCGGTACGACTTCTCGAGACCGGCGACGGCCTCGGCCAGCTCGTTCGTCGTGATCGCCTCTCCGCCCACGGTGGCGGCCACGTTCCGGCCCTGTTCGGAGTAGGTGCCGACTCCCCACCAGATGAAGGTCAACGCGATGAAGGAGAGGATGATCTTGATGGCCCAGGAGCCGGCGTTGCGGCGGAGTATGGAGAGCATGGCGGGAAGGTTCTCCTGTCGATGGAAATGAAAGTGCTGTCGAACGTGCCATTCTAATGCCGCGCGAGGTCCGATATCAACGGGATTCCGGGCCGGTTTCCCTTCGGATTGCAATGAGGGTCGTGGGGCTGCTAAGATACCTCGATACGTTTTCGTGGACATCGAACGTGCGTCTGGAGGATGCGGGATGATTTTCGACCGGCTGCTCGGGCTGTTTTCACATGATCTGGCGATCGACCTCGGCACCGCGACGACGCTGGTGTACGTGAAGGGGGAGGGGATCATCTGCTCCGAGCCCTCGGCCGTGGCGGTCCACCGGGACGCCCGGGGGACCAAGAAGGTGCTCGCCGTCGGGATCGAGGCGAAGCGGATGATCGGCCGCACGCCGGGGAACATCGTGGCGATCCGCCCCATCAAGGACGGCGTCATCGCCGATTTCGAGATCACCGAGGCGATGCTCCGGTACTTCATCCGGAAGGCCCACAAGGCCCGCACTCTCGTGCGGCCCCGCATCATCATCTGCGTCCCTTACGGCTGCACCGAGGTGGAGCGGCGCGCCGTCCGCGAGTCCGCGCAGAGCGCGGGCGCCCGGGAGGTGTACCTCATCGAGGAGCCGCTGGCGGCCGCGATCGGGGCGGGGCTCCCCATCACCGAACCGTCCGGCAGCATGATCGTCGACATCGGCGGAGGGACGACCGAGGTGGCGGTCATCTCCCTCGGGGGGATCGTCAAGAGCCAGTCGGTGCGGGTGGCCGGCGACAAGATGGACGAGGCGATCCTCCAGTACGTGAAGCGGAAGTACAACCTGCTGATCGGCGAGCCGACGGCGGAACGTGTCAAGGTTGCGATCGGGAACGCGTTCCCGGGCTTCTCGGAATCCACGGAGATCAAGGGACTCGACATGGTCTCCGGGGTGCCCAAGGCGCTCACCCTCCACTCGGACGAGGTGCGCGAGGCGCTGTCCGAACCGGTCCGGATCATCGTCGACGCCGTCAAGTCCGTTTTCGAGGAAACCCCGCCGGAGCTGGCGGGAGACATCTACGACCGGGGAATCGTGCTCGCCGGCGGCGGGGCGCTGCTGCGCAATCTCGACGCCCTGCTGCGGGAAGAGACGGGGCTCCCCGTCACGGTGGCGGAGGACCCCCTCTCCTGCGTGGTGCTCGGGTCCGGCAAGGCGCTGGACGAGCTCGACCTGCTCCGGCAGGTGGCCCTGCATTGACCGATCGGGGGCGGACGGTGCACTAGGCCCGGTCCCCGGTCTCCAAGCGGTATCTATGCGATCCTTCTTCCGGAATTGGTGGCGGCTCCTCGTTACCGTGGCGCTTCTGGTCGCGGCGATCCAGGTCTTCGTCCGCCCTTCGACCGCACTGGAGCGCGCCGAGCCGGTGCGCGCCGCCGGGGTCGTCCTCTTCCGTCCCTTCTACTCCGCCGCGGACTTCCTGCGCGGCGGCCTTTCCGGCGTGTGGAACCGGTACGTCGCCTTGGTGGGCGTGTCCCGGGAGAACGAGCGGCTTCGGAAGGAAGTTACGGAACTCCGGGAGCGGCTCCACGAGACCCGCGACGTCGTCCTCGAGAACCGGCGGCTGAAGGAGCTCCTGCGGTACTCGGAGACCGTCGAACGGCGGACCCTCGGGGCGCGTGTGGTCGGGCACGACGTCTCCCCCTGGTTCCGGGCGATCTTCCTCGGCACGGGCTCGGAGGCGGGGGTCGAGACCGGGATGTCCGTGGTCACTCCCTACGGCGCGGTCGGCCGGATCCACAAGGCCCACCCGGGGCTTTCCGAAGTGCTGCTCGTCACGGACGGCAGGTTTGCGGCCGACGTGATGGTCGAGCGCAGCCGGGTCCGCGCCATCGCGGAAGGGGTGGGCGGGAACTTCTGCCGGCTGAAGTACGTCTCCCCGGCGCACGACGTCGCGGTGGGGGACCGGATCGTCTTCTCCGGGTTCGACGGGAGCATGCCCAAGGGGGTTCTCCTCGGCACCGTGGTCAGCGTCGACCGCCCGAAGGAGAGCCTCTTCCAGAAGGTGAAGGTCCAGTGCGCGGTGAACTTCCAGGACGTCGAGGAGGTGATGGTGATCCTCTCCCGCCCCTCCGTGCCGTTCCGGGCGGGAAAAGATTGAAACATTTCCTCGTGCTGCTCGCCCTGTCGTATCTGGGCGCCTCCCTCTGCGTCTGGTGGCTCTCCGGGTTCGTCCCCTGGTTCCTGCTCCCCGACTTCCCGTTTCTCGCGATCGTTTTCTCGGGGCTCTTCGTTCCGGGGATCGCGGGATTCCTGTGCGCGCTCCCCCCCGCGCTCTTCCGCGAGATCACGGTGTCCGCGCCCTCCTGGTCGATGTTCCTCGGGTCGATGGCCCTCTACTTCGCCTCGCGGGAGATCGGCCGCCGCTTCCTCCTGCGCAACGAACCGTCGCTCCTCTCCGCCGTCGTGTCCCTGCTGGCGGCCGAGTCGTTCTCCGTCGTCCTTCTCCTTTCCCTGTCCGGGGCCCGCCCCTTCTCCTTCCTGTGGGGCGCGCAGGAGGCCGTCCGGATCGCCTGGACCTCCCTGATCGCCGTCCCCCTCTTCCTGCACCTGTCGGTCCGCTGGCGCCGGGTGAAGGAATGACCGGCCGGATCCGCAAGCGGGAGCAGGATCCCGACATCACCCGCCGATCGCGTCTTCTCCTCTACGTGGCCTTCGGGGCGTTCGCGCTCCTCCTCGGCCGGCTCTACTGGCTCCAGGTGGTGGAGTCCGACCGGTACCGGAATCTCGCGGAGAACAACCGTCTCCGCCTCCGGACGGTCCGCGCGCCGCGGGGGCTGATCCTCGACCGGAAGGGGAGGGCGATCGCGGAGACGCAGGGCTCCTTCGATCTCGTCTGCTCCCCGGTGGACGTCAAGGACCTCGAGGCGGAGATCGGCCTCCTCGCCGAGATCGTGGAGTTCGACGTCGACGACAACGAGGTCCTCGGAAAGATCCGCTCGGCGAAGCGGTCCAACCCCTACACCAGCATCACCGTGGCGCGGGACCTCCGGTTCGAGCAGGTCTCGGTCATCGAGTTCAACCGGGAGAACCTCCCCGGCTTCTCCGTCCTGGTCGAGGCGAAACGGAGCTACCCCTACGGCACGGCCTTCGCGCACGTCCTCGGGTACGTGGGCGAGGCGAGCCCGGAGGAGATGGATCAGTCGGAAGACGGCTCGCTGGCGATGGGGGACCTGATCGGCAAGTACGGGATCGAGCGGCTGATGGACAACGTCCTTCGGGGGGTGAACGGCGGCCGGAAAGTGGAGGTGGACGCGGCCGGGAGAGACCAGCGGCTCGTCGAGGAGGTGCCTTCCCGGGCCGGTGGCGCCGTGCACACCTCGCTGGACGCGGACCTGCAGGTGACGGCCCAGGAGGCGCTGGGAAACCGGGCGGGTGCCGTGATCGCCCTCGCGCCGCGGACGGGGGAGGTCCTCGCGTTTTACTCCGGCCCCGCGTTCGACCCGAACGCGTTCGCGCGCGGGATCCGCAAGGCCGACTGGCAGGTGCTGAACACCGACCCGCGCAAGCCGATGCAGAACAAGGGCCTGCAGGGGACGTACGCCCCGGGCTCCACCATCAAGCCGTTCCTCGCGATGACGGCCCTCGAGGAGAAGATGCAGGAGAAGGGGAAGACGGTCCTCTGCGCCGGTTCGTACCGTCTCGGGAACCGGGTCTTCCGCTGCTGGAGGGAGAAGGGGCACGGCGCCGTCGACATGTACCGGGCGATCGTGCAGTCGTGCGACGTCTACTTCTACACGCTCGGGCTGAAGCTGGGACCCGACCGGGTGGCGAAGCTGGAGAAGGACGCGGGGCTGGGGACGATCACGGGGATCGACCTCCCCGGGGAGCGGAAGGGGCTGGTCCCGGACACGGAGTGGAAGCGGACCGTGAGCAAGGAACGGTGGTACGACTACGAGAGCGTGATCCTCGGGATCGGCCAGGGGGCGGTTCACCTCACTCCCCTCGGGATGGCCGTCGGCTACGCGGCGCTGGCGACGGGCGGCGAAGTGATGCGGCCCCGCGTCGTGTCGAAGGTGATCGGGAAGGACGGGAAGGTACGGGCGCACGCCCCCGAGATGCTCCGGAAGCTCCCATGGAACCCGGAGAACGTGGAGTTCGTCCGAAAGGCGCTGGCCGGCGTGGTGAACGACTACGGCACGGGCGGGGTGGCGAAGCTCCCGGGGATCGTGGTGGGCGGGAAGACGGGCACCGCGCAGGTCGCCTCGGTGAAGGGGAAGATGATCAAGTCCGAGGATCTTCCGTACGAGATCCGCGACCACGCGTGGTTCATCGCGTTCGCCCCGGTGGACGACCCGCAGATCGTCGTGGCGGCGATGGTGGAGCACGGCGGGCACGGTGGATCCGCCGCCGCGCCGATCGTCAAGGCGGTGATGCAGGAATTCTTCCGCACCCGGTTCGTGGGCCCGCAGCGAAAGGGGGGCGCGTGACCCTTCCGTCGAAATGGGCGCGGATGGACTGGCCGCTGCTGCTCAACGCGTTGGCCCTCTGCGCGATCGGGCTACTGAACGTCTACTCCGGCACGCGGGTCCACGGCGTTCCCGGGACCGCGCTGGTGACCAAGCAGCTCGTCTGGATCCTTCTCGGGGTCGGCGCCTTCTTCGCCGTCTACTTCCTGAGCGACGGCTTCCTCGAAGAGACCGCGAACGGTTTCCTCCTCGCCGTGTTCCTTCTCCTCGTGGTGGTGCTGCTGGCGGGGAAGGTCCGCGGGGGGGCCCAGCGGTGGATCGCCATCGGCGTGTTCAACTTCCAGCCGTCGGAGTTCGCGAAGGTCGCCGTCACGCTCGCTCTGGCCCGGTACTTCTCGTCGAAGTATCGGTACGGCGGGATCGGGCTGAAGGAGTTCCTCCCGGCGATCGGCCTGGTTCTCGCGCCCTTCCTCCTCGTGGCGCTCCAGCCCGACCTCGGAAGCGCGGGGGTGTTCCTCTTCATCCTCGCCGGGATGGCGGTGGTGGCGTGCGTGCGGTGGAAGGTGCTTGGGTTTTTCGCGGCGGCCGGCGCGGCCGCGGTTCCCGTCCTCTGGTTCTTCATGAAGGGGTACCAGCGACAGCGGGTGCTCACCTTCATGAACCCGGAGCTTGACCCGCTGGGGGCGGGGTATCACGTGATCCAGTCGAAGATCGCGGTGGGGTCCGGCGGGATCATCGGGAAGGGGTACCTGCAGGGGACCCAGGGGTCGCTCCGGTTCCTGCCGGAGCAGTACACCGATTTCTCCTTCGCCGTCTTCTCCGAGGAGTGGGGGTTCCTCGGGTCCCTCCTGCTGCTCGTCCTGTTCCTGCTGCTGGTCTACCGCCTCTTCTTCCTCACCGTCCGGTCGCAGGACCGGTTCGCATCGTTCGCCTGCGGGGGGATCGCTGTTTTCTTCCTGACCCACATCGTCATCAACCTGGCGATGGTGTGCGGCCTCTTCCCCGTCGTGGGGATCCCGCTCCCGTTCGTGAGCTACGGCGGGTCGTCGATGTTGACCAACATGATGGCGCTGGGCGCGGCGGCGAACCTGTCCCGGTCCCGGTTCACGTTCCAGGGGGGCGGGGGGAAAGGACGTAGGATCGCTCCCTGATCTCCGAAGAGAGTTCCCGGGACATCCCCGCCGAGAAACCGATCCACCGCCTCTCCACCGTTCCTTCGGCGTCAAGAAGGAGCACCACGGGCCCATGGCTCACGCGGAACTCCTTGCGGAACTCGCCGGGGAGCGCGACGAGGGTGGTGACCTTCAGCGCCCCGGGATCCTCCGGGCCGTCGCTTTCGGGCAAGGGCGCGGGGCGCAACGGGGGGACCTCCTGTTGTCCGGCGGGAGAGAGCACCGTTTCCCGGTCGAACAGCACCCGATAGATGCGCACGGTGCCGGGAGGAAACGGCGCCGCGGCGGTCCGCATCGCCCCCCAGACGTCCGCGCACGCGGGACACCACGGGAACTCGAGAAACACGAGCCGGATCGTCCCGTCGGCTGCCGGAAGCGCATCAAGGGTCTTCCCCGAGGCGTCGGCGAAAACGGGACGTTCCGCCGGGAAGGGGCGGGATCCCAAGGCGATCGCCTTCGGTCCGCATCCCGCCATCAGGAGCAGGCCCGCGATCAGCGCCGCGAAGGAGGCGCCCTTTCTCAAAGGTTCTTCTGCACCAGCGAAACGATGTCGGACTTCGGGTTGACGCCGACCATCTGTCCCTTGATCTGGCCGTCCTTGAAGAGGATGAGCGTCGGGATCCCCCGCACGCCGAACCGCGATGCGATCTCCGGGCTGTCGTCGACGTTCACCTTCCCCACGCGCGTCTTCCCGTCGAATTCCTTCGCGACCTCCTCGAGGATCGGGGCGATGACGCGGCACGGTCCGCACCACGGGGCCCAGAAGTCGACGAGGATGGGTGTT
>Ga0315291_10013086_pt1 | contig 10069 bp, 5 predicted proteins | sample YL17G12_20_MG_FD_203070 | JGI IMG/M metagenome (GOLD analysis project Ga0315291, IMG submission 203070) | Sediment microbial communities from Yellowstone Lake, YNP, Wyoming, USA - YL17G12_20 | ecosystem: Environmental > Aquatic > Freshwater > Lake > Sediment | place: USA: Wyoming | collected...
CTGGGTGGAGGAAATGGGCCGACGACCTACTCCTCTTTCCCCTTGGGGGGAGGACATGAGCGGACTACCCATATTTCCTCCTCCCCTGGTGGGAGGAGGTCGGGAGGAGGGGGTTTTCCCAATTTGCAGATGGCCCGTTGGGCCATGAGGAGTTATTAAGATGAAATCTAAGCTCTGCGCAGTCCTTGTATTGTTGGTGTTCCTGCTGGGCGGGTCCATTCCAATTTGTGGCCAGCAGGTCTCTCCAGATCTATACAAAGCGCTCCGCTACCGGCACATCGGCCCGCCCGGCAACCGCACGGCCGCGGTGGTCGGTATTCCCGGCGATCCCCTCACTTACTATATCGGTGCCTCGTCGGGCGGCGTCTGGAAATCCTCAGACGGGGGGACGACCTGGGCGCCTGTGTTTGACGAACAGCCGGCCCAGTCCATCGGCGCCCTGGCGGTCGCTCCGTCTGACCCCAACGTCGTCTGGGCGGGAACAGGGGAGGCCTTTATCCGCAGCAACGTCTCGGTCGGGAACGGCGTCTACAAATCCACCGACGCCGGCAAGACCTGGACACATATGGGCCTCGAGAAAACGGGCCGGATCGGCCGCGTGGCCATCGACCCGCGCAATCCCGACATCGTTCTCGTTGCCGCGGTCGGCCACTGCTACGGGCCTCAAAAAGAACGGGGTGTCTTCCGTACCAAGGACGGCGGGAAGACCTGGGAGCAGGTGCTGTTCGCTGACGAGAACACCGGCTGCTTCGAGATCGCCATGGACCCCAACAATCCGCGCATCCTCTTCGCCGGGATGTGGCCGATCGTCATCCATACATACGGCCGGGAGAGCGGCGGGCCGAACGGCGGGATTTGGAAATCCTCCGACGGCGGCGATACCTGGAAGCGCCTGACCGGCCATGGACTGCCCGAGCCTCCCGTAGGCAAGATCGGGCTGGCCGTCGCCCCGAGCAATTCGAATGTGGTCTACGCGCTAATCGAGACCGGCTCTCCCAACCGTGGTGTCCTCTGGCGGAGCGACGACGGCGGCGAAAATTGGAGGATCGCGAGCTACTGCCGCCTTCTCAACGAGCGGCCGCACTACGCCTCCCGCATTATGGTCAACCCGGCCGACGAGGACGAGGTCTATTTCGCGGCCAACTCGATCAGCAGAACGCTCGACGGCGGCGCCACCTCCGAGGTCATGCCTTGGAGCGGCGACACCCACGACATGTGGGCTGATCCCAAGAACGGAGACCGCTTGATGGTCAGCGACGACGGCGGCGCTATGATCAGCCTCAACAGGGGCAAGACCTGGCAGCGGGTCAACCTGCCGATCGCCCAGATGTACCACGTCGCGGTCGATAACCAGATTCCTTACTATGTCTATGGCGGAAGGCAGGACGGCAATGCTTATAAGGGCCCGAGCCAGGCCCGGTTCGAGGAGTTTAGCTGGGAGCCGCCCCATACCATTTGGGAAGCGACAGCCGGTGGGGAATGCGGGTTCGTCATCCCCGACCCAGTGGACCCCAACATCGTTTGGGGCGGAAGCTATAACGGCGACTTGATGCGGGTCGATTATCGGACCGGGCATACCCAGACCGTCCATATCTGGCCGGAGTCCATCTACGGGTCGCATGCCGCCGCGGCCAAGTACCGTCTCAACTGGACCTTCCCGATCCACATCTCGCCCCACGACCACAACACGGTTTACGTGGGAAGCCAATATGTCCACCGGACGACAGACGGCGGCCGGAGTTGGGACGTCATCAGTCCGGACCTGACGACCAACGACCCGGCGAGGATGCAGCCCTCGGGGGGGCTCACTCTTGACAACCTGGCGGTCGAATATGGATGTGTCGTTTTCGCCATCGCCGAGTCACCGCTCGAGAAGGGATGCATCTGGGCGGGGACAAATGACGGCCTGGTTCATGTTGCTCGTGACGGCGGGAAGACGTGGACAAACGTCACCAAAAACATCTCGGGTCTTCCGGCCTGGGGAACGGTGAGCAACATCGAGCCATCGCGCTATGATGCGGGGACCGCCTATCTGACGGTTGATTTCCACCAGATGAACGGCCGCGACCCGTCTGTCTACAAAACGGCTGACTATGGGAAGACGTGGGCATCGCTGAGCGCGGGAATCCCCAAGAGCGTCTTCAGCTACTGCCACTGGGTCCATGAGGACCCGGTGCGCAAGGGGCTGCTTTACCTGGGGACCGAGAACGCGATCTACATCTCTTTCGATGACGGGAAGAGCTGGCTGCCGTTCCAGAACAACCTGCCCCATGCTCCTGTCCATCACATGGTCGTCCAGCCTCATTTCAACGACCTCGTGGTCGCGACCTACGGCCGGGGCTTCTGGATCATCGACGATATCACCCCGCTGCAGCAGCTCACCGACGCAGTCATCCAGTCATCCGTTCATCTGTTCAAACCGCGGCCGGCCTACAGGCTGCACAGCATAGCTGGTGGACCGCGGCTCACACCCGAAGCGTATATCAACTATTATCTGAAGGATCCGCCGAAGGGCGAGCTAACGGTTACGATCCTCGATGAGAGCGGGCAGACGGTGGCTTCGGTGCCCGGGACGAAGGAGCGCGGGCTCAACCGTGTTTCCTGGGGTCTCAGCTATCCCGGTGCCCGGGGAGCGAAGCTCCGGACCAAGCCGGCCGGGAATCCCCGGGTTGTGGAGGAGCTGCGTTTCCGCGACACCTGGGAGCGCGAGGGCTGGTATCCGCTGCTGAGTTGGGGGGCCATGGCGGGTTTCCAGGGATTCCTGGCCGCGCCCGGCATCTACACCGTGAAACTCAAGGTCGGCGACCAGGAATTCACCGAGAAGCTTGAAGTCAAGAAGGACCCACGTTCGGCCGGGACTTTGGCCGACATCCAGGAACAGATGAAGCTGCAGCTCGAAATCCGGGACGACCTCGACCTCTGCTCCGATATGATCAGCCGGTTGGAATGGATGCGCAAGCAGCTCTCTGAACTCAAGGAAGTGCTGTCCTCGGGAAAGGGCGCCGCGGAAATGTCCCCCGTCCTCGATGAATTCGACCAGAAGCTTCAGTCCGTCGAGTACGAGCTCTTCCAGAAGACCCTGGCCGAGGGCGACACCAAATCCTTCCGCGACCCTCAGAAGATCTACATGAAGCTCTCGGTGCTCTCCGGCGACGTCTCGAACAGCGTGGACTTCCCGCCCAACAGGCAGCAGCGGGAGGTTTATGCGGTACTGAAGGAGCGGCTGGCGGCCCAAAAGGCGAGGTACGATGAGATCATGAAGGCCGACCTTCCAGCCTTCAACAAAAAGCTCGCCGACAGGAACATCCCCGGCCTCATCGTCCCCGAGGTCAAGTAGGTTCCCTTCTTAGTCGAGGTGCCTTCGGAGAAAGGCGATGGTCTCTTTCCAGGAAATAAAGCCCGCTTTGGCATCGGCTTGGGGGCTGCCGCCGCTGATTCCCCCCCGGTTGGCCGTTATGAGAAAAGGAAGAAATGACATGTGGCCACCGCCATCATGGCTGATGGCTTTAAGCTCGAAGGGGAAATTGATTTTTTGAAGCTTGGCTGCGATTTCCCGGCAAAACTCGTCGGCCGGCCAGGTCTGGTCGTCCGTTCCCGAGACGAGAAGGATCGGCGCCTTGATTCTTTCAACTGGAATAGCGGCCTTTTCCAGCAAAGCGGCGTCGGCCTGGGCCAAGGAACGATGATGCGCCGCGATGAATGAATGGAGCGCTCCTTTTTGTTCTAGATCCTTTTCCTCCTGACTGTATATAAACTTGATAAAGGGAAGTCCCCGGCCGTTGAGGGCCCATGAGGACACCGGTACATAATCCGGGGAAAAGAATTTTTGGGAGAGGCCTTCCCAGGCGTGGGCCGCCGGCGTCCAGGCGACCACGGCCTGAAAATCGTTGAAAAGAGAAGCGAGGAGAAGGGCTAGCTCGCCGCCCTTGGAGCCGCCCGCGACCGCGATGCGGTTGGCTTTGACCGCCGGCTGCTTTTTCAGCCAGGCGACGGCCCTGGGAAAGTATTCAAGCGGAATCTCAACCAGCTCCTGAGGAAGGTCCCGGTAATTAAAATAGGGCAGGGTCAGCGCCGCGAACCCGCTCGAGGCAAAAGCTTGAGCCAGCCACTCGTAGACTCCGCCGTTCGATCCCGCCAAGATCATGACAGCAGGAAAAGGGCCGCCTTCGGCCGGATAGTAGAGGAAGCCGTACATCCCGTCCTCTTCCAGAGGAACTCGGACGAGGGCCTGGCCCGGCATCTGGAAAACCCTCCGCAGGCGTACCGATGCGGTCTTCCCCGAAGAACTTGCGGCAGAGAAATCCACGGTCCAGCCGTTGACTTCATCGTCCCGGTAGGAAATCGGACGGTCCACCTTGGCATTCAGCGGCCTCATAGACCAGAGGGGCCCAAAAATATCGGCTCCGGAATAATTCCCGGATAGAGGCGCTTGCGCCGCGACGTCAACGCTTCCCCCGGCGTCCGCCGTGAATTCAGCCGCAGATTCCCATTGGATATTTTTCGCGTCGACAGAACGGGCGGTGATAGTCACGCGCTCACCGGGCCTTAATCCAGTGACTGTGATGGAAAATGGAGTGCCGTAGAGCGCCACCGCCGGATCAACCTGGATCCGGAAACCGGATTGTCCGGAAGACAAGGATTCGGCTTTGGACTCCGCAGGCTGCCCGCTTGATGGCGGGATGAGCTCAAGAAGGAGCACCAAGGACAAAAGAACGGCCATCCTTATTGGAACGGTTTGTTTTCGCTTGGGCACCTCGACCTCCTCAGTTGGAATAGGGTCCGTACCCACCAATCTTTATGACGAAACCAGCAACCTTCCGGTTCCCCGGCAATGCTGAAAATCAGGAACCAGAATCTTAAAGGAACAGGAAATTAGGCGGTAGGAGACCTAACCCCCTTTTTTTCGGTCGGTGGGGCGATGGTAAAGCAACCGCAGGTCTTTTGTCCATTTGATGCAGGAATCGGGAAGCTTCCGGCCCAGGAAAAGCCGGGGCTCATTGACCATCAGGCCTCCCAGCTCCGTATCCTCCGGTCTGGGCAAGGGCCTGGCATCCCACCACTCGCTAATGGCCCTGACGTAGTCCCCGGGCCATTCCTTCATGGGCCGAAACTCAAGCGGCCAGACAACCTGTTTGATGAAGTTGCTGTTGCCGTAGGTGAAGCAGATGCGGACCGGATGGTCATCCGGGATCCGCACCAGCGTTATGTACCTGTCTTTCCATCTCCAGCGCAGCCAGGCCTTGATCTGAACCCGGCCGGACTTCCAATCGATGATCGGGATTAGAAAGGCGTCCTTGACGAGCCGGGGTTTCGAGGAGCCGTGAAGTTTGACGGCCAGCATGCGGCTTTTCTCCTCGTCCAGGACTTTCCCGGATTATACACGAACGCGTGAGAAAAATATTCCCTGGCAAGCGCCGCCTGATTCTTACTCCTCTCCCTGGATGGGAGAGGGGGAGGGAGGGGGTGGCTGTGGAGATTCTTGATGATGACCGCTACGCGGCCCTTTCGCCTCCGATGCAAATTGATATATCATGGAGCCGGTTTTGCCCTCGAGAGAGGAGGATACATGAAAATTTTGCGGCCTGAACGGACGGTCTTCACTATGCTCTTAATATCAGTTTTCTTTTTGGCGTTATCGATTTCGGCTCAGGAGAAGCCCGAGGAAACACTGCTCAAGCAGTTCACCTTCCGCAACCTCGGGCCCTTCCGGGCCGGGTCGTGGGTGACGAGCTTCGCCGTACCTGCCGGGCCGTCCCGCGCGCACCTCTACACCCTCTACGTTGGCACCCGGAACGGCGGCGTCTGGAAGACGGTCAACAACGGCACGACCTTCGAGCCCATTTTCGACGGCCAGGAAGCGCTCTCCGTCGGCGACGTCGCCGTGGCGCCATCGGACGAGAATATCGTCTGGGTGGGGACTGGAGAGGCCTACTGCGCCCGAAGCTCCAACAGCGGCGACGGCATCTACAAGTCCACCGATGCCGGCAAGACCTGGAAGAATTGTGGGCTCCGTGATTCCCACCATATCGCCCGGATCATCATCCACCCCGCGAATCCCGATATCGTCTATGTGGCCGCTATGGGACATCTCTTTTCGGCGAATGAAGAACGCGGCGTCTTCAAGACGATCGACGGCGGTGCGACCTGGCAGAAAGTGCTTTATATAAACGATAAAGTCGGGGCCATCGACCTGGTGATGAACCTTTCTGCCCCCGATACCCTCTACACCGCGATGTACGACAAGGCCCGACTGCCCTGGCATTACGAAGCCGGAGGGCCCGAGAGCGCCATCTACAAGACCACCGACGCCGCCAAGACCTGGACGCGTCTCGGCGGAGGTCTTCCTGCGGGCCGTGTCGGCCGGATCGGACTCGATATTTTCCAGAAAAATCCCGACATCCTCTATGCTATCGTCGAGAACATCAACAAGCGCCCGCCCACTAAGGAAGAGGCAGAGCTGGACAAAAAACGGGGAATCGAACCGCGCGAACGAACCTACGGAGTAGAAGTTTTTCGCAGCGACGACGGCGGCTCGAGCTGGAGGAAGATCAACGCCGGCAAGGAGTCGGCCTTCGATAAAGCCCCCTACTCATTCAATCAGCTGCGCATTAACCCACACGACCCGGACATGGTTTATTGCACGGGCCAGTCGCTGGTGAGCACGATGGACGGCGGAAAGACCTGGAAAGGCCTGAGCTGGCCGCCGGACGGCGTCTTCCAGAAGGCCTTCGGCGACTTCCGGACGATGTGGGTCGATCCCCAGGACGGCGACCGCCTGATCTTTGGGAGCGACGGCGGGGTCTACGTCTCCTACGACGGAGGCAAGACCTGCCACCATTATTACAACATTCCCCTCGGCGAGTTCTATGCCGTCGGAGTGGACATGGAAGATCCCTACAACATCTACGGCGGCCTCCAGGACCACGACTCCTGGAAGGGGCCCTCGAACGGCTGGGCCGGTGAGATCACCCTCGCCGACTGGGTCACGGTCGGCGGCGGCGACGGCATGTATAACGCTGTCGACCCGGCCGACAGCCGCTGGGTCTACAATAACCGCGAGTTCGGCGCGATGTGGCGGCTCGACCAGAAGACGGGCGTTCAGACGCCGATCACTCCGCGCCGGGAAAAAGGGGGAAAACCCTACCGCTTCAACTGGACGCCGCCGATCATGCTGTCACCGCACAACAGCGCCATCGTCTACACGGGAGCCCAGGTCCTCTTAAGGTCGCTCGACCGGGGCGATAACTGGGAGGAGATTAGCCCCGACCTGACGACGAATGACGACTCCAAGCAGCACGGCGCCGGGAACATCACGTTTTGCACGATCACAACAGCATCCGAATCGCCCCTCAAGCCGGGCGTCATCTGGGTAGGCACGGACGACGGCAAGGTCCAGGTGACCAAAGACCATGGGGCGACCTGGACGGATAGCACTGCCGGGATAGCCGCAGCGGGGGGCCCGGCGGAACTCTGGGTTAGCCGCGTCTTCGCCTCACCGCATGATCTCGGGACGGCCTTCGTTGTCAAGACGGGCTTCCGCCAAGATATTCTCAAGCCGTTTCTCTTCCGCACGACCGATTTCGGGGCGACCTGGACGGCGATCGCCGGCGACCTGCCCGACAAGAATATCAACGTCGTCCTTCAGGACCGAAAGAACGCCGGCCTCCTGTCCGTCGGCACCGACAGCGGGCTTTATGTCTCCCTCAACGCCGGCCGGAACTGGCTTCCCTTCAAGACTAACATGCCCTGGGTCAAGGTGACCGATCTGGTCATCCATCCCCGGGAGAACGACCTCATCGCGGCCACCTATGGCCGAGGCCTCTGGGTCACTGATATTACCTTGCTTCAGGAGTGGGATGAGAAGATACCTGCCGAGGAGGTCCATCTGTTTGCTGTTGAACCCAGATTCCAGCGGGTTCCGGCGGTCTATGGAAACTATCAGCTCCAGGGGGACAGCCAACTCATGACCCCCAATGAACCCGATGACTTCGTCATCAAGTACTATCTCAAAGAGAAAGCCAAAGACAAGGTCAAGGTCACGATCACCGGCCTTTCGGGCAAGGTGTTGCGCGAGCTCGAAGCCAAGGGCGAATCCGGGTTCAACACGGTGCTTTGGGATATGAGGCCGAGCAGGGAGAAAGCGAAGGACGCCGCGGAGGAAGAGGACGAGTGGCAGCGGAACGCCCTCGTGGAGCCGGGGGAATATATTGTCGTCCTCGAGGCCGACGGCCGGAAGCTGACCCAAAAGGCCGTCATCCGGAGTCGGCAGGGTTGGTCGATCGGCCCCTTCCCGGCCAGAATCAATTAGGTTTCGGGCCAAAACAACATCGCAGTAGCGCGGCGAATAGGGAATCGCCGATCTTGAGGCTTTGAAGAATTTTGGGTTGCAGAATGATAGAAGATAAACTAGAGTTGTCCTTCTGAATAATGGACATCAAGATTGTTCTCGTCGACGATGACAAGGTGACGCTCCGTTTTCTGGAGCATTTTCTGGTCGACAATCTGTTCACAGTCCTAACTGCCCATGACGGAGAAACGGCATGGGACCTGGTCAAGAGAGAAAAACCTTCTATCCTGGTCAGCGACCTGGTGCTGCCCAAGATCGACGGCGCTGATCTGTGCAAGAGAATCAAGCAGGACGCGGGCTTGAAGCGGACAAAGGTCATCCTTATGTCAGCGACGTACATGGGGTCGACTCTCCGGTCCGTCGCCCGGGACAGCGGTGCTGACGGTTTTGTCAGCAAGCCGATTCGGTCAACGGAATTGCTAGAAAAGATCCAAAAGTTGTCCATAGAAGGCGACAGCCCTGGGAGAAAGGAAACGCCGTCCTAAGACTCGGCCCCGGTCGCTTCTCCGTTCCCGAGCAATAATCACCTAAACGGATACGCTCGCTTCTTCAGGTGCTGGTTGACTTAGGGTGGCAAGACAAATATAAAGAAATGGAGCCGCCCCGATTGCCGGGAAGAAAGGAAAAAAAAGTGAAGGAACTCCGCTCGCTCATATCGGCCTGCCTCATTTGCTTTGTTTTCATGCTCCTCCCGTCTTGGGGGACGATGCTTTCAGCCCGCAGTGAGACTCCTCCTCCGGCCCAGAGCCAGTCCGCCGTTGCCAATCCCTCGTTTGAAGAGGTTGAAGGGAATATGCCGAAGGGATGGACGGCGATGACCTGGCAGCCAAAGGCCGAGTTCGCGCTGGATTCCTCGATCGCCCACTCCGGGAAAAACAGCGTCCGCATCTCCTCGGCCGAGGGTGCCGACGCCTCCTGGATGATCGTCATCCGGGCCAAGCCATTTTCCAGGTACCGCCTGAGCGGCTGGGTCAAAACCCAAAATCTCGAGCCGGGGACGAGCCGGGGCGCTCTCTTCAGCTTCCACGGTACCGATATCCGGACCGAGGCCGTTATCGGCACACAGGACTGGACCCGGCTGGAGCTCGTTTTCGACAGCGGTGCCAACGACGCCCTCTCACTCAACTGCCTTTTTGGCGGCTGGGGGAAGGCCACCGGGACAGCCTGGTTCGATGACGTTGGGCTCGAACTCCTTTCGGCGCGGGCCTTGAAACCGCAAGTGATGGTCGAGGCGGCGAAGACACTGCCGCCGATGTCCAAATACATCTACGGCCAGTTCATCGAACACCTCGGACGCTGCATCTACCAGGGCATCTGGTCGGAGATGCTGGAGGACCGCAAGTTCTTTTATGCCGTGAACACAGAGGATTCTGTCTGGAAGTCGGTGGGGGAACCGCATAGCGTCTGGATGAACCCGGTGCTCGCCTATGTCGGCGTCCATGCGGCCGAGGTCCGGCTGAAGGGGAGCGGCAGGCCCGGCGGGATATCCCAGGGCGACCTGGCTCTCATCAAGGGGAAATCCTATAGCGGCCGGGTCGTTCTCTCTGCAGATCCAGGCGCCCTGCCCGTTGAAGTGAGCCTTGTCTGGGGCGAAGGCGCCGAGGATAAGCAGACGGTGAGCCTTGAGGACATCGGGAATGATTATCGCACTTTCCCCTTATCCTTTACGGCCGGCGCCTCGACCGAAAGCGCCCGTCTGGAGATCTGGTCGAGCAGCGGCGA
>Ga0315291_10013088_pt1 | contig 10067 bp, 18 predicted proteins | sample YL17G12_20_MG_FD_203070 | JGI IMG/M metagenome (GOLD analysis project Ga0315291, IMG submission 203070) | Sediment microbial communities from Yellowstone Lake, YNP, Wyoming, USA - YL17G12_20 | ecosystem: Environmental > Aquatic > Freshwater > Lake > Sediment | place: USA: Wyoming | collected...
GAAATAACTAACATGATTGATTTTGATAAGTTCAAATATAGAATAGGTGATAGAATACGTAGAATAGGTTATATAGCAGAGTATGAGATACTAGCTATAGATGATATCAATTATTGGGGTTATAGTCACTTCTATTATAAGTTGAAGAACTTAAGTAAGGGATGCTTAGATCAACCAGAATGGCTTAGTCAAGGTATGGTTCATATGGTATATGAACCTTGTAATCCAATGATAAAAGTACTATTTAGTAAACCTATATTTGGTACTACTGTTCAAGATGCTATTAATGATATTGGTAGTAATAATACTACCCCCCACCGAGTAGAGGAGGGTTTGCCCGACGACCACTCACTGGAAGCGTTGCCAGGTATCATCCCAAACTCCGAAGAAAGTGTCTCGGTAAGCGATGAGTAGTATACCAGCTATAGATTATCAAGTAGGGGACGTTATAGAACCCAAAGACCAAAGGTATAGGCACTTCAGATCAATTGTAGTAGATATAACAGAAAAAGGGATTATAGTAGCATTTTTGAATTACGATGCAGAACCTATAATAATAACCCATAATGAAGCTCATTTAATGACCAAAAGCATAGCAGGAACTATATTATATGGAAATAAAGATAAAAAACATAGTAAAGCTTAAAGAGACGAATGAGATATACGAGGTTATCAACATTATAGGGGATATATTGCTCTGTAAGCCCATAAACGCTTTGTTAGACAAAACCTTTCAAAAATATGGCCTACCTCTTAAAAAAGAAGACGTAGAAGTAATGATGGACCAAGAAACTGACGCTTTAAATATACTATTTAAGAGAGAATCAGAATAAATAGTAAAAGCAACCGTTTACTTAGTATATACACATAGTACTTATGGGGTAGCCTAGATAAAGGCTTAAAGTACTTATGAAATTTAGATTTATTGAATATGAAAGAGATATATACATAGTCATAGGTATGGGATACGACCATTCTAATATATGCCCAGAATACTTCATATGTGTCCCCTTGACTAAAAGAGGCTTATTTAAGGCTTCTTTACAAGTACAAACAATAAAGATAGCATTAGATGATGCTATTGAGATAACGAGTAAGAGTAAGCTTTCAATTCTTAAGGTGTTATATGGGTAGTAGATTTAATGTTGGTGATGTAGTATTATATGAGAATAGACTATATACTGTTAGATCTATACATTTTCTTAATCCACAATTAAAGTCAGATCCTTATGTTTGTGGGTTGGTGCCGCTTGGGGATAAAAAGCCCTCTACAGAGCAGTTAATGGTAAGAGAAGGTCTACTTAAGAAAGATAGCTCAGAAGCCTCCACAAAGGCTATAAAGGTGTTATATGGGAAAGGTAAAGGAACAGACGATCTTAAGTAATGACGCCATGGCTATAGGATTAGCAGAAGTTCGTATTAGATTTGATAAAAAGCTCTATGAGAACTTTAGTACTGGTAATAAAACCTCTGATTTCACTATAAATGATATAGTAAAGTGTACCTATTTAAAAGGACTATTTAGAGTAGTATGTTGTGGGATTTATGGTACAGTTACATTAAATACCTTAAATTCTAAAGAGACGACTTGTATAAGTGCTGATTTCTTAAAGAAAGTGGCCGCAAATACTAAAACCCTTAAGGTGCTATATGGAAGTTAAAGCTGGAGATTACTTATTAACTAAGGAAAAGCAGCTATATAGGATAGTTGATGTATTTACAGATACTACAGGAACCTATTATGACATTAAAGCCTATAAAAATAATATAGTAAAGCACGAATACATCAAAGCTATACCAAGAAATAGGCTAAAACACCTTGGAAACATCATTTCTGAAGAAAATATCACCAAAACGTTAAAAATTCTTTACGGGTGACGTTTACTTAGTATATACACATACTATATATGGGGGTTAGTTATGGCGAAAGTCAAAAAGAGCAAGAAACCCAAAGAGATACCAGAAGAATTGTCAGAAGAGCAGTTTGAGGAGTTGGTGGAAGAAATTAGTCAGTTTGATGACAAATTCTTTAGTACCATTGCAGGAACGGATAAGTACGAAGTCGTACCTACTGAAACTGAAGATGGAGAACCTTTAACCAAAGAACAGTACTCACTTGTAAAACACGAGTGTTCACGTTTAGGTTTATCGGTTATCTATAAAATGGACTTACCAAACGGGATAACTGTTTATACAAGCATAGAAAATAATAAAGTAGGATATGTTCACGAAGGAATGCATTAAGTCAGCGTCAATGTTTTTTCATCCTTATTAATTGTTAATATAACAAAAAAGGAAATCAAGACCAGTACTTTCCATGTACCCCTAAAAGTAAATGTATCCTATTTAAGTTTTGAGGAGAAAACGATGGTAGGAAATAAGATTAAATATACCTGCAAGAATTGTGGGTGGATTACTTCTATTAGAAATGAATGGGCAGATTTAAAGCCAAAACGTTGCATGAACAAAAAATGTAATACGAGCTTTCAAAAATCCCCTGAGTCTCTAATAATAGAAATGCCTCAAGAAGTAGTAGCAGAAAAGAAATCTCAGAAAAAAGGCAAAAAGAATGAAACCGAAGACAGTAACTCTTAAAAAAGCTGCTGTCATTTCTAATAATACTTTTAAAAAGAGTGTTATAGAAGATACAACCAAGGTTGCCAAATATGAGCGAAAACGACAAAAAAGAAAAAAAAGTAGAAGACGAGAGGACTAGTAATAGTGCCGAACACCTTAAGCTTTATAAAACTGAAGCTCAAGAAAATTCTAAGAACTCACTAGAAGCCTTAAGTAATGTTAAGAAAATATCTAATAAGAATTCTCCCTGGACTCTTACTCAAGAATTGCTACAAGAAATTATAGCAACTTACACAATATCTAATCCAGATAAACTTCCAGCATTAACTATAATGGTTGATGATCTTAAAAAACAAATAGCTATTAAGTATGCTGAAGATCTAGTTACCCAAGATATACTATTAAAAAGTATACCAACTATGCGAACTGTTCGGGAGTGGGTAAAAAGAGATGGTTGGGAAGAAGCTGTATGGGGATATATTAAAGCTGATGGCCTGTTTTCTCCAAATAAGAGAGCACAAGTTATTGAGTCTTTACGTTCACGAGCTATAGATAAGTCTGATGCTGCTGCCAAAATCTGGTTAACTCTTAGCGGAGATTACTCAGAAAAGATGGAAGTTGACAATAAGTCTGTTGATATCTATAGAGAGATCAATAATATTCTTCATGGTAAGAAGAAAAGCGAAGCCTAATTGACAAATTTGAGAAGAGCGAAAATATGTCACAATCACCTATAGAACAGTATAACGTAGAAGGCAAACCACTAAGAATCCATGAATTGGATATAGAAGGTCTAGCTAAATACTTATGTGACAATAAAATTAGAACTAGTCAAGGTAAACTTATACAGCCTTTACATGAAGGCCATTTAGAGGTTATCAAAGATATAGCTAGATTTAAAACTCTCGCCTGTGGAAGACGTTGGGGTAAAACTCTTTTAACGTCTTTAATAGCACTTGCAGTATTAATGCAAATGAACAGACGAGTTTGGATAGTAGCTCCTGATTATAGTTTGTGCGAAAAAGTTTTTCGAGAACTATACCATATCTTAGTTATTCAATTAAAGATCATTAGACCAGGTAAGCCTGGAGGCGGAAGAGCAAGAAATCAAAAAGGGGACTATTATTTAGAAACTCCTTGGGGTTCTGTTCTAGAAGCCAAGTCTATGGAAAACGTAGACAGTTTAGCTGGAGAAGCAAACGATTTAGTTATTGTAGATGAAGCGGCCATAAACCCTTCCTTAGAAGATATCTGGACACAAATGCTTACTCCCACATTAATGGATAAAAGTGGTAGTGCCATCTTTATTAGTACCCCTCGTGGTAAAAATAGTTTTTACAAGTTATTCCTATATGGACAAACTGGTAAAAGACAAAGAGAAGGAAAACTAGCAATTACTTTTGATGAAGAAGCTAAAGTAAATAATGATATGACCGAATGGAGTTCTTTTCAAAGAACTAGTTATGACAATCCTCTTTTGTCAACAAGTGCAGATAAGTCCAAAGAAGAAATAGATTCTGCTTATAGACGAGCTGCCTTATCAGGAAAACTACTAAAATTTAAACAAGAGTATTTGGCTGACTTTGAAGCAGTCTCTGATAGTTGCTTTCCTGGATTTGTAGTAGAACCTACAGATACACACAAGTTTTCAAACGTAGCAGATTATATCTGGCACCCTGATGAAGGACCCATATATGCTGCCTGCGACCATAACTTTGCAAAACCAGCAAGTACAATATTTGCCCAAGTGAATAAGTATGGAGACGTTATAGTTTTTGATGAAAGGTTTACACCACACACATCAAGCTATATGCAAGCTCAACTAATACTAGATAGAGAAAAAGATCTAACAAAACAAGCGTTAAAAATTTGGAAAACTGAGAGTACAGAAATTGGCAGACAATACCACATTAGATGTGAAAATGTCATAGCTGATATATCTGGAGATCAAGTTCAACTAAATGGAAGAACAGCTTGGGATGATTTTGAAGCAGTATTAGGAAAAGGCCGACGACCAGTCGGATTAAAGCAAGCTAGGGAAACTGGCGCAAACATGGTTAGGTTATGGTTAGAATTTCCACAATTTAATCAAAAGGGACAACCAATCCTTGATGAGAATAATCAGCACGTAAAGAGACCTAAATTATTTATTACACGAAACTGTGTAAATACTATTTATGCTCTAAGTACTGCAGTATTCAAAAAAGGTAAAAATGGTAGTCTTAAAGAAGATTATGATGAAACTCCAGAAGGTTATGAAGGTCTTTTAGATGCTTTAAGATATCTTATGGTTCATCTGTTTCATGACAAAGGACAACATATGTCTGTTATAAAAGGAGTTTTTTAATGGGTATTACAAAAGAACAAGCAAGAAAAGTAAGACAACCTGTATCAACAGGCGATCTTTCTTTATCTATAAGTCTAGATGGCACAACTACAATTGATATTCGTCAATTAAGTATATCTGCAGAAAAAATATCTTGGCAATCAGATGGTGATTTGGCAGGGACTGTAGAATTTTCTCTTGATGGAGTAACATTTTTTGGGTCTGTGGCATTCGCTGCAACTGTACCAGGATCTTATAGTACACATCTGATTCGAGTAGTTAAGATAACTCGAACTGGTGGAGCAGGAAAGTTACACCTGCTAGCAAGATAATGGAAAATATTATTTATAGAAAAAACAAGATGTTTTGTATAGATAAAAGTAAACTAAAGCCTGCTGCACAAAAGAATGATGTAGTTACTGCTTTATATGCTGCAATTTATATAGAATTTTCTGGAGCCAGTCTAAATAAAGATTATAAAGATTTAACAAGTCTAGAAAGATTTGCTAAACTAAATGCTTTTGCAATAGATTGGTTAAATAAGAGAGGGCTTTTATAATGAAAAAGCAAAAAACAAAAGAGCTAGGCGTAAAAGAGATTACCAATCTTGTAGGTCAGCAACATAAGATGAAAGAAGTAAGTCCTCCTGGGGATAGAAAAGATATGCTTGAAGGTAAAACTGCTATGACTGTAAAACAGGCTACAGCAGGTTGGTTTAAAGCTGCTAAAGAGCAGAACCCAAGTTCAAGTTTTCTAGAAGTTCCTTCTGAAGGATTAAAACCAACAGCAGCTCTCGATAGAGAAATGTTGTATAAAGGCAAAAAGAAATAAGGAGTATTTTACAATGATGGCATATAAAAGTAAGGGCATGAAAGCCCCACGACCTGATGGATACAAGCAAGAAGAGGGCGCTCAATCAAAAGCTCCCAAAGTAAAACCTTCTATGCAACATAGCGAACCCTCTCATGCTTTAGGTGAAGGAGCGCAATCAAAAGCTCCCGACCATAAGAAAAAAGCACTACCCTCAAAAGATGCCCCCGAAGGCGCTAAGGGTGTAAATGAAGGTTCTGCCCACCCTCTACCAAAAGGTGGATGTGTTGGAGAATCTGAAGTTTAAATTTAATAAGGGCCATAATAATATATGGCCTCTATTTCACAATTGACTAGTAGAGCTAGTTGATCCAATCCAAAGAGTGGAAAGGTAGGGTATCTATATTTCTTTCAATTTAGGCATAGCCAATCATCCAATTAGTCGAATGGGTGGACTTAGTTCCGTAGGTGTATATCTTTATGAAGATATATACTATCGACAATGGATCACAGAGATAGCACTAGCATTCTATGAAGGCAGACAAGATGAATTTGTTTGGTTAGATTTAGTTAGGCAATTTCGTAACCCAGAAAAACAACAAATACTCCCAATGAATTTCACTAAAGAAATTATTGATGAAGTTTCTATTTTATATCAAGAAGCACCAATTTATCAAGTAACTGACCCAAAAGGTAAATTACTTAAAGAAGATCAAATCCTTTGGGAAGAGATTCAAAGTGGCAGCCGATATTTAATGTTAATGGATAAACTAGATAGATGGACTAGATTACTAGGAACAGTACTAGTTAAAGTTAGCTTTGTAGATCCAGATACAGGACAATTAGTAAAAGAAAATGAAGGCGGAAAAGTACAATTAGATATCATGCATGGCGGAGTATACGATATACGTCATGGAGCTTCTCCTTATTATATTACCGAACTATTAATAGGATTTGGTACAAAATTTGGTGGATGGGCACATGAGAGTGGAAGTATTTCTGGTGGCGGAGTTGCCGCCTCAATACCAAGCCCTTCCAATTATGGAATTAATGATGCTAGATCAACAAAAGGACTTAACTACAATGAAGTAGGAAATGTCAAAGAGTTAGGCAAAGTTAATAGAATTTTTTGGAGCGTAGATTCTCACGTTGTAGTAGACGAAAAGAATAACGGTTTCAAAGTAAAGAACCCTTATGGTGTTATTCCAGCTATTCCATTTTTTAACTCTGACCCTGCTCACTATTACTTCTTACCAATAAATGAACCTCTTATTTATGCAAATCATGCAATTAATATGAGGATAACTGATTTAAACCATATAGCGAAATTTCAGTCATTTGGTGTACCAGTAATAAAGGGAGTAGAAAGATCAACCTCATTAAGACAAGGTAGACCAGTAGACGACTTTAATCAGTTGAAAGGTGGCGCTGCTCAATCTAGATTTGGTGGATTAGGTGGAGTTAGTGGTATAGGAGCTTCTGGACAATATAGAACATTCGATTCAGGTTTTGGCATCTTTAGAGATGGTAATGCTGATGCAAATATGTTAGGTGTTAGTTTAGGACCAGATACTGCTATTTCTGTTGGAGAAAAGGGAGACTTTAAATTTGCTCACCCTTCTGCTGATATTGTTGGATTAGTTAAAACAATTCATTCTATTACCGATATGGTAAGAATAAATCATGGACTAAGACCAAAATATGAACAGCAACAAGCTGCTTCTGGTTTTGCTGCAATGATGGATAAGATCGGAGTTATCGAAGATAACGTAAGACGATCTAGAATCTTTAAAGAAAGAGAACAACAACTATTCAAAGTAATTAAAACACTTTGGAATGCTCACCACAATAAAGGTGGAGATCAAAGGTTCTCCGAAGATGCTGAATTAGATATTACTTATAAAGTACCAGAATTTACAGTAGATCCTAAAACTAAAAAAGAAGATCTAATGATGGAAGCTAAACTTCTAGATACTGAAGATACTCACATAATAAGTAAATTATATCCTCATATGAGTGAAGTTGAAATTAAAGCATTAGTAAAAAGACGTAGAAAAGATAGAGAAGATAAGATTGAGTTTGAAACAGAGATTCAGACAAAAACTGGACTAGCTTTACAGGCCAATGGATTAGGTCCTGATGGTGGTCCACCTGCTGCTGGAGGTTTTCCTCCTAAAAAAGGCAGCGATTCTGATGTTCCAAGACCAAAGATCGACAATAAAGCAAAGCACTCAGAAGAAAGTTCTAAGCAGCCTGCTAAAACTGGCGATAAGAGGCCGAAGAATAAAAAGAAGGACGAGGAGAAGTAATGTCCAAAGTTGAGGAGAAAAAACAAATTTATGAGGTTTGGATTTTAAGAAGAGACGAACAACACATTTGTTGTATTTCAGAAATGAGCTATGATAAGTGTTTTGAAGATTGGAAAAAATTGGTATCGGATTGGAAGTCTAGTATTTCTGAAAAAACTCCGTTCTCAATGATCACTCCAGTAGTTACTGCCTTTGATCCAGGACTTATAACAGAAATAACTTTACGACCAGTGGCTTCAGTTACTGAGTCTAAATATGATAACCCTTATCAACAAAAAATGATGAGGGATGGTTTAATGAGTACGCTGAAAGGCGGAAACGGACCAACCCCAGATATTCTGGATGGTGGATACCGATGAATAATTCTAAGCTAGTAGAGCTAGCAGGAGAAAAAAATGTCTAAAGATTATCTAAGTGATTTAGGGAAAAAAACGAATTCAGTAGAAGGGTCTGGTAATGCACCGGAACCACAAAAGGCTACAGCAAGTGCTGGAACCTCTACTGTTGAACATGGTAGAGGCGACGACTTACTTGCCAAGCTTGGCGGTAAAAAGTCACAGGAAAATTCTGCCGAAGATACTGCGACTTCTAGTGCTGAATCGGGTCAATCCCAAAGATCAGCTTCTAATAAGGAAGAGCCTGTTGGAAGTCAAAACTCACAACGAACTGATGATTCTAAAATGGATGAAATCAAGAAGTTGAGAGAAGAGAATAAAGCTTATAGATTAAAATATCAGGAACAGATTGATAAACTTAATCAGGAAAGTGAATCTAGGTTACAAAAGGTTAGAGATGAGTTACAGCCCTTAGTGCAAGCTAAGACTGAACTTGACAAAATCAAGGCTGAACAAGAAGATAAGAAACGAGATTTAGCTGAAAAGCTAGCACATCGTGAAGCCAAAGTAGCAGAGATACAAGCTCTTGCAGATGTTAAAGAAAGAGAATACCAAAGGCAACTTGCCGAACGAGATGCCAAATTGAGTACTTTTTTAGCTGATGTAGAAGCCCAGAAACAAGTATACCAAACTCGTATCCAAGAAGAATTAAGCAAAATTCCTGAAAAATATCAGGATTTGGCTAAGTACATGGTAAAAGGTGCAGATGATAGTAGAGAAGCTCTAACTATGATACAAGAAGCAAAGTTAAAAGGTATGTTTGAGGACAAAACTGTGATTGTAAATCATAGCGTCCCAGGTGCTAATGACGGTGCTCGATCAAGTAATGAGCGACTTAGAGAAGCAGAAGGCGATAGACGAGCGAAGATGAATTCTTCACAAAAAATCGGCGAAGCTTTGAAACAAATAAAGTCTGGCAACCCTAATACAGTATTCAGAACAAAATAATTAAGGAGAATTTCTAAATGGCTCAAGTAATTTCATTATCAGATGCCGCAAGTCTATCTAACAATATGTTAGTAGAAGGTATCGTAGCAGACATCGTAACGGTCGATGAGTGGTTTAAATACCTACCCTTCGTAGTTTTTGAAGGTCTAGCTTATACCTTTACTCGTGAGAAACGTCTTGCTAAAGCAGACTTTGCTCAACCTGGCTCAAACCTAAACCAAGCTAAATATCAAGATGGTGCTAGTTTTGAACCCGTAAACGTCAACTTATCAGCTATTATCGCCGATATTATTATTGACGGTCAGATCGAAGATCAGTTATCTGAAACTAACGATCAACTTCAAGTTCAAATTTCCGCAAAAGCAAAACAAATTGCTCGTATTTATATGAATGCAGTTGTTAATGCTAAACGTTTGAGTGGCGCACTTACTCAAGCTAACAACGGTCCTATCGGTATTGCAGACCGCTTCAATGGTATGAAATCCATTCTAGAAGCAGAGTCAGGCAATGTTGATGACGTAAATCATCCCTTTTATAACGCAGGAGCTGCTACACAGTCAGAAGCTCTTATTGAAGATGATCCTTCTTCTTTACGTGTTAATAAAGCTGGTAGAGTTTATACTCTAGAAGATTTGGATGCTATGATTGATCGAGTAACTGGTTCTAAACCAGACTTTATCATGATGAACTCTCGTGAATTAC
>Ga0315291_10013092_pt1 | contig 10065 bp, 5 predicted proteins | sample YL17G12_20_MG_FD_203070 | JGI IMG/M metagenome (GOLD analysis project Ga0315291, IMG submission 203070) | Sediment microbial communities from Yellowstone Lake, YNP, Wyoming, USA - YL17G12_20 | ecosystem: Environmental > Aquatic > Freshwater > Lake > Sediment | place: USA: Wyoming | collected...
CCGTACTCTTTAACTATCTCTAAAGGATCGATTCCGTTTCCTAAGGATTTACTCATCTTTACACCATTGGCGTCCCGGACCGTACCATGAATATAGACATCAAAGAAAGGAACCTCACCCATAAATTCCAACCCAGCCATGACCATTCGGGCTACCCAGAGGAAGATTATCTCTGAGGCAGTAAAAAGAGCCTTGGTCGGATAAAAGCTTTTTAGCTCTTCAGTTTTCTCAGGCCAGCCAAAGGTAGAAAAGGGCCAGAGCCAGGAGGAAAACCAAGTATCCAAGACATCCTCCTCCTGCTTTAGGTTCTTACTTTTGCATTTAGAACATTCTGCTGGAGGTGTTTTCTCTACGATAACCTCTTTACAGTCTAAACAATACCATACCGGAATGCGATGTCCCCACCAGAGTTGCCTGGAGATACACCAATCCCGGATATTCTCCATCCAGTTGAGATAGACTTTAGCCCAGTGCTCAGGATAAAATTTAACTTTTCCATTTTTTACCACTTGAATAGCCGGCTCAGCTAAAGGTTTCATCTTGACAAACCATTGTTCTGAAAGATAAGGCTCAATTATAGTATTACATCTATAGCATAAGCCTAAGGGAACCTTATAAGGCTCGATCTTCTCTAATAGCTTTTTCTTTTTAAGTTCAGCCACTAAGGCTTTACGGCATTTGAAACGGTCCATTCCTGCGAACTTGCCTGCATTTTGATTCATTTTCCCGTCTGGATTTATTACCACGATCCTTTCCAGGTTATGCCGGTTACTTAATTCAAAATCATTCAAATCATGAGCAGGAGTAACCTTAACTGCTCCGGTTCCGAATTCCGGATCAACAAAATCATCTTCGATTATAGGAAGTTCTCTATCCAGAATAGGAAGGATAGCAAATTTGCCCACTAATTTTTTATATCTCTTATCCTTAGGATTTATCGCCACAGCAGTATCCCCTAACATCGTCTCAGGCCTGGTGGTAGCAACAGATATGTAATCATCTTTTCCCTTTAATTTGTATTTGATATACCAGAGATGCCCATCTTCCTCTTTTCTTTCGGTTTCATCATCTGAAATGGAAGTTAAACATCTCGGACACCAGTTGATTATATATTTTCCTTTATAGATTAAACCCTTTTTATAGAGATGGACGAAAACCTCTAATACCGCTTTTGAAAGTCCCTGGTCCATGGTAAACCTGGTTTTATCCCAATCACAGGAACAGCCGATCTTCTTAAGCTGATTTAAAATCGCCTCACCATTTTTCTCCTTCCATTCCCAGGCTAACTTTAAAAAAGCTTCTCTTCCGATCTGCTGGCGGGTCTTGCCCTCTTTAGCTAAGTTTTTCTCGATAACTACCTGAGTGGCTATCCCAGCATGGTCGATTCCAGGTAACCATTCAGTTTCATAACCTTGCATCCTTTTCCAGCGAATCAGGATATCCTGAAGGGTATTGTTCAAAGCATGTCCCAAATGTAAAATATCTGTAACATTCGGAGGAGGGATCACCACGCTATAGAAGGATTTATGGTCGGAAAGATCCGGGGAGAAAAATTTACCTCTCATCCAGTAGGAATACCATTTGTCCTCTACTGATTTAGGATTGTATTGTTTTGGTAATTCGCCTGTGCTCATAGGAATAATTCCTTTAAATTTATCCTATAATATTAATATATACTTTTTTTAAAGTCAAATGAAATTGGTGAGAAAAAAAGTAAGAAGTAAAATGTGAGATGTGAGACAGGAAAGATATGGAAGGAATCCCAATAGAGAAATCAAGGTAGCCGCAAGCTTCAGCTTGCGATGGGATGGTAAAAGATATAACGCTTAACTCTCGTGATGCAGACTAAAGTCTACGGCTACCAAGCTCTCTGAGTGTCATTGCGAGACTGGCAACGAAATAATATACAAGGGGCGTATAGCATTACGCCCCTACATTTCTCCTTTTTGATTGACAGGGGGAAATCAGTTTGTTAAATTATTCACAAGCTTGGTAAAAATCCTGCACTTTGTGGGATGATATAGAATTTAAAGGAGAATATATGCCCATTTCAAAACTAAAGGTCTCTAAAAGAGGGAAGGAGATGCCTGCCTCGCCCATAAGAAAACTTATCCCTCTATCAGATGAAGCTAAGAAGAAAGGAGTTAAGGTTTATCATCTGAACATCGGACAGCCGGATATCCCTACACCGGTGGAGTTTATGAATGCGGTTAAGAATTATCCTAACAAGGTCCTGGAATATGGTAACTCCAAAGGGGATTTAAGGCTTATCCAGGGGATGGTGGAATATTACGGTCGGAAAAATATCCTGGTTAAACCGGAGAATATCCAGATAACTACCGGAGGGAGTGAGGCTTTAATTTTCTCTATAATCTGTATTTCGGATGTGGGAGAGGAGATTATCGTATTTGAACCTTTTTATACCAATTATAATAGTTTAGCGCGGATGGCGGATATAAATTTAGTCCCGGTTCCTACTAAAGCTGAATCTGGTTTCCATTTGCCTGATAAAAAGATTATCGAGAAAAAGATAACTTCAAAAACAAAAGGCATTCTATTTGCTTCTCCCAATAACCCTACGGGCACGGTTTTTACAAGAGAGGAGATGGAAATCATAACAGAGCTGGCTAAAAAATATGACCTCTTTGTGCTTTCAGATGAGGTTTATAGAGAGTTCATCTATGAAGGGGTTCATACCAGCATAATGAATATCGAAGGGATAGAGGACAGAGCTATACTTTTAGACTCGATTTCCAAAAGGTATAGTGCCTGTGGCGCCCGGATCGGCTGTCTGGTGAGCAAAAACAAAGAGGTTATGGATACAGCTTTGAAATTAGGTCAATCAAGACTTTGCTCACCTTCAATCGAGCAGTATGGAGCTATAGGTGCATTGAAGTTACCGGAGGAGTACTTTTTAGCTATGGCGGAGGAGTATAAAAGGAGAAGGGATACCTGTTATGCCGAATTGATGAAAATTCCAGGGGTGATCTGTCAGAAACCTTCTGGTGCTTTTTATATTATGGTTAAACTTCCAATAAAAGATATAGAGGCTTTTGCTAAATGGATGCTTACAGATTTCTCTCTTAATGGTGCCACTACTATGGTAGCACCTGGTCCCGGATTTTACGCCACACCCGGAATGGGAAAGGATGAAGCCCGCATCGCCTATGTTCTGAATGTAGAGGATTTGAAAAAAGCTATGAGAATTTTAGCCAAAGGGGTTGAGGAGTATAATAAGATCAAAGGATGATCTTTAAGCAAGTTTGGAAATAACCGCGTAGGGGTGGAGCTTGTCTCCACCCGCTCTTCACTCCGCTCCTACGATTCTCTAAGGTGTAACCGGATGAGAGATGAGTTTAACATAGGAGTAGATATCGGGGGGACTAATATAAAATATGGAATAGTCTCCTCCTCAGGGAAAATTCTTTACAAAGAGATCATATCCTCTGGTTTAGATAGAAAAGGATTCTTAAGTAACTTGAGAAAAGGGGTTGATTCTCTACTTCTCTTTGCCAGAGAAAAAGGGATTAAGATAAACCAGATTGGAATTGGGGTTCCGGGGACAGTTGATATTTTAAAAGGGAGGATATATGGAATACCCCCTAATTTGTCTTTTTTGAAGGATTTTGCTCTTAGAAAATATCTTCAGAGATATTTTGACTACCCCATCTTTATGGATAACGATGCCAATGTAATGGCTTTGGCTGAATATAAATTTGGCTTAGTTAAAGGTTATAAAAATTGTATCTGCATTACCCTGGGAACCGGAATAGGTAGTGGTATTATTATTAATGGAAAGCTTTTTCGCGGCTCTTCTTTTGTAGGACCTGAGTTCGGACATATCTCAATCTGCTATCATGGGATAAGATGCAACTGCGGAAATTATGGCTGTCTGGAGATGTATGCCTCTGAGCCTGCGATGCTCAAGAGGGCAAAAGAACTTCTAAGAGAGAAGCGAAACTCTATTCTCTATAAATTGGTTAATAGGGATTTGAACAGATTAAAAGCTATAGACATATTTTTTGCTGAAAAGTTAAAGGATAAGGTTGCTTGTAGAGTCGTTCAGGAAACAGCCTACTACTTAGGTGCTGGACTTTCAAGTGCAGTGAATCTATTTAATCCGGAAGTCATAGTGATAGGCGGTGGTGTAGCCATTGCCTCAGGAAGAAATTTTATTAAAATGATAAAGACGGAAATATGTAACAGGGCTTTTACCTCAGCCACAAAAAATTTGAAAATTGTGAAAGCAAAACTGGGAAATGATGCCGGGTTTTTCGGGGCCTCGATTTTAGGAGAAGAACTTGGAGCTTGGTAGCCCACCTTGCCTTCAAGGTGGGCGAAGGACAATAAACCCAGGTTAAGGGTAACCTGGGTTTACATTTTTCAGTTATACTCTTTCCTTAAATCAGCCTATCTTGATAATCAAATTCTGATTTTGATTGCAAAAGTCTTAAGTTCAACTTATATTAAAAAAGTTACCAGGGATCCGTCAGATCGGGTCAAGGTTACTTGAAGTATCGCGTAGGGGTGGAGCTTGTCTCTACCCACTTTCATCTAATTTTTATATAAATAAACCATGCCCGAATTTGCTGAGATAGCTTTTCCTCTCCCTTTGAGGAAAACTTTTACTTATAGTATTCCGGGAAATTTAAAAGAGAAAATAAAGCCCGGTCAAAGGGCTTTGGTTCCCTTTGGTAGGGAGAAGAAGCTGGGGTTTGTGGTCAGTGCAATCCCAGTTTCAAAGGTTAAAAATACAAAAGAGCTTTTGGACCTCATAGATGAAGAGCCGATTATTACTCTGGAGATTTTAGAGCTTACCAGATGGGTTTCAGAGTATTATTATTCCTCCTGGGGAGAATGTCTAAAAGCCGCATTGCCTTCAGAGCTGCAGGTAAGAAGCCTTCTCTGGGTTTACAAAAAAGAATCCCATCTTTTAGATTATGAAGATAAGAAATTAAAACTTTCTTCAGTAGAAACAAAAATCCTTAATACGCTTGAAAAGGAAAAACCTCACAACCTAGCTTTCTTAGAGAAAAAATTTGGTTCAAAAGGAATATATTCTGCTCTTCATTCTTTAGAAAAAAAAGGAAAAGTAGAGTTATATTATGAGCTGAGCAAGCCAAAGGCTAACATAAAATATGAAAAGATTGTTTCTTTAAAAGCAGATTCTCCCGAGGAAAAAAAACTGGTTGAAACTTATATTGAGACGGTTAGGAAGAAATCTACCAGAGAAACTTTTCTCCTTGAGCTTTTGATAAAGGAAAATAAAGAGCTTCCTTTAAAAGAGATAAATCAAAGAATAAAAGGGGCATCTCAGATTTTAAATCGATTGGAAAAGAAAGGATTAATCCGATCTTTTTACAGAGAAAAACCAAGAGAACCTCTCTGGGGGATGAATGAAAGTTTTACTGAGGGATTTTCTTTGAATCAAGAACAAAAAGACATTTTAGAAAAATTAGAAAAGGCTTTAACGGAAGAAAAATATTACCCCTTTTTGCTTTACGGTATAACTGGTAGTGGAAAAACTCAAATTTATATTGAGATTATCAAAAAAGTTCTGGAAAGAAATAAAACTGCTTTAGTTTTGGTTCCAGAGATATCATTAACCCCTCAGATTATCTTTCGCTTCAAATCGGTTTTTGGAGAAAAAGTGGGCTCTTACCATTCCAGCTTATCTCCCGGCGAAAGATTTGATGCCTGGAGAGGAATTAAAGGTGGTAAGATAAAAGTGGTAGTTGGAACCAGATCAGCTATTTTCTCACCACTTTCGAATTTAGGGGTAATCGTGGTGGATGAGGAGCAGGATTTTTCCTACAAGCAGAAAGAACCAGATCCCAAGTATAATGCCCGTGATTTGGCTTTAGTTAGAGGAAAGATGAATAAAGCTCTGGTGGTACTTGGCTCAGCCACCCCAAGTTTAGAAAGCTTCTATAATGCTGAAATAGGTAAGTATACTCTTCTGCAGTTGAGTCAGAGGGTAGATCAAAAACCTCTTCCCCCAGTGAAGATTCTGGATCTAAAAGAGGAGAGGAAAAAAGGGAACTACACTATATTTTCTTCTGAGCTTTCCTCTCAGATGAAAAGAAAGATAGAAAAAGGAGAGCAGATTATCCTATTCCTAAACCGGAGAGGATTCTCTAATTTCGTCAAGTGTGAGGAGTGCGGGCATATCTTTCACTGCCCGCACTGTGATATAACCTTAAACTTTCACCGCATCGATTTCTCTTTACGCTGTCATTATTGCAACTATAAAATCCAGGCAAGTTCACTCTGTCCTGAATGTAAAGGGAGCAGGCTTGCCTATAAAGGTGTGGGGACTCAGAGAATCGAGGAGGAGATTAATAAACTTTTTCCAACAGCTGCTATACGCAGGATGGATCAGGATACAACTTATAGAAAAGATTCCCACCGGGAGATCCTTAAGAGTTTTGCTTCCAAGGATTTTAGTCTTCTTTTAGGCACTCAGATGGTGACCAAAGGGCTTGATTTTCCAGATGTGACTTTGGTGGGAGTGATATCAGCAGATACTTCTTTAGATTTTCCAGATTTCAGAGCCAGGGAAAGAACTTTTCAGCTTCTGACTCAGGTGGCTGGAAGAGCTGGGAGAGGAAAATTAGGGGGTGAAGTTATCTTTCAAACTTATTATCCTGAGGATTGGACCATTAAACTTTCGGCTGAGCAAAATTTTCCGGATTTTTATAAAAGAGAGATAAAAGAAAGAGAAGAACTTCTCTATCCTCCTTTCAGCAGGTTGATTTTAATCCGATTTCAGGGGAAAGAGGAGAATAAAGTCCAAAAGGTAGCTGAGTTTTTTGGGAGTGAGTTATCGGACAGTCTGAAGTCTAAAGGCTATAAGCTAAAGTTTGAGATTTTGGGACCTGCACCTGCACCTCTTGCTAAGATTAAAGATGATTACCGTTTTCAGATTTTGATAAAAACCAGAAAAGTTAGAGCTGTCACTCAGAAAATCGATTTGATTCTGGATAAAGGATTTGATAAGAATTATTCTGGAGTGAAAATTTCTATTGATATAGATCCTTTAGAGATAATGTAATTATGTAACTAAACCATATTGTCAAGCACGCGTAGCAGTCCGCCTCAGGCGGATTAGACCTCTGCTTCCGAGCCTTAATCCCGCCAGACGGCGGGACAGTTACGCGACTGATTGAGAGGAAAAGAATAATGTGATTTACCCTTGACAAAAATTTTACATCTGGTTAAGTTAGAAACTTTAAGGAGTAGATATTATGATAACCATAGAAGACCTCAAGCAGAACGAGAAAGTTAAAATTCTGGTTGCCAAAGCGGATAAGTTCTTGGGAGAGATCGGTTATACTGAGCATGGACAAAGACATGCCAGTTTATCTGCCAATATCGCTTACAATATTATGATCCGTTTGAAAAAGCCTGAAAAAGAGGCTCATCTGGCCGCTATAGCCGCCTATCTGCACGATATCGGAAATGTGATTAACCGGGATTATCATGCCCAGACCGGTGCCCTTTTAGCTTATCAGATCCTTTTAGATATGGGAGTGCCTTATTCTGATGTTATAGAGGTGGTAGCCGCGATTGGGAATCATGATGAAAGGGATGGCCAGCCAGTAAGTGATATCTGTGCGTCAATTATTTTAGCTGACAAATCAGACGTGCACAGCTCCAGGGTAAGAAACTTAGAGATGATCAAGCAGGACATTCATGACCGGGTTAATTATGCGGCTAAAAGCTCTTTTTTACGAGTAGATGAGGAGAAGAAGACTATCTCCTTAGAGATTAAAATCGATACCTCTGTTTCCCAGGTAATGGAATATTTTGAGATCTTCTTATCCCGTATGGTGGTTTGCAGACGGGCAGCAGAATATCTTAAAATGAGGTTTGAATTAGAAATCAACGGACAGAGGTTACTCTAAATTGGATGAACGTCTATATCCCCTTCCTTGATGGCCGATAAAAGCTTTACGGTCCTACGGTTCGACAAGCTCACCGTCCTGAGCGTAGTCGAAGGACGGAGGCTTTGCTCCTCGTAGAGGAGGGGAAGGGGAGGATGATATCATTTTTATTCCCCTCTCCCACAAGGGGAGAGGGAATTTGTTGAGATGAGGATTTAGAAAATATGAAAAAGAAAATTGATTATAAAACATCAGGTGTGGATATAAATAAGGCGGATTTAGCCAAAAAAAGAATTAAAAGCTTAGTTCGCTCAACCTTTAGCAATAATGTCCTGACTGATATAGGGAGCTTTGGTGGATTTTATGCTTTGGCTCAAATGAAATATAAAGACCCGGTCTTGGTTTCAAGTACAGATGGAGTGGGGACGAAATTGAAGGTCGCTTTCCAGATGGGAAAGCATGATACTGTGGGAGAAGATCTGGTTAATCACTGTGTCAATGATATTCTGGTTCATAATGCTAAACCATTATTTTTTTTAGACTATATCGCAACTGGTAAACTTTCTCCGTCAATTATAGAAGAAATAGTCAAAGGGCTGGTTCGGGGATGCAAGAAAAATAATTGCTCCCTTATCGGGGGAGAGACTGCGGAGATGCCGGATTTCTATAAACCGGAAGAGTATGATCTGGCTGGCTGTATTGTAGGAATAGTTGAGAGGAAAAAGATAATCGACGGTTCAAAAATTGTTCATGGAGATTTAATTTTAGGTCTGGGTTCAAATGGTCTGCATACTAACGGTTATTCATTGGCCCGCAAAATTATATTTGAAATCGGAAAATACAGAGTTGCTGATTATGTGAAAGAATTAAAGAATACAATTGGAGAAGAGCTTCTCAAAGTTCATCGTTCTTATGCCAGACCAATTTTCAAGGTCTTAGAGAAATACCAGATCAAAGGGATGGCTCATATAACCGGTGGAGGGATTCCAGGTAATCTTATCAGAATATTGCCAGAAGGTTGTCAGGCAAAGATAGATGTTTCGTCCTGGAAAATTCTACCGATTTTTAATTTCATTCAGACATTAGGGAATATAGAAAACATAGAGATGTTCAGGGTTTTCAATATGGGGATTGGTCTTATTCTGGTTGTGTCTAAAAATAATATAGAAAAGATTAAAAAAGAATTACAAAGGAGTGGAGAGAAAGTTTTTGAGATTGGCAAGGTCGTTTCGGGGAAAAGGGAGGTAACATTAACTAATCTTGAAAAGATGAAAAGATGATTCTGCTTCTGATAATGGATGGCTACGGTTTAAATAACAAAAAAGAGGGAAATGCTATTGCTCTGGCAAAAAAACCAAATTTAGACCGGCTGTTTGCCAGCTATCCAAATATAGTTTTAGGTGCCTCAGGTCTGGACGTTGGTCTTCCTGAAGGGCAGATGGGGAATAGTGAAGTAGGGCATCTGAATTTCGGTGCTGGCAGAATAGTATATCAGGAGATTACCAGAATTGACAAAGCAATAAAGGAAGGCTCTTTTTTTGACAATAAAGTGCTGTTAGAGGCAATGAATAAAGTAAAGGAGAAAAATTCCTCTTTACATCTTATGGGCCTGGTCTCAGATGGAGGGGTGCACAGCTCTTTGAATCATCTCTATGCCCTTTTAAAATTAGCTAAAGAAAAAGGGTTAGAAAAAGTTTACCTGCATGCCTTTATGGATGGGAGGGATACCTCTCCCTTTGCGGGGAAAGATTATATCAGGGAGCTTTTGGTAAAATTTAAGGAGTTTGGAATTGGTACACTTTCAACTATAGTGGGAAGATATTATGCAATGGACCGGGATAAAAGATGGGAAAGAATAGAAAAAGCATTTCGGGCTATGGTCTATGGTGAAGGGAAGCTGACCTCTGATCCGGTTAAGGCAATAGAGGAGTCTTATAAGGAAGGAGTAACGGATGAGTTCATAAAGCCAATTGTAGTATCTGATGATCCTAATCCTCTTTCAGGCAGGATAAAAGAGAATGATGTGGGGATATTTTTTAACTTCAGGGCGGATAGAGCCAGACAGCTTTCCTATGTTCTAACTGAGAAAGATTTCAAAGAATTTGATAAAAAAAGTAATTTATCCATTTATCTGGTAACGTTGACCCAGTATGATGAAAAGCTCAAAGTTCATGTGGCT
>Ga0315291_10013093_pt1 | contig 10065 bp, 8 predicted proteins | sample YL17G12_20_MG_FD_203070 | JGI IMG/M metagenome (GOLD analysis project Ga0315291, IMG submission 203070) | Sediment microbial communities from Yellowstone Lake, YNP, Wyoming, USA - YL17G12_20 | ecosystem: Environmental > Aquatic > Freshwater > Lake > Sediment | place: USA: Wyoming | collected...
GGCCCGGGCGCACGTGACCGCGGAGCAAGAGCCGGGCCGCCGCCGGCCACGAGGCGAAGAAGTGGGGCTTGCAGCCAATGTTGAAGACCTGGGGTGTGTCGCCGTCCCTGACGGCGCCCTCAAGACGATCCGCCCAGTCGGTACCGGAGTAGCAGTACGCGAGCAAACCGTCCCAACCCTGAAATGCCCCGTAGGCGGCCATGGTCAAAGGGCCTTCCGCGATATACTCGTTGATCCAGCAGAGGTTCCATTCACTCACGACGAGGGGCTTGCCGGCGGCCCGTTGCCCCGAGATCCAGGTGATCAGGTTCCATCCCTTGCTCTTGACCATGGGCTCGTTGTCGAATCCCGCGCCCGAGCTCAGCCCCGCCTGCGGGTGATCCCAGTAGCCGTGGCGGTCGACATAATCGAGCACCAGGTTGGACTTGAGGTCGAGCGGCATGGCCTCCCAGAAGTTGCTGCCCGCGAGCGGCACCTTGACCCCGGCCGAGCGCAGGCAATCCCGCATGTCGGTGAAGTATGCGACCTGGGTGTGATAGAGGAACCGGAGCACGTTGGGATCGCGCCGACGCAGGCTGTGCGGCACCGAGACCTCTGCGGCGGACTCGATGCCGCGCGCCTTCGCCCAGACACTGTAGAGGCCGTTGATCTCGGCGACGTAGAACGCGGGCAGCTTGTCGTATGCCTCGGCCCAGAAGATGCTGCTTTCGTTGATGATCTCGCTCATCGCGATGGCGGGGTCATCGCAGTAGCGCAGGCCGGTGTACTTGTTGCGGTGCGTGTAGAGGTCGCGCGCATACTTCTTCTGGAGTTCGATGAGGCGACGGTCGAAGTGGCACGCGATCTTGGCGCCCGCGATGAAGTCGCTGTTTATCTGCTGCCAGTCGCTCACGCCGTCGCCTGCTCTGAAGTTGCGAAAGACAAGCAGACCCAGATCCAGATAGATGCCGTGGCGCTTCAACTCGTAGACGAGATAGTCCATGCGGTCCAGGTTCGCGGCGGAGAAATGCTGGGTATCGTCGTACGACCTGTCGAAGATGCCGGTGTCCACGTCCGCGCCGTGGAAGCGCACCAGATTGCACCCGAAGCGCGCGAGGCGCGCGGCGACCCGGCGCGCGGTCTCGTGGTCGGGAAAGATGTTGTCCGAGACGATGTTCACGCCCCAGAATCGAACTGGCGTCCCGTCCTGGAACGCGAAATACTCCCCGCGCACAGTGAGAAATCCATGCCTGCCGGCGGGCGGGTCGAGGAGGCCCGACGCATCTGGCGCGACGCCCACAGCGTTGTCGATGGGCAGCGGCTCGAAGGTGTACCATCCCGCGGTATCCGTGGCTACCTCGGCGCGGGTCGGCCCGGCGGGCAGGAGCCGAGCGTACAGTTCCCTCGCGAAATCGAGGTTGCCTGACACGCGCATCTTCCCGGAGAAGAATGCTCCCACCAGCGGAAGCTCGCCGCGCGTCACCGCGAGCCAGTCTGCCGCGGACGAGTCTATCACGGCGGTGGGATCGCGGGCCTCGCCGGGGCCGGCCGCTATGGTGCCCTCGGAAAGCCGCACGTGCCAAACGCCGCCGCCGTCGCCTGACAAACGCAGCACCACCGTGCCGCTGCGGTCATTCATCTCCCCCGCCGGCCATCGTGACGACAGGCTGCCAAACCAGGCTTCCAGGCCCTTGCGAACGTCATCCGCCTGGGCGTTGGCGTCTCTCGCCGCCAAGCATGCTAACGCGGCTGCGCATACTGAAGCGCTTGCGAGCCACATAACGAGCCTTCGGTATCTCACAAGTGGGCCTCCCAATCACGGCGGCTGGTCACAGGCGCAGCGAGCACGCGCGACAGCAGATCGCGCTTGTGCGCAGCCGCTCGGTCGCTCATCTCGGGCCTGCGGCAACGGAAGCTGCACCCCCCTTCATCATAGCGGCGGGAGTGCAGGCACCGCAATAGGCGTCGCCCCAATACACAACACACCGGGGCGCAGCCAATCCCGCTGCGAGTATACGAGGTGTGGCGCCGGATCAGGAGCACTAATCCGAGCATGAGGTGTATTCTTCAGGGCGCCGGGGTAACTCAAAGGCCGGGGAAAGCCACCGTACGCGGGACGCCCGAGATGAGAGGGTGTCGCCCCGCGGCACCCGAGGTGCGTGACATGACCGTTGCACAGACGCAGGCCGAGGAGCGGCTGCAATCGCTGCAGCCGATGGTGGACTTTTTCTGCCGCACGACGGGCATGGCTGCGGACGTCAAGATGTTCGACGAGGACGCTCGCCGTCTGCGATCCGTCGTGGGGGCTGGGATCGGTGGGCCGCTCCCCTGCCGCGCCGTGCTGACGGACCCGGAACTGGGCGAACGGTGCGCGCGGTGCGATCTGAACCACCTTCAGCTCGCCCACCAGTTGGAGCGCTACGTGATCTACGAATGCCACGCCGGCATGGTGGACATCGTGGCGCCGATCCTCGGCCTTCCGATCAAGGCCGGAGTGTTCACCGGGCAAGTGCTCCCGCGCCCGCTGTCTCACGAAGAGCGGGAACGCTTGATCCAGCAGTTGAGCACGCCGGTGAGCGGCCGCGAGTTCATCTTCGAATGGCTACCGCCCCAAGGCGAGCCGTGGACCGATGCCTGGAGCAGCGACCACTGGGCATCCGCGACGGCTCGCGGTGGGTCTGCTTCAACACCTGCAATCTCATACGGAAATACGGAGCTGAATACTGGCGCGCGCGCTCGACCGAGCGAGCGATACGGCGTATCCGGTGCTGGGGTTTCAGCGGCGGCGGAAAATGGGGGGCCCCGCCGACGCTGACATCGACGCCGGTGCTGTCGGCCGGGAGTACGCCGAAGTTGGTCAAACATCCCGATGTCTTCGACCCGGCGGTGCGCGCGACATTCCGCGCCGAACTGGAGGGTCAGATCGGCTCGGCGCGCAGCGATCCGCGGGTGCTCGGGTGGTCGGTGGACAACGAGTACAACGAGATCATCACGCGTGGGGAAATCACGGGGATCCTGGCGAAGCCGGCCGGCACGCCGGCGAAACGCGCGCTGCTGGACTACGCCGTGGACCGCCTGTACGGCGGCTCGGTCGCGGACCTGGCTCACGCGTGGAGGATATCGGCCGGCGATCGTGCCAGCCTATACGGGCTGTCGCCGGTGCCCCCTGCCGCGGACCTCGACAAGCTGCGCTGCTTCTACGCCGATCGCTACTATGCGTTCATCTATCAGACCGTCAGATCCATTGACCCCAATCACCTTTATCTCGGGTTCTGGATCATGCCGGAATGGTGGCAAAGCGAGGAGGACTGGCGGCTTATTGCGCGCCATTGTGACGTAATCGGCTACGATCGGTACGCGCAGGAGTATGCAAGTCCGCTCCTGGCGCGACTCCAGGCGGAAACGAACAAGCCGACCCTGTGCGGCGAATTCAGTTTCCCGCCCTACTACGAGGGCCAGCGCGGCTTCGCTCGCTTCCAGGTTTCCTCGCGCAATGACGCGGATGCAGGCGACATGTACCATCGATGGGTCGAGGCTGCGGCAAAGGATCCGTACTGCGTCGGCCAGATCATCTTCGAGTACCGCGACCAGCCGCTCACGGGCCGCGGCCCGGGCCACGGCGTGCGCCTGACGTTCGGCGAGCATTTCGCCTTCGGCCTGGTGACCGAAACCGATCGGCCCAAGTGGGACATGGTGCGGCGCGTCCATGCGGCGAATCTGAACGCGGCGAAGTGGCGGCTGGAAGCATCAACCCGGCAGCCGCGGTAGCGGACCCCGAATCCGGGCAGGTTCGGCCTTTCGCCGACGCTCAGAATCGGGGGGGCGGCGCCATACTCTTAGAACCCGAAGATCTGCACCATCAGCATCGCGAGGGGCATGTCGCCGTCGAATACGAGTTTCCCCATGCTCCACGCCGCCACAGGATCCAGCTTGCCGGTGGCGACGAGGGTGGCGTCGGAGGCGGAGATGGTTCCCTTGAGGTCGGCTCGTTCCGGCTTCCGTTTCTCGACTGCGCACTTGCCGTCCACGACGTTGATCGTGTAGTCGCCACCGCCCTCGCCCGTCACGTCGAAGTAGAAGATGGCTTTGAGATTGCCGGCCGCCGCCGCGTTGAACCGATCGGGCAAGGCAAAGAACCAGGCGTCCAGAGCGCTCGCCTCTCCAGACGCCGCAGCAGACTTGGGATTGACTGCCTCGATCAGCGGAAGCAACGCATCCACCAACAGGCGACCCGTCTCCGGGCCGACCGACATGCTCGCCTCATATTCGTAGAGCTTGAGACCATAGTCCTCGCGCGACATGATATAGCCGAGTTCGTCCTGTGTGATGCCGAAGACGAACTTCACGTCGCCCGTCATCCAGCGCTTCAGCAGCAAGTCGAGGTTGGGGAACGCCTCGCCAGGGATGGTTACGAATTCGGCGCGTCCGATGGAGCCTGCCATGATCTCGGTCTTGATCTTCCCCTCCTCGCGCACGTCAGGCAGCACGCCCGCCTCGAAAGCCGCCTCGAATGTCGGGTTTCCCACCGGCACGCGCAGCTCACCGCCACGCAGGGTGATCGATGCGTCAGCAACTGGCTGCGCGCTCGACAGCACCTCCAGAGCCCGGTCCGCGATCGCGTTTCCGATCCGCGCGGCATCGTCCCAGTTGCCTTTGCTCTGCTCCGGGATGTCATCGACATCGGCGGTGATCATCCCGCCCTGTGCGCCGTTAACGAAGAGGGCGAGCCCGCCCCCCTTGCCCTCGATTCGCTGGTAGGTCCAGTTACAGAAATCCGCCGTCACGTTGTCATTGTTCATGATCGCCGGATGACAGGCGAAGTTCACCAACGTCGCGACCGGCTTGCCATCCTCCCCCACCGCCTGAAGCGCTGCCAACTCGGTGTCGAGGATCTCCTTGATCCTGATGTTCTTGGATGCTTTGGCAAGGTCGCCGGCGGCGTATTTCACGGTCGCCGGCTTCGTGTCCGCGGCGGCTTGCTCGATAACCTGAGCCACGGTCCTGATGACCGAGTCCAGGTAAGCTTTGTCGACGCCCGACTCGCCGGGCGTCGGCCCCCAGAGGCCGATCAGGTCCGGGCCGGAGTGATTGTGCGTGGCCGAGACGATGATGGCATCGGCGGGCACCCCCTTGACCATCTCGCGCACGCGCTGAAGATAGATGTTCGGGAAGCCGATCAGATCAACCGATGCAAGGGCCAGGAGCTGATCGCCAGCCTTGAGCACGAGCGCGCGGGCCCATAGGTCGTCGTGCACAGCCGCGCTCCGGCGATTCGGGTCATAGCCGGCGAGCCATACGGGGCTCTGAGGCGTAATCTTGGCCTTAGCGGCACCTGCGAAGAACGCGCCCTGAGCCTGCGCCGACCCCAGGCTGATGGCGCTCAACAGGACCGCGACAACGACGACCCAGATGATCAACCGTTCGAAGGCTTTGATTGGCATTGCTCGAACCTCCTCGGGATGCCACGATTGCGGATCGCGGATGGCATTCGGCGTTGCGCCAGCCTTCCCCTTCGAGGCGTGGAGGGCGGGGCCGTCCGGCGCAGAAGAGATGGGCGCAGACTCAAGCAGGAGGCAAACATGGCGAGCAAGATTGGGCTATTGGCCGCGGCCGTTTGGCTGGGGACTACGTGTGCTGCCACGGCAGGCACCATGGACGACCTGTACCGAGTGCGCGATGCGCACAGCGCGCGTGCATCCAGCTATGACCGCTCCGGAGGCAATGCGGACATGCGTCCCATTGCGCCGGGGGGAACGCTCGTCCTGGCTGACCTCAAAGGGCCTGGCTGCATCCGCCATATCTGGGTCACGATCTCGAGCGACGAGGAGTACTACCTGCGAAGGCTGGCACTGCGCATGTACTGGGATGGCGAGCAGAACCCAAGCGTCGAGGCGCCGATCGGCGACTTCTTCGGCGTCGGGCACGGCATCGTCACTCCTTATATCAGCCTGCCGCTGGCAATGATCACGTCGCGCGGGTTCAACTGCTACTTCCCGATGCCGTTCAACACGTCGGCGCGCATTACTGTGACCAACGATGGGCAGCAAGTCGTCAAGGCGTTTTACTGCCATGTTGACTATGAGACCTACGACCAGCCGATCGGGGCCGATGCGGCGTACTTCCACGCACGCTGGCACCGCGAGAACCCGACCAAGGCCTCCGGCGCAACCCTCAATACCAGCGGCGCCGAGAACTACGTGATTCTCGAGGCGCGGGGGCGCGGTCACTACGTCGGCTGCAACTACAGCGTGCATCAGCTTTCCGGCGGCTGGTGGGGCGAGGGCGATGATATGATGTTCATTGACGGCGAAGAAAAGCCGTCAATCGTGGGCACCGGATCAGAGGATTACTTCAACTCGGCATGGGGGTTCGCACACGAGTATGCCGGCAACTTCCTCGGCTGCACGGTCGTCAATCGCCCGCCGCCACTGGACGCCAAGACTTGCGTGTACAGGTATCATATCTTCGAGCCCGTGCACTTTCGGCAATCGCTTCGCGTCACCATCGAGCACGGGCATGCCAACGACCGCTCGGATGATATCTCCAGCTGCGCGTACTGGTACCAGACGGAGCCACACCATGAGTGGTCGCCGCTGACGCCGGTGGGCGACCGCATCCCGCGACCGGGCCACGTGCCGCACGCCGTGAGCGGCGCCATCGAGGGCGAAGGCCTCGTTCCGACAGCCAAGGCGCAAGGCGGGGAGGTCACCGTGCAGCCGATGGCCGACTTCGGCGACGGCTGGAGCAGCGGCGCGCAGTTGTGGTATAGCCCAGGCGCCCCGGAGGCGTCGTCGCCGTGCCGGTTCGCGTTGATCAGAGCGCCGACTTCGAGATCATTGGGCGCTTCACCCAGGCGCCGGACTACAGCATCTTCCAGTTGAGGATTGACGGACAGTCGGTTGGCGATGCTTTCGACGGCTTCGACTCCGCAGTCGCATCGAGCCCGGAGGTCTCGTTCGGTAAAGTCCACCTCACGTCGGGATACCATGAATTCCGCCTCGAGGTTACGGGCAAGAACGCGCAGTCCAGCGGCTACATGATCGGCGTGGACTACCTGCTGCTGAAGCCGATGTAGATGCGGCCGGCGCTACCCGGACACACCGATCAACTCCCTGGCCAGGAGTTCGGGCAGCGCATCGCGGCTGGCGTGGGTAATGGTCACGACCTCGACATCCCGGCGTCGCTTGATGCCGTCGACGAATGGGTGCGGCTTTGCCATGGCGGTCGCCAGCACGCGCAGCGGGCTATCCATCGCCGCCGCTGCTATATCGCGAAAGGCAGGGGAGAACAGCTCCATCTTGCCGATCTCGTCAATGATGAGGATCGCCGCACGGCCGCCCTCGCTCAGCGCCCGCCGCATTTCAGCGACCGCGACGCGGTCAATTGCCTCGATATCAACGCGGTATTTCGATACGGCCGGACCATGTGCGAAGTCCACGTGCGCCATGACCGCGCGCTCGCCTGCGACCGATTCGATGTCGAAACCGAGGCGCCGGCGCGAATCGTCGCGGACCTCGCCGGTCCAGAACCCGTATATCCTGACCCCCCGTGCGAGCAAGATCTCGACGGTTCGGCGGATGACCGTGGTCTTGCCACAGCCAGGTGCTCCGACGAGCAGGATGTGGCGCTTCATTGAGACGAGCCTCTGGCGCAGGTTTCGCCGTCGAGTCCCGCACACCTACGCCGCAATTGCGCCAGGAGGGGAAATCGCCGCGCCGTAGAACATCCCGCCGGAAGGACACACAAACCTCATGAGTGATCGCAAAACCAGGATCGGCATCATCGGGACCGGCGGCATTTCGTATTCCCACATGCGACCCTACGCGGCGGACGCGCGCGTGCAACTCGTCGGCATGGTGGACGTGGATCAGGCCCGCGCGCGGACGGCTGCGGACGAGTTTGGGGCGCGCGCGTATAGCGACGCGGCCGCTATGCTCGAGGCCGAGCGCCCCGACGCAGTCAGCGTCTGCACGCCCCCCGTCGCGCACAAGACCGCCGCAATCGAATGCCTGAAGCGCGGCGTTCACGTTTTCTGCGAGAAGCCACTGGCGTACAATGCACGAGAAGCCCGCGAGATGGTCGAGGCAGCGACAGAGCGCGGCGTCCTGCTGATGACCGCGTTCTGCCATCGCTTCCACGAGCCGGTGGTGAAGGCGAAGGAACTGATTGCGCGCGGGCGCCTCGGCCGCGTCCTGATGTACCGAAACCGTTTTGGTGGAAAAATCAATATGGAGGGCCGCTGGTTCGGCGAGAAGGCAATCGCCGGCGGCGGCGCCCTGCTCGACACCTCGATCCATAGCGTGGATCTCTTCAGGTTCCTGGTGGGCGAGGTGGCGGAGGTGAGCGCGATCGCGGACACGATCGCGCAGCGGATCGATGTCGAAGACTCGGCGGCGATGGTGCTGAGGTCCGCTGACGGGGCCATCGGCGTGATTGACGCGGGCTGGTCCACGCCTTATGCCGTGAACGTCATCGAGATCTACGGCGAAAAGGGAGCGGCGATCGTCGACTATGACCGCAATCAACTGCGCTATCGCACCGATGGCATGAAAGCGTGGCGGACCGTCAAGCCGAAGGGCCCCGATCGCTTCACCCTGGAGATACGGCACTTCGTCGATTGCGTGCGCGGCGCCAGCCGGCCCCAGGTAACCGGCGAGGACGGTCTCAAGGCGCAGCGCATTATCGAGGCCGCGTACCGATCTGCCGCTGAAGGAACCCGCGTCAGTCTATGAGCCTGGTAGTTCAGACCGAGGATGCTCGCGCAGCGGTCATGCCGGATGCAAGCAACGCCGATAATCGCCATCGTTCGCGCCGGAGCGGCGCCGGCCCGCGACCCAACCCTTCTCTCCATGACATCTCGCCATCATCCTGTCGGCGCAGCCCGCGCTGACACCTCAGAGGGACGACATCACCATCACGCCCGGACAAGGAGGTAGGAGCGGACATGGCGTTCTGCCCGGGGTGCGGTTATGAATTCCGGGAGGGCCTCAGGCGGTGCCCCGACTGCGATATGGACTTGGTCGCGGATCTGGATGAAGTGGACGGCGCGAGGGCCCGGCGTGTGCGAGGCCGAAAGACCGTCAGCGTGTTCACTTCAACGCGCGAGGCGGTCGAAATGCTGGCCGACATGCTCGATGAGGAAGGCGTTGCGAGCATCGTCAAGGCGGCGGGTGCGGAATCCTCGGAGAGCACCGTGGGGCTGCCAGTTGCTTCGCTGGCCGACCTGCACGTGCTGGAGCGGGACGCGGAGGGCTATCGCGACCTGATTCAGGAGTTGATCGCCGAAGTCTCCGCGCAGCAGTCGGAAGCGCAGCCAGCAGGGTGAGTCCTCGCTTTACGGCTGCTCGAGTCGCATCGGCGCTTCGGTTGCCGGCAGCGGCGGGATGCTTGCCGCGATCAATCTGATGCGCGCCGACGCTACCCCACAAGCGCCGCGATGACGGCGTCGAGCTTCCGCAGCTCGTCCGGCCGATCCAGGACCTCCGCTTTCTCGCGCGCCAGGATTCGCGCCTTGTGGATCACCGCCGCGCCGTAGCATGTCAGCCACGCCTCGATCGCTTGCTCGTGCGGCTCGAAACCGGAGTCAGCAGCGACGCTGATGATGGCGGCACGCTTGCCCGCAAAGATGGACAGGTCCGTGTACCACCCATGCGAGCGATCCATCAGGTCCTTGAGAATCCCGGGCGGGCTCAGCCAGTATACCGGCGAGCCGATGATCATAATCTCCGCAGCGAAGAGGTGCGCCATGATCTCGTCGAGGTCATCGCCCTCCAATGCGCAGCGGCCCAAGGTCATGCATCGCCGGCAGCCGATGCAGTGCGCCAGGTCGAAGTCGGCGACACGTATGAAGTCGGCGCCTTTACCGCTTCTCGCCGCGACGCCCTCCATCACGCGCCGGACAACGATGTCCGTGTTTCCGCCCTCGCGCGGGCTGCCGGACAGACCCAGGATGGGAGCGGTCATAGTCATGCCTCCGTGACAGGGTCCTTGAATGCCCTGTCATGACGCGACGATGTACCCGGGCAGATCGAGCGAGCGCACGGCCAGCGGGGGCGCGCCCTCGATGCCGAAGTGGCGCCGGTAAGC
>Ga0315291_10013094_pt1 | contig 10064 bp, 4 predicted proteins | sample YL17G12_20_MG_FD_203070 | JGI IMG/M metagenome (GOLD analysis project Ga0315291, IMG submission 203070) | Sediment microbial communities from Yellowstone Lake, YNP, Wyoming, USA - YL17G12_20 | ecosystem: Environmental > Aquatic > Freshwater > Lake > Sediment | place: USA: Wyoming | collected...
CGGAGGGGCGAAACGCCATGGCCAGACTCCTTTCCAAAACCGACAGTCCATCATAGACTCCAGGGACAAAAAGAAAAGAACCTCCCTACCGGAATTGTGACACAGCCTGGCCAGCTTGCCGATGGTTCGTCCATCCGCCATCGGCAAAGCCTTCGGCCTTGCCGCTCCCACCCGGACGTTTATAGGGGATGCACGTCGAGTTTGTAGGTAAGCGCAGCGAGAGACCCATGTGCATAAGGTTGTCATTTCGACCAAGGCCGAAGGACGCGTGGAGAAATCTGGCCGCGAATGGACGACACGCCAAATTCTTGGCCGGATGTCTCGACTCCGCTGCGCTGCAAAGGCGCAACATCTTGTTTTTTTAGCAAGCATTTTCGGTTGCGGCCGGAGGCCGCGCCGCGCTCGACATGACAAAGTGGGTAATGTGCTCACATTACCTGCAAACGTGACGCGCACCCGTTTGCAGGGGCTACGAAAACCTCAGTCGTAATCGGTATTATTGAGAAGCGGCGGGTTCGCTGACGAGAACCGGGGAGGATTCCGGCGTCTGGCTGGGGGGTTCGTACGCCGCGAGCAGGTTGTCCGTGGTGAGCTGGTCCGGGGATTTCGCCAGCCGTTCGGCCACACTCTCGACCCACGAGACCATGGCGACCACCACCGTGGGGTCGAACTCGTAACCCGCCGAGTCCTTCAACAGGCGCAGTGCCTCGGCGATGGAACGCGAGGTATGGTAGACCCGGCCGGAGGTCAGGGCATCAAACGTATCGGCGACGGCGACGATCCGTGCGCCCAGGGGGATGGCGGTCCGCGCCAGACCGTCGGGGTAGCCCTGGCCGTTCCACTTCTCGTGGTGATGGCGCACGATGGCGATTTCCTTTTCCAAGAAGCTCATCTTCTCGAGGATGCGCACGGCAATCAACGGATGCTCCTCGATGATCGCTCGTTCGTGAGGCGTCAGGTGCTCGGGTTTTAACAAAACGGTGTCGGGAATACCGATTTTGCCGATGTCGTGGATCATGGCCGAGCGGTGGATCAGGTCGATATACTTGGGCCCCAGCTCCAGGGTCCGGGCGATGCCGACCGAGTACGCCATGACGTTCTCCGAGTGCTTGCGGGCATGGGTGTCCTTCGCCTCCAGGGCCTGCACGAGGCTCCAGATGCTCTCCATGAACAGCTTTTCCGCCTTTTCCGACAGACCGAGCAGCCGCCTCTGGAGATGCTTGATCTTCTCGATCTCCAGGTCGCCGCTGTTGGGCACTCGGACCATCCCTTTATCCCAAAGCCTGGTACAGTTCCGGCCGGCGTTCTTGGCCTCATAGAGGGCCAGGTCGGCCCGCCTCATCACTTCGCCGGCGGCCTCATCACTGTCGGCGAGGCGCTCGGCGATGCCGCAACTGATCGACAGGGACATATCCTGGTCGAGGCGGATTTGCAGCACCTTGGTCCGGATTCTCTCGAGCAGCATGGCGGCGTCGGCCGCTTTGGTCTCGGGCAGGAGGATAACGAACTCGTCCCCGCCGTAGCGCGCCAGCAGGTCGGGCCCCCGTTTCTCATGTCTCATGCACTCGGCCAGTTGCCGGATGGCGTCGTCGCCGGCCGCATGGCCCAGGCCGTCATTGATCATCTTGAAATGGTCGAGGTCGATGATGGCGACCGAGAAGGGCCGCTTGTAGCGCCGCGCTCGGTCGCATTCCTCCTGGAGCTTGTCCTCGAGCAGTTTCCGCGATCCGAGGCCGGTGAGGGCGTCGGTCAGCGAGGTCAGCCGGGCCTGCTGATAGCGGGTCGCGTTCGAGAGGTGCGCGACGATGATCTCGCGGGTCAGCTTGGCCTTGTAAGACGTCAGCTCCCGGTTGGCGGCGGTGGAAGGAGCCAGGCCGCACATGCACAGGTAGCCGGAGAGCCGTTTCTCCCTGCCGGAAGGATGCTCCGGCAGGCCCACGATATCCAGCGGCAGAACCAGCCGCGGCAGGTGGCCCCCGTGGTTCCTGCACTCCGCCGGGATTTCTTCATCGTAGTAGCCGTCATCGGAGAAATCGCTCTGGGCCACTTCGGGGTTCTTAACGTGATCGACCATGCACGGGCAGCGATGGGAACTGACCAACTCGGGCTCGCGACTGCGGTCCCCGCCGGCGTAGAGGCACAGAATACAGTTGCGGGCCTTAAACAGTCTGGGCGCCTCGGCCGCGACAATCTCCGCCGCCTCCGTCAGATCGATGCTCTTGAGGCACTTGGACAGCATCGCCACCTCTTCGGCAGCCGCGCGATCCTCGAGGAGCTGGCGGCTCATGATGTCACGGGCGGACAGGATGCCCACCACGATGCCGTTCTCGATGATCGGCAGATGCCGGATCCGATGAGCCGTCATGATTCTTCTGGCTTCGCTGGTGGCGATCCCGGGCAGGCACGAGACAACATGGTCGGTCATGATCCGCCCCACGCAGGACTCCCCGCCGCCATCGGGATACACGGCCACATAGTGGGCGATATCCCGCTCGGTGACGAGCCCGACGAATTTGCCTTGCTCGTCGTTCACGATCAGGCACCCTACATTATGCGAGAGCATTTTGGCCGCGGCCTGTTTGATGCTATCGCGATCACCGATCGTAACAATCTTCATATGTTGGCTGGCAGGTTCCTCGGACATTTCCGGCCCTTTGTACGGTAATTCAGTATCGGATCCTCACAACCGACCCTCCCTCATCCTTCAAAGTCCATGTATCGGCGAGTCAGCTATGCCACTTTAGCCTCGTGGCAAGGTATGCGCGAGGGTCCGCAAAGGTCCACAATCGGTGGTCTGAGAAACACCAATATGGTATAATAAATATGTTGCAGGTTCTCGGAGTGTGCGCAAGAGCCTGGATGGAGAAAGGGATAGCACCTGGTGAACTCTCGCACGTTGTTTGTCAGATCGTAAACACCGGAAATCGCACCGACACAAGGGGAATTGCCGTGTGAAACCGAGCCTGAGGAAAACTGGCCGGGTGACGAAAAAAACCGTTACGCAATCCACCCGATCCGGCACATATTTACGCAATGAAAGCCATGGAAACAACTGAAATAACCCATATGGACAGGCAGGTGACGGAGATCGAGTTGGTCGAACGGGCTCAGCACGGAGATCAGCAGAGCCTGAACTTGCTGGCCCAGATCGCCAGGGAGCGGTTGCGGGTCTATATGTACCGCCTGACCCTGAAGGACGATCTGACCCAGGAAATCGTACAGGAGAGCCTTTTGGAAATGTGCAAGATATTGGGCAAGCTGCAAAAGAGCGATCGATTCTGGCCCTGGCTGTATGGGATCGCTACCAACAAGCTGCATCGCCATTACCGGACGGAGAAAGCCATGCGACACGCAGCGGCTTCGGAGGAGAGACGCCGGGGGCCAATGAAAGAGCGCGAAGAAGGATTGGAGGATCTGGTGAGCGAGGAGCTCAGACAAATCGTGTCGAACGCCATGGGCAAGCTCCGGACCCGCCACAAGGCCGTACTGGTGATGCGTTGTTATGATAGTATGTCCTATGGCGAGATTGCCGGGGCGATGGGTTGTAGCGAATTCAGCACCCGTATGCTCTTCGTGCGGGCGAAAAAGGCGCTGCAGAAAGAGCTGCTGCGAAACGGATTCCACAAGGGCGCCCTGCTGTCGGCCCTGATCGTTTTCGGCAAGATGACGGCCCCGAGCAAGGCGGCCGCGGCCCAGCTTACCGTGCCGGCAGCCGCCCTGAAGGTCGGACTGACGGCCAGCGTGGCCGGCCTGGCCACGACCACGACGGGGATCGTTTCGATGGCGGCGGCGGGAGCCTTGACGGTCGGAACCATCGTGACAACCTCCGGGCCCCGGGAGCCGGTCGGCACACCCGTCAGGGAGTTGAACGCCGGCGCGCAGATTGTCAGCCCTTATGCCACCTCCGGTGCCGCTCACGAGCAATACTGGTACTACTTCCCGGAAGGCCCGCAGGGTCCCATGATGCTTCGGGCCCAATCGCCCGGCGGTGCCGGCGGCACGCAGCCGCAGGTTCTGCAGAACGATCAGGCGAACTACAACTACCAGGACGGCACCGTCTACATCAACAATCATCGCATGTTGCTGGACGATTTGAGTGTATTCAAGCTTCCGACGGACAACACGGAGATGCGCGGCTTCCTGGCACAGGTCGAAGGGGTACGAAATGATATCCGGCCGGTCAGTGCCAGCGGCAAGGGACTCCTCGTCATTGTCGAGCGCGACGAGGCCGCCAGCGAGCCTTGGACCATTCGCTACACGAACGTCCTGGATGAGGACTATTTCCAGGGTGATTGGCCCACCAGTGCCCGGGTCGTGGACAACCGCGACGCCATGCACCAGCGCGGATGGACCTACTTCCGCGTCCGGGGCAACGTACGCGGACAAGACCTCACGGGAACGGGAAGGGTCCCATTCACCTACGCCGCCGGCAAGGAACACGGTGCGTGGCTGAAACTGAAGGTCGGTGACGCGCTGACGATCATCGATGGCGGCTCAACCGCGGCCGTGCAGGATGCGCAAGGGACGGTCCTCGGGAGGTACCCGCGCGGGAGCTTCTTCAAAGGTCTGTCTCGGCCGTGGATGGGCTTGCACACGATCGACACGGTGCGCCGCGATGCGGCCGAACAGAGGGTGCCGTTCGAGACGCGCCTGCTGGCCGACGGACGGGAGGCCCAGGTGACAGCCATCCGGGGCAAGACGAAACTCGTCTACACGGTCGATGTCGAAGCGGATCTCGTCCGCAACATCGCCTTCTTCGTCGATAATGCGACGGTCGGCTCACTGGAGTTCGAGTACCTTCAGAATACGAATGTCAGAACGAGTGAATTCACGGCTCCAGCGGCTCGGAGCGAGCGGGTCTCGCTGCGGGAGAGCCCGGGCATCCTGTGGCTCGTCCGGCTGGCCGACGGAGTCTTGGGTGATTAACTGCAATTCCGCAACGGCGTCAGGTGCACCGTCGCGGATCATGACCAGGAATCGAGTGAACTGCAGGCAAGCACATATGTCTCAATGGATGTGGAACCACGTTTTGGCTTCGCCGAGGGCGTTTCCGACGGGTGCCTTAATGCAAGGCCCCGATGGGGGGGATGTCAATACCGAGACAGGGGGTTCCGAGGAGGTAGCTCCCTGTCTCTCGATTGCAGTAACCATGGATGGGACAAGGGTAATCGGAAAGACTCCGGGGTCGTCGAACGATCGGGCCCCGGAGTCCTTCTCGGGACACAAGATGGGAGCCTTGTGGTCCCGTGCGAAGAGCTTATTGGCAACTGAAGAATAGTTGCTGGTTGTTTGGCGGTGGGTTTTTAGGTGGGCTCGAGCCCACCTAAAAACCCGAGTTTTCCCGGCGGTGGTGATGAATCAGGTAAGGACAAAGAAGCCTGTGCCATGCGGCCTGCTGTGGCTGCTGCTGATGATGATGCTCGCCGGGAGGGCCGGGGCGGATTGGACGTATTCGTACAGCGATGATTTCGCGGGGAATAAGGCCCAGTCCGACAGTTATCGCCATGCGGCGTTCTGGTCGACAGAAGCCGTGCCGCTCCCCGAGCCCTACCTGTCCTATATCGAGGTCAACAAAAATCGCGGGCTGGCATTCGTCGAGTACAAGGGCCGGCTGGCGGAACTGGGCTATCAGTTCCCCTTCGGCTCCGCCACGGCCCAGCGGTTTGCCAAAGGCGACCTCGCGGTCGATGTCTCCTTCCCGTCCACGGCAGAGATCTCTCAGTCTCCCCCGGGGCGTCTGCTCTATTCCACCTCGCCCGACGGCATGGGATGGTCGGCCGCCGAGACCCTCAGCCAGGGACGTCACGAGATCCCGATCTTCTCCGCCAGCGGCGTCTGCTACGTCCTGTTCACCGGCACACGGGCCATGATCGACAACGTATCGGTCTCGCTGTATTCGTCGCCCGTGACGATTCGCGTGCGCCGTGATTTCCCCACAATCCAGGCCGCTATCGACGCCGCCGGCGACGGCGATGTCATCGAGGTCGAGAAAGGCACGTATTCCGGCCCGGGCAACCGGGATATCGAGTTTCGAGGCAAAGCGATTACGGTCCGCAGCGCCGAGGGTCCGCAAAACACAATCATTGACTGTGGCGGAATCGCCGCGGCGGATGGGGGGCACAGGGGGTTCTACTTTCATGAGCTGGAGGGGGCCGACTCTGTGTTGTCCGGGTTCACTATTCGAGGCGGGCGGGTCCCCGGCTCCGAGGTCCCGCCCGACCCCCTGCACTGGACGCCCGACCCCGCCCGGCCCATCGGCGGCGGGATCTACTGCGAGTTCAGCGGTCCGACCATTGACAATTGCGTCATCCGCGACTGCGGCGCTGAGGTCGGCGGCGGCATCGGCGGCGTCGGCGCCGAGCCGATGATCATGAATTGCACCATCGAGCAGTGCATCGCCGGCGGGTTCGGCACCAGCAGATCGGGCGGCCGGGGCGGAGCCATCGGCCTGTTCGGATTCTCCGACGCCACCATCACGAACTGCGTGATCCGCAACAATCTCGGGTACTTCAACGGCTGGGGGGCGGGCCTGTACATCTGGCAAAGCGCCGCAGTCGTCGCCGGCTGCACGCTTTCCGGCAACACCGCGCCGGGCAGCATCCAGGGCGGCGGCGCCTACTGCGGCGGCACGACGACAGATGTCACGTTCAAGAACTGCGTCTTCTCACGAAACCAGGCCGATGCGGGGGGCGGCCTGTTCACGGATTGGGTGCTCGATGCGAGCCTGTCTGCCGCCGTAAGGTCCCAGCGGTGCCGCGTCAGCCTGGTCAACTGCACGGCCGCTCAGAATCGGCTCGTCGGGTCCGCGCTCTCCTCGGCGGCGGGCGGGGTTCACTCGACCGGCGCGGACCTGCTCATCACCAGCAGTATCCTCTGGAGCAACACCGGCAAGGCACTCGTCATTGTAGATGCGCCGTCCAAGAGCCCCGTGACGTACAGCGACGTGCAGGGCGGATATCCGGGGGCCGGCAATCTCAACCAGGATCCCCTGTTCGCGGCCCCGGACCGGGAAGACTATCATCTGAAGTCGAAGTACGGGCGATACGACCCGCAGGCGAGTCGCTGGGTCACGGACAGCGTCCACAGCCCGTGCATCGATGCCGGCGATCCAGCCGCCTCGGTGAGCGAGGAGTTGGTGCCTAACGGCAACCGGATCAACATGGGGGCTTACGGCGGGACCCGGCAGGCAAGCAACGGACCCGATCACTTCGTCTACCATGTGAACGGAACCAGCGGGAATGACCGCAACGCCGGACTGAGCCCGGAGACGGCGTTCGCCACCGTGCAGAAGGCCATTGATGCCGCGCGGGACGGCGATAGCGTCCTGGTCTGGCCCGGTGTCTACCGCGAGCAACTCATCTTCCATAAAGCCATCAACGTCCAGAGTGCCGCGGATGCCGCCGTGCTGACGACCCCCGCTGGCTCGAAGAATGATTACGCGGTCTCCTTCTATTATGCCGAAAGTACCCGCAGCGTGCTGGCCAATTTCGTGATCACCGGCTGCGGCGAGGGCGCGGTCTTCTGCGAGGGCGCCTCGCCCACGCTCAAGAACCTCACGATCGTCGGCAACACGTTCGGAATCAAGGCGTACAGCGGTGCCGATCCCAACATCGTCAACTGCATTCTCTGGGACAACGCCGACGGCGATCTGTTCCTGTGCAAAGCCCATTACAGCGACATTCAGCACGACGAACCCGATAAGGCGCAGGGCAATATCCGGGCCGATCCACTATTTGCCGACCCGGAAAGAGGAGATTATCACTTGAAGTCCCGCGCCGGCCGCTATGTGCCTCAATCGGATACCTGGGTGCCGGACAAAGTCACCAGCCCCTGCATCGACGCCGGCGATCCGAAGGAGGACCCGCGCGGCGAGCGGATGCCCAACGGCGGACGGGTGGATATGGGAGCTTATGGCGGCACGCCTTTCGCGAGCTTGAGTGATTGATCTGCTTGTTGGCTTCGGTCCAGGGTGGTCCGGCGGTCATCGAGGAGTGGAGGTGGCATGAGGTGCGCGAAATCGAGCACGGTGGTGGGAATCCGAGGGCCGGTCCCAGGACCGGCAGGGGGTGGACGGAGAGCGATGCGGGGTGGCTACAGCGACTCTCCCGCCGCGCATTCGCTCTCCACCTTTCGTTTTCTGAGGCCCCTCGCGGAGCCCTTTCGTGGCATAGCCCAAAATGTGGCGCTTTGGCACGGGCGGTCCACCACAGGTAGTGGTTTAGGGGACATACTGGTACTGACGTAAAATATGGCCCGGGGCACCGATTGTGCTTGCCACTGGGGTGACAAGGTCATATAATGGTACCGTGAGCCGGGAGAATCGGCAGGGAATAGGGTCTTGAATTCGGAGGATCTGGAGATCGGCAAGAGATGCCAGAACATCTCTGTGGAAGCCGGTAGGCTGAGAGCATTTACGCTCGTCGAGCTGCTCGTGGCCATTGCTATTATCTCGATGCTCATGGCCATCCTTATGCCGGCGCTGAGTGGCGTGAGGCGTCAAGCGACCGCCCTGCTCGGTATGCGCAATCAAAGAGAGGTCGCCAATGCGGTGAACCTCTTTGCCATGGACAACGACGATCTCTATCCGCAGTCGGTCGCCACCGTCGGAGTCGAGGACAGTTGGAACTGGCGCGAGCCCACCCAGATGGCCGGCGAGAAAAGTCGTAGTCCCCAGCTCCACCGCTCGATGAGCGCGTATCTGCACAGCTACATCGCCAGTGCGAAGACCGTCTCGTGCCCCGGTGCCCCGCAGCCCTACAAGTACCTCCAGGAGTCCTGGGACGCGGGCGATGACTGGGACAATCCGGACACGGACCCGAGGTCCGATCCGGTCGGCGGCACTTTTTGTTTCTACTGGAACTACACCGGTTATGTCGGGGGACCCCGCGCGGTGTTCAAAGGTCCTCGTGGTCCCGCCAGCGGCGGCACGCAGAGTCAATTGCTCATCAGCGATTATCTCGGCTACGGCTACTGGCGCAGCCCGGAGAACTTCACGAGCTGCGAGAGACTCGCGAAGGCCGACATCCTCGAGGAGTATTACCTGGCGCCCGCCTTGTGGGCGACGAAGGGCGACCCGAACGCGGTCATGCCCAAGATCAAGCTGCGAGCGGCCTACACGGACGGCCACGTCGAAACGTACACGCCTTCCGACGTCGTGCCGATGCGCATCGCGATGACCCCGGAAGGCGTCCCGCCCTTCCCGGACGAAGGCGCCAGCAAAGGCATCTTCTACATTCCTCGCCATGCTCTGCCGTAGCCGCGTGTTCGCCGCTTCGACAGCAACTCCGAGCGCTACCTCCCTCGTGCCTGTCTCGGTCCCCCTCTCATACGGATTAGGAAGAATTCTTGCGCGATGGGACTCTGTCGTCCTGAGCTGAACGCGAAGGATCTGGCCCGCGAAAAAGAGGTTTCTTCCGCGTACGGCCCAAATCCTTCACGACGCTACGCTCCGTTCAGGATGACACGCGGCGCATGAATTGATCATAATCGCCATCGCCCGGTGGGGAGACGTGGAGACGTTCGTACGCAGGCAAATAAAAAGGCCCCGCCGGCTGGGCGGGGCCTGGATTGACATTTCGCGAGGAGACTACTGTTGTTCCGGCGGGTACGCGTACCAGGCAACACCTTCAAGGGCCCAAACGTCCGGCCAAGTGTCGACGACCGTGTCTTTCTCCGCTTCACTGATCGTATAGAAATGGTGGCCCAGCGACTCCGACAGGAACCGGTACACAGGTAAGGTACCGGCCGGCGGCGCCGCCCCATCCAGCGGGAACGCATAAAACGCCGTGCCTTCAAAGGTCCAGACGTCGGGGTACTCGTTCAGCAGGCTGTTCTTCTGCACTTCGTCGGCCGTGAAGAAGTGGGAGCCCAGCGAATCGGACCAGAAGCGATACACAGGCACAGCCCGCGGATTGGTCTGGTCTGACATGGCCAGATAGGCGATCCCCTCATAGCTCCATATCCCTGGATACGTGTCGATGACGTATTGTTTTTCGACCTCATCCATCGTGTAGAAGTGGCTGGCGAGCACAGGCGACCAGAAGCGGTAAACCGGCATCTTGGCC
>Ga0315291_10013097_pt1 | contig 10063 bp, 4 predicted proteins | sample YL17G12_20_MG_FD_203070 | JGI IMG/M metagenome (GOLD analysis project Ga0315291, IMG submission 203070) | Sediment microbial communities from Yellowstone Lake, YNP, Wyoming, USA - YL17G12_20 | ecosystem: Environmental > Aquatic > Freshwater > Lake > Sediment | place: USA: Wyoming | collected...
ACTTCGTGTCTTTGGCTAAAAAATGCCTCAAAATGGTGGGGGAGTGCCCAAAAACCCCATTACATGATAGAAGTCGTATTCTATCATGTAATTATAGCACACTTTTAGCCTGTTTTAGGGCATTTTTCAGCGCCGCTACAACACAGCCCCTGTGCATGACGCGAAGCGCCAACGCCGTCATCCGAGGTCTCCGCCTTTGGACTTGGCAAAGTCGGAGCGACAACACACATCGTTTGCACATCTCCCTACCCCGCACGCCAACGGCGCAGGTCTAGCCCAGGATCCCCTCAAGGTCTATGGACTTATGAAGACAATCGCATAGACCCGCGCAATTATTTCCCCTCTCCCGCCGCCCCGAGTGCCATGATCCAGTCCACCAGCTCCCTTGGGTTGATGGGCTTGACCCAGTATTCCATCGCGCCAGCCTTCCGCGCAGCCCGCCTCTTTTCCTCGTTGTCGAGGGCCGTGACCATGGCCACCTTGATGCCAGCCAAGCTTGGCTGCTCGCACAGGCGACGGCATACCTCGATGCCATCCATTCCCGGCAACATGATGTCAAGCAATACAACGTCCGGGCGAATAGCACTGACCCGTCGCAACGCCTCCTCGCCAGTGAAAGCGTGTATGATCTCCAGGGTGCCACTGCCCATTCGCTCCAGGAAGATCCGAAACAATACGGCCAGGGATGCGTCGTCCTCAACCAGCAAAACTTTCATGGGTTTTGTCCTTCGCGCCGATTTGGTTCTTTCGGTTCTATGGACTTATCTTCATAAACCCATAGGGTTGTCCAAACTGGCGTCATCGCGCTTCTTGCGCCGCTCCTATATAGGCCAGGCAGCCTAGTGCCACCATCGGTCCGTTTGTCTCGCGTAGACGCTACTGGTGGGGAACAGAGCCGCTATTTCTTCGCTTTCCCCTTCGCCTTTGGCTTGGCGGGGCGCGTCGCTGCGGCCTTCTTGGGCTTGGGCGCGGCCTTGCCACCTTCGGGAGCGAAGGCTTGGCTTGGGGCTTGGCCTGCCCCTTCGCCTTTGGCTTGGCCGGGCGCGTCGTTCCCGGCATGGTCTTGCGTCTGCCATCTCGCTAGGCGGGCCTCTGCAATGAGGTTATAGATTCGTTCACGCTCGATCCCGACAATCACCTCCCAACCGGCAAGCATACATCCCACCATCTCAGATCCCGATCCACTGAAAGGCACCATGATTCTGCGCGGCGCGTACTGTGCCGGCGGCAAAAGCAATCGAGCTAGAAAAACCGTCAGAGAAAGCGGCTTGACGGCGACATGCACATTCCCTGCCGCCCGCAGGCGTGGCCGCTTCCCGGTCTCGGCCCAGGTCAAAGTTTCTTGCTGGCCCAGACGCTTCCATTCTTCCCAGTCAATCTGCGCATACCCGTCATCCGTGACGCGCCAATACAGCATCGGCGTCATGGCATGACGTTCCTTGCCGCCGGCTTTAGGCGTGTACAATACCGGCTCAGCCTCTGCCAACTGTTGCGCGACTTGCTCCCACCACTCGGCCTCGGCCTGCTCATACCGCCAATCGGCGTTATAGTAAAAGCGGGAAGCGCCGCCCTCATCCCCCAGCCCGCCCGCGTGCTCTCCAATGACCTTGCCCGAAAAGCCGCCATATATCCTCTTGCCAAGGCTGCCCGCGTTGACGCCGCCGCTTGATTTGCTGATCCCGCTCTGCTCGTCCAGCGCCTTGACAGGGCACAGCCAGCGCGTCTTGCCGCTGCCGCAGCGTGGACACGCGCCGCGTTCTTCGGCGGTCCACGTCGAGCCGCACGCCCCGCACCCGCACAGGCACGCCCATACCTTGATGGCCTCCTTGCCCTCGGCGTCGGCGTGGCGATCAAATGGCACACGCCCGTACTCGCCATAGCAATTTGCGTTCTCGTCTCCGGTGTGGCTGGGTTCTGTTCCGCGAACACTGCCGCTCCGGTTTTTCACTTTCCGCGTCCCAACGCAGCGACAATATTCCGCATGGCACAACACGATGTTCGCCGGCCAGCGACCCAGTGGATGTTGCGCCGTCCTATATTCTGAATTGTCCGGCGATGCGTTGAACCCACTTTGGCAATTCTCCTGGTGCGTGCCCCAAACGCCGTCGCCATCCGGCCCGGCGATGCGCGAGCCGTCAATCCACATTGCGCCCGCTCCGGACGTCACCATGCTGTCCACTGGCCGGCCCGCGTATGGCTTTTGGGCGACGAGGATCGGTTCCAGCGCGTTCCTGAGCATCTGCCCGCCGTAGCGGTGGCCGGCCCAGGTCTGCGCCAGAGGCGTGGCGGGGGCGGTAACTGGAAAAGTGTCAAGGTCGCCAGAGGAATAGACGTTAGGGCGATAGCCTTGTTCCTGATTACGCCGATTGCGCCTTCCGCTACCGTCGCTTTCACGCTCAACCACCTCCCTCTCCGCCCCAGCCTCGGCGTCAATCGCCGTGTCAATCCGTGTCGCCTTCGGCATGGAGGATCCCGTTGCCCATCCCAGCAGGTCGGGCACTTCTACCGCCCTACCCGCGCGCCAGTCAAAGATTGTCGGGCGCATGACCAGGCCGGCGTCTTCCATCGCGCACGCAACCCGGTGATGGCCGCGCGACGACGCGAACACGACGACGAATCCACCCGGCAGCAAATGCTCGGCCAGCGCGGCCCAGGCAGTCGGGTCAAAGCTAATGTCGCCGCCGTCCCATTCCTGCGCCATAAAGCCCTTGGTGCCGGCGACGTGCCGCCCGTAAGGCCCAGTGCCAGGATTGCGTTGCGAGCCGTTGCGGGATTGCTGCAACAAATGGTACGGTGCATCACAAAATATCGCGTGAAATGGCGGGCCAGAATAAGTCTTGGCCCATTGCAGCACATCCATGCTCTCGATTGTCCAACCGATGCCGTCGATGCCATCCGCACCGATTGCCTGTGCTGGAGCCTGGGTCGGCTTCTGGGCGCGCCAGGTTTTAGATTTGCCCTCGCCCTCGCCTTCGCCTTGCGCGCCAGCCATGGCCAGCTTGCGTGGATAGGTCTTGCCGTCCGTGCCCGTCAACTTGTCCAGCCTGTCAATTTGACAGGCTGCCTCCAATTCCTGCCGGACGCCCTCGACCGTGTTTTTGCTCACACCCAACACATCCGCCAAACGCTTATTGGCCCATTTGGGGCGCAACTCGAGCATCCGCTCGACGGCCTTGTGGCGCTCGGCGCGGGTGTACGCCATGCCGTGCGCGGCATTATCCAGGATGGCGAATTCCTCGGCGTCGGCGCGCCTCCCCTCGCGCACCTCGGCCTTGATCTCGACCAGGCCCAACCGCTTTGCGGCGGCGATGCGGTGAAAGCCGGCCGACAGCAAGTGCGTCCCATCCGGCAGGTGAAAAACCGTCATGGGCGGCAGCCGGTCAAAGATGGTGGCATAGTGCTCGATGGTCGCCTCGTCCAGCCCGTCGCGGCAGTTGAGCGACGGGTCTATGCTGATCGCGCTGACGGGCAGGCTGGCGACCGTCGCGGGTTGGCCACTCCCAGCCACCGTGACGTCGGAGACCACCTGCGCGTCAGTCACTTTGCGACGTGAACGATTGGACATCCGTCCCTACTTGCATTTCCATTGCGGAGCGTCGGCTACGAGCGCCCTTCGCGCCGCCTCGCGTCCGCGATCAAGCCACAGGGGGGCAACGTTATCCGCGCCCCACGCCCGCGCCAGCTCGTTGCCTAACGCCACGCGCACATCCGCCGCCAGCGCGTCCACGTCGCACGCCACTTCCCGCGCGCCGCGGGCCATCGCAGCCTTGACACGGATGACGGACAGATTGTCGGCTACGATCTCCACGCCGCCCCAGCGCCGGCCGGCCAGTTCGCAGGCCGCCGCCGTTGTGCCGCTGCCCATCGTCGGGTCGAGCACATAGTCGCCTGGATCGGTCAGCGCCAACACCCAACGCAACACAGCCTCAACCGGCAGCTCGTTGGCGATACGTCCTTTGTGTCCGGCATGATGCGCTCGCTCCAACTGCCAAATGTCGCCCATCCGTATCCCGGCCTCATCTCGCAACGGCTCCTTGCCGCCCCAGTCTGTTGAGTAATCGCCGCAGCGCGCACAACGAGGATGCGGCGCGAGCACCGTGCGCGTGTCGCACGTCTCGCCCCGCGAGAACCACACGAAAGCATAGTGTTCCGGGCGAAAGCCTTCGCGCATCGTCGTCCACCCGGACAATGCGCGCCAGGCCACCCACCGGCGGAAGAGCAGCCCATGGCCTTCCAGGTACGACGCGGCGCGAAAGGCCCACTCCGGGACATGGTGCAACACCAGGCTACCGGTTGGCTTGATCAGCGGCAGGGCCAGGTCGAGCCAGAAGGTCAGCAGCTCCCAATACCGAGCATCGCTCTGCGCGTCGTCCACTCCCCCGCCATAGTCTTTGTCCAGGTTGAACGGCGGGTCCAGGAATAGCAAATCCACCGACGCGGGCGGCAGGCCGGGCAACACCGCCGCCATGTCGCCGATGACGACATCGCTTTCCGGCAGCGGCCCGCGCCGGACGACAGGCGGCACTTCCGGCTGGCGATACAGCTTGACCGCCTGCGCCACGCGCTTCTGTGCCAGGTCGCGCAGGTACTCGTGAGAAATGTCGAAGCCGATCCCAACGCGCCCCAACAGCCGCGCCGCCTGGACGGTCGTGCCTGAGCCTGCCGCGATGTCCAGTACCTTCGCCGGGGTCGTGTGCGGCAAGCCGCACATGGAGCAGGCCGGATGTGCCGCGTCGTCGCCGACTTTGCCTGTCCCCAGGACGCCCTTAAGGGGCGCAAAGTCGGGCGAGAGCGCGTGGTCAAAGCACGCGCAATCGGGCCGCCAGCCCAACAGGCGCACGTCGCGGCGCGAAGCGTCCCAGGACTCGCGGATCGCCCCGCCATCGCGGTAGTTGTGTTTTCCGTCGCGCTCGGCCACGACAAGGTTCTTGGGCAGCAACGCCTCATCGTAGCGATCATCCAATCCCAAAAACTTTTTGAGGTTGAGCCAGTCTTCCGGCGTGGGCAGGCGCGCGCCGCTGTCGTCGGTGCGCGTCCAGTGCTCCCACTTGCTTCCGTATCGCTCGCGGCAGGCGACTTCTTTTCCATCAACGGACTGCCGCAGGTATGCCGCGATCTCGGCCTGTGGAACACTCATTACTCGCCGCTCCGAAGGGCCAGGACGCGGGCGGTCGAACCCGGCTCGCCCGGTGTCCAGCGTCGGATCATCGCTGGCGGGATATGTGGAAATGGCGCGTTCTGCCACGCGCTGCCAGGGCGTGCCGCAAGCCGCGCACACGGCGGGCGAACTGCCCGCCTGGATCATGCGCGCTACCAACGCGGGCGGCCAGGCCGCATAATGCGCCTCGTGATACTGAAACGGATTGACACGCCACAACGACTCGGATTCCGTCACCGACTCATCGGGGTCAAGCCCCAGCGCAAAGCGCAGCGACCAATCCAGGTCGTGCCCGGCCTGGTGCAGCTCCAAAGCGAAACCGGATGCTTCAGAGAGAGGATCCCAGGTCGTGCGCTTGTTGCGCCCCAGCGGGTGTCCTTCCGGTTCAGGGATATTGCGTAGTTCGTAGTCGGGCCGGCGATGCGCGGGCATCCCGTCATACTTTGGGTGGTGCGAGCGCGGAACCAATCGCCGCTGGGCAAATTGCACGTTCAGCGGATCACGAATTGCATCGATGTTGTAATAGTATCGGTCGGAGCGCGTGAGCAATAAGACGTGCTCATAGTCCAGCGTCGGGCGGTCGCCGGTCGATGAGGGCATGGCTGCCGGCTTGGACCACACGACCGGGCTGCGCAGATACCACCCATCGTACTGGGCCGCAGTCGCCACCAGCCAGGGAATAGGCACCAAGTCTTTTGCCGCATAGACCGGATGCGCCTTTGTCTTGAATCGCCGCAAAGACTCGTCGTCGCTGCCGCGCACAGTCGCTTGCTTTTCACTGCCAGGCCCTTGCCCGCCGCCATAATAGGAAAAGCCCAGATTAAGCCAGAGCGTGCCGTCCGGTCGCAACACGCGCCGCGCTTCCCGCAGCAACAACACGAGATGTCCAATGTAGGCTTCCGGCGTCGGCTCGTGCCCGAGCGGGCAGCGCAGCGCGCCGCACTTGGCGCACACGTTGATCGCCAACGACTGGGCGGGCAGATCGCGCAGGTTATCCTGGTAACGGTCTGCCGTCCCCAGCGATGATGCGCCCTGCCCACACTTGCACTCACCTACACTTGCGGCAGGTGCAAGTGTGCCGCAGGTGCAAGTGTTGTGGTTATGCCGACCAGGCTCGCGCAGGCGTGAGGCCGCTTGCGTTGCCTGTCCGCCGCCGAGCGTAGACTTGTCACCAATCGCGCCTCGCTGCGGCAGTTGAAATTGCTCCGTCCACTCGTGCTCGCAGTTCGGATCTCCGGGGATGCTCACGCCCACTCGAGGCGCGTAAGCTGCGAGGATTTGTTGAAAGGCCAGGTCACACGCCTGGTCATCCACGAACAGCGCAGGGTCAATCGCGGCCCACGCCCGCTGCACCGCGTCCATGTCGGGCGTGCCCGGCATGGAGTATTCAACGCCCGGCCAAACGAAGGACTGCGTTTCGCCCGTGTAGCGGCGCAACGCCCAGTACGGCGGTGAGAAAGCGATGCAATGCACCGACTCGTCGGCCAGCGGCAGGCGGACACTGTTGGCCTGCGCCAGCAAGACGCGGCTGAGATCAACGGCATCAGGCGGCGGGATAGCGGGAAAGTCGAGCAAAGCCACAGCCGGGGACGTGGCAGGGGACGCCTCGTCAAGTCCCTCGGCCTCAGCCCACGCCTCGGCTCGATCCGCCGTCGAGGCGGACATGACGAACATTTCGACTTGGCCTTGTCGCGCGTTGCCATCCCCTTCATCCTCACGCTGCACGTACCCATTGAGGGTACCCTGGAGGTCGGTCGCGCCCTCGCCTTGTTCCGGCCCATCCCCCTCCCCCTCCGTCACCCAGCGCGGGTAGGTCTTGCCGTCCGCGCCTACCAACTCGTCCAGCCTGTCAATTTGACAGGCTGATTCCAACTCTAGTCGGATGGCGGCGACGGTGTTCTTGGACATCGCCAGCAACGCGGCCAGGCGGTTATCGGCCCAATCAGGATGCAGCTTGAGCAATCGCTCGGCGGCCTGACGTCGCTCGGCGCGCGTGTACGGCTTGCCGTGCGTCGTGTTGTCCAGGATGGCAAATTCTTCGGCGTCGGCGCGCGTCCCCTCGCGCACCTCGGCCTTGATCTCGGCCAGGCCCAACTGCTTGGCGGCGGCGATGCGGTGAAAGCCGGCAGACAGCAAGTGCGTCCCATCCGGCTGGCGAAAGACCGTTACCGGCGGCAGCCGGTCAAAGATGGCGGCATATTGCTCGACGGTCGCTTCGTCCAATCCTTCGCGGCAATTGAGCGACGGGTCTATGCTAATCGCGCTGACGGGCAGGCGCGTGACCATCGTGGGAATCGCGCCACTTCTGGTTAGTGTTGCAGTAGACACTACTGGCGCGGCAAACACCTGCTGCGTGGCGGCGATCTGCTCGGTCGCCCGCGCTGCCCATTCGGGGACAACCTCGATGCCGATAAAGTCTCGCCCCATCTGGCGGGCGACGATGCCGACCATGCCCGTGCCGGCAAAGGGGTCGAGCACCAGGGGGACAAAGCCCTTGTCCGGGCGCAGGCGGGTGAACAAATCAATGAGACGGCGCGGCACCTCGGCGGGAAAAGGGCACGGATGGCCGTTGCCGTCACGGTGCGCCGCCGGAATCCACCACACATCCTTACTCTCATCCTTCCACGGCACGTCGTCTGCGCCGCGCCGTCCCGTGCCGCCGTCGTAATAGTAGCGGTCTTTGCTGTACAGCAAGATCATCTCGGCTACCGAGCGCAGATAGATGTTGTTGTCCGAGCCGGTCTTGGATGTGGACGAGATGGGCATGCCTTCGTTGCCCTTGACCCAAACGATGGACTCGCGCGGAAGATAGCCCAGCCGGGCGCACATCCCATCGGCGAGCGTGGCGATCTTTTGCACGCGCTGGCCTTCCGTCTCAATCTGGCTATGCGGCAGCTTGACTTCTTTGGGGACGTTGAGCGCCAGCACGCCGCCCGGCTTGAGGACGCGGTAGAGGGCCGCCAGGACTTGCTCAAGCCAGGCGTAGTAGTCGGCCCACGGCCGGCGGTCATCTACGAGCGGCCCATAGTCCAGGCCAACGTTATACGGCGGCGAGGTCACCACCAGGTCAACGCACGACGCCGGGAAATCGGGCAGGATGTCCAGGCAATCGCCCGCGATCACGGTGTTGAGGAGATCGGGACTGAAACGGCGCCCTCTCAATCTGCTGCCACCCATGCCACTTCTTCGCCGTCAAACAGCACTTTGTCCTCCCCATACTTGGCTAGGTTGGCGCACTTGTTGGACGAGCGGGCGCTCGTCGGCAAATCTTTGACAGCCAGCCGCAACCGCCGCCCTTTGCCTGAGTAGATCGCCAGGCTGCCATCGGCATCAACCAGGGCAATGCCCGTTACCAGCCCCGTTTTGTCTGTCGGCTTTAGCGCCGATACGCCTTGCCCGCCACGGCCTTGCACAGGAAATTCCACGATGGACATAGACTTGGCCTGTCCTTTGCCGGCCACTAGGACAATGCGGCGTTCATCTTGTCCTTCGCCCGACTCAAACGAGACGCCGGCCACAATCTGATCGCCGTCCTTGACCCGGATGCCCATGACACCTTTGGCCGATGGGGTCGCCTGCGGCGTCAAGACATTGGCTAGAAACCGCAAGACGCGCGCATCTCCACTACCGCCGCGTGTCACGAATAGCACCTGCGCCGCATCGGAAACCACCGAGGCGAATAGCGCCTCATCCCCCTCGGCCAGCCCGATCACCGTCCCCCACGTGCCGTCGCTATGGCTGCCCAGGTCCTCCACTTTGACGCGCTTGACGATCCCGCCGCGCGTGCCAATCACCAGGAACCGGTCGGCCTGCGCAAGGCCGCAGCCAATCACGCGCTCATTCCGCTCCAGTCCAAAATCGGTGAACCTGGCTTCGCCGGGCAGCCGCTCCACGCCGCCCTTCCACAGCCGCCCGCGACTGGACACCAGAATTACCGTGTCGCCCGGCTGCGCCGGCAGCCGCTGCAACACAATGTCCGTTGCTTTGGCGCTCACTTTGCCTGACACCGGAGCGCGATACTTGGCCGCATCCACCATCTGCAAGCCGTCATCTGTAACCAGTATCATCTGCGGCTCCTCCGGCCCCGCCGCGCCGGTGACAACCGTCTTGTGGCCTTCCTCAGCCTCGACAATGCGGGTTCTGCGCGGTGTGGCAAACCGCGTCTTGACCTCTTTCGTTTCCTCGACGACGATCTCTAGCTGCTTCGCCTCCGACCCCAGGATAGCCTTGAGATTCTTTATCCGCGCTTCCAGTTCCTTGCGCTCGTCGTCGAGCTTGCGGCGCTCCAACTTCACTAGCCGCTTGAGCTGCATATCGAGAATGGCATTGGCCTGAATCTCGTCAATGTCCAGACGCTTCATCAGCTTTATCCGCGCATCGTCCGTGTCCGCCGCGCCGCGAATGATGCGAATCACTTCGTCAATGGCGTCAATAGCTTTGAGCAGGCCCAGAATGATGTGCAGCCTGTCCTCGGCCCGCTTTAGCTCGAATCGGCAGCGCCGGACGATGACGTCCAACCGGAAAGCCACGAACTGCTCCAGCATTTCTTTGAGATTGCATTGCTTCGGGGTTTCGCCCCCGCCTTCCGTTCTGATAATGGCAACGGCGTTGAACGATTGGCTGTCGCGCAACTGCGTCTTGTCGAGCAGATAGGCCAGGACAGCTTGCGGGTCCGCGCCTCTGACCGTCTCGAACACCAGGCGCATCCCTTTGCGGTCGCTTTGGTCGCTGACGTTGGCGACTCCCGCCGCCCTGAATTCTTCGCGCTTGTCGGCCACGCGATCTTTGATGGTCGCGCGAGAAACCTGGTAGGGAATCTCGGTGACGACGATCTCGGATTTGCCGCCGCCGATTTCCTGAATGTCCGTGGTCGCCTGGAGCACAAGAATGGCTTTGCCCGTCTCG
>Ga0315291_10013099_pt1 | contig 10061 bp, 7 predicted proteins | sample YL17G12_20_MG_FD_203070 | JGI IMG/M metagenome (GOLD analysis project Ga0315291, IMG submission 203070) | Sediment microbial communities from Yellowstone Lake, YNP, Wyoming, USA - YL17G12_20 | ecosystem: Environmental > Aquatic > Freshwater > Lake > Sediment | place: USA: Wyoming | collected...
CACAACTGCACGTATACCCGCAGCTTTATTCAGTATTGCCACGGTAGCATTCATGTGGGCTTATCGCCGTTATTTAGGTCGTGAAGGAGCACTTGTAGCAGCTCTGTTGCTTACTATCTCACCCTTTATGCTTTATTATGGGCGCTATGTGCGCAACGAAGCTTTTGTGGCGTTCTTTGGAGTGGTAATGCTATGGTCGATGCTGCGTTATATCGACACAGGCAAGATTAATTACTTGTACATTTTTACGGCTGTAACGGTACTTCATTTTTGCACCAAAGAAACTTCATTCATTTATTCTGCTCAAGCCTTATTATTTTTGGCTTTATATTTAGTATACCGTCTGACGAAGCGTAAATGGAATCGGGAAGAGCGTCGTTCGCCCTTCCTCTATGCGCTGATTTTGTCATTGGTATTTCTCCTCATAGGGATGGTGATCAAAATACTCAGTGGTAAATCAACGGTCACCGAACAACCTAGTTATCCGGCAATTGCATCCCTCCCAACATTCATACCGATATTATTAATAACCCTGGGGCTGCTTGGTGCAATCGCGGCAATTTATTTCGCCATATCCGGTTTTGGTTTAAATCGTATACGAGAGGAACGCTCTTTTGATTTACTCATGTTGCTGGGTACACTCGTATTGCCCCAGCTATCAGCCTTTGGAATAGATTTCTTTGGCTGGAAAGTACCAGTGAACGCAACTGAAGTACACGCCCTCACATTCATAGATCTTGTCCACATGGCCCTTATCGTGATCCCTATCATCATTGTTTCTATCATCCTGGGTTTGTGGTGGAACAAGCGTCAATGGTTAATCAATGCAGGAATCTGGTATGTTATATATATCGTGCTGTATACGAGCATATTTACCAACGTCGAGGCTGGATTTTTCACTGGCCTGGTGGGCTCGCTTGGATATTGGTTGGCACAACAAGCCGTAAACCGGGGCGATCAACCGATGTATTATTATGCGCTGATACAGATCCCAATGTACGAGTTCTTACCCGCAATAGGCAGCATCCTGGGTATATTTCTAGCGATTATGGGGCGCAAGACAATCCATGATGATGCTTTTGCGCCAGAGTATCAGCAGTTCGAAGAACCTGATCAATCAACGCATACTGCATCAGAAGAAGAAATAGACGAGGACCTTTCAATAGTTGAGCCTTCTATTACACAAGCCCAAGAACCTACAGCAGTGCCCGTAAAACCTCCAGTAGTTGGCCTGCTTATCTTTTGGGTTGTTACCAGCTTATTAGCATATTCTATTGCTGGAGAAAAAATGCCTTGGCTTACCGTGCATATTACTCTACCCATGATATTGCTTTCAGGCTGGTCAATTGGCTACCTCATTGATACCACGGATTGGTCTGCATTCCGCAGCAAAAAAGGGTGGCTGGCAATTGCCCTCCTCTTCGTATTTGTTCCCGCACTTCTGAGCACATTGCGCTTATTGCTTGGAAACACCCCACCCTTCGCAGGTAAATCATTGGATCAATTAGGTGCTACGAGTGGATTCGTCATCGCTTTACTCATGACGATTGCAAGTGCAGTTGGTGTAATTTTATTAACCAAGGATTGGTCACCCCGCCTGGTTCGCCGGGGTATCGGATTCGTTTTCCTGGGTTTGTTGGCTGTCCTCACCGCTCGAGCGGCTTTTACTGCCTCCTATATCAACTATGATACAGCCAAGGAATACCTGGTATATGCCCACTGTGCACCCGGCGATAAGATCGCCTTACAGCAAATCACCGATATCTCACGCCGTCTTACCGGTGGGCTCGATTTGGCGGTTGCTTATGACGATAAAACTACCTATCCATTTTGGTGGTACTTGCGCAACTTCCCTAACCAGCGCTTCTATGGAAGCACCCCTACGCGCGACTTGCGCGATGTCCCTATCATCTTAGTCGGGCAGGATAATTTCGGAAAGATCGAACCTGTGGTTGGTCAGGCATATAATGAATTTGACTACATCCGTATTTGGTGGCCAAATATGGACTATTTTAATTTGAATTCACAACGATTCCTTTACGTCCTTACTAATCCTCAAATGCGTGAAGCAGTCTTCCAAATTTGGTTGAACAGGGATTATAAACTGTACAGCCAGCTAGTTGGGCAAGATATGAGCCTTCAAAATTGGAGCCCTTCCGAAAAATTCCGCTTGTATATCCGGAAAGATATCGTAGCGCAATTATGGGATTACGGTTCTACAGCTAGCACCACACCCGTTCAGGCTGATCCATATGAAGGGAAACAACTTACAGTGAATGCTGACCAGGTGATCGGTTCAACCGGTACTCAGCTGGGTCAATTCCAGAGCCCTCGCGACTTGGCTCTCGCACCAGATGGCACACTTTACGTGGCCGATACATCCAATAATCGCATTCAGCATCTTGCTGCGGATGGAAGTGTGTTACAGGTTTGGGGTTCATTCGCAGACATCTCTAAAGGTGAAGCACCTGGTGGCACATTCTATGAACCTTGGGGGATTGCCGTTGGTGCTGATGGCTCAGTATACGTAGCTGACACGTGGAATCATCGTATACAAAAGTTCACCGCTGAGGGTCAGTTTGTGAATATGTGGGGTTATTTTGGTCAGGCGGATACACCCTTCGCCATATGGGGACCGCGGGATATCGCTATTGATAGTAAGGGGGACCTGTTTGTCACGGATACTGGCAATAAACGAGTGGTCGTGTATGACGCGGATGGGAATTATGTCACCCAGTTTGGCTCAGTTGGTTTGGAACCAGGTCAGTTTGATGAACCTGTGGGAATCGCTGTGGATAAAGAAGGATTGGTCTACATAGCAGATACTTGGAATCAACGAATTCAGGTGATGGTTGCAGATGCAAGTGGCAGTTATCTTCCCTTGAATAATTGGGAAGTCGTCGCCTGGTATGGACAGTCACTGGACAATAAGCCATTCCTTGCCGTGGATAATAATGGTAATCTGTACACCACCGATCCTGAAGGCTACCGCGTTTTGCATTTCACTACTACAGGGATTTTCGTCAATTATTTCGGGGATTATGGCACCGGCACGAATGGATTCAATCTTCCCACCGGCATTATTGCCGATGAGAAAGGCGGTGTCTGGATTGCAGATGTGGGAAATGGTCGCATTATGCATTTCAGCTTGCCAGCCCAATAAGCCCATTTGATGAGCAATGCCCTTTGATTATTCGACGGCTCAAAGGGCATTGTTTTTTTATGAGTTATTTAACTTCAATTACGTTCAATATTTCTTGAAGTGAAAATTTTATTATTGAATTTATTCTATCTTCTCACGACTCAAATAATCTTGGCATCTCGAGTAAAGAGAGATTACGATAATCCAACGCTTGATAGATGCATCTAGGAAATATGTCAGGGCATACAAATTAGGCTCAAAACATTATTTATGTGACCCTTGATATGTTATGTTCGTCAAACGACGGTGACAAGTCAGGGTGGTATAATCTTCCCGCTAATATTCTGCACAATTTCCCTCAAGTGAGGAGTTACAAGGGATGAAACTACACGAATATCAATCAAAACAAATATTTTCGCGTTATAACATACCCATACCCAAAGGGCGTGTTGCCACTACGGCAGATGAAGCACGGAGCATTGCCAACGAGCTGGGGGGTCGGGTGGTGATCAAGTCGCAGGTGCTTGTGGGCGGGCGGGGCAAGGCTGGAGGCATTCGCCTGGCAAAAGATCCGCGCGAAGCTGAAGATGTAGCTGCCCAGATCCTTGCCATGGAAATCAAAGGTCTCCCGGTTCGAAAAGTGCTAGTGGATGAAGCCGCCATAATTTCCAAAGAGATTTACTTGGGTATAACCAATGATCGAGCAGCGCGGAAACCCGTAATGATGGCTTCTTCTGCTGGAGGGGTGGAGATCGAAGAGGTTGCCCGCACCACACCTGAAAAAATTATAAAATCTCATATTGATCCTCTCCTAGGGTTAAAGGATTACCAGGCGCGCAATATCGCCATCGGAATTGATCTACCCAAGCAGCATTGGAAGATTTTCAATCAAATTGCCAATGGTCTTTGGCGTGCATACCAGGATTGTGACGCTACTCTGGCTGAGATCAATCCACTAGTAATTACAGAGGATAACCAATTGATTGCTCTGGATGGAAAAATGCTCATAGATGATAATGCTCTCTTCCGCCATCCAGACCTTGCTGAATTGCGAGACCTGGATGTAGAAGCACCTGCAGAGGTAGAAGCCCGAAAGTATGGCCTTACTTACATCAAGCTAGATGGAAACATTGGCTGCATGGTCAATGGTGCAGGCTTAGCCATGACCACTATGGATATCATTAAATTATTCGGTGGTGAGCCTGCCAATTTCCTGGATATTGGTGGTGGTGCTGGTAGTGATAAAGTAGCTGCTGCTATCCGTATCATCCTAACTGATCCGAATGTCAAAGCTGTATTATTCAACATATTTGGGGGCATCACCCGCGGTGATGAAGTAGCACGCGGCATTTTGGCAGCACTGAATGAAGTCAAACCGCATATACCCATGGTTATTCGTTTAGTCGGCACAAACGCAGAAGAAGGTCGCAAGCTACTCTCGGATGCAAATTTGATCACAGCAGAAACTCTGGCAGACGCAGCCAAAAAATCTGTTGCTGTTGCCAAATCTGAGAGAGCAGGGAGGTAGAACCGATGAGTATTCTCATAAATAAAAATACCCGCCTACTTGTTCATGGCATCACCGGTAATGAGGGTCTGTTTCATAGTACCCAAATGCTGGCATATGGCACAAATGTGGTCGCTGGCATGACCCCAGGAAAAGGTGGTGAGTGGGTCATCGATGGCAAAGTTCCAGTATTCGATTCAGCCAAAGTAGCGGTGGAAGCAACTGGTGCAAACACCAGTTGTATCTTTGTTCCGTCAAGATTTGCTGCTGATTCAATCTATGAAGCGGCTGATGCTGGCATTTCATTGATCGTCTGTATTACAGAAGGCATCCCCGTACAGGATATGATGCGTGTTCGGAATTACCTCGACCAGAAAAATGTTCGTCTGGTTGGACCAAACTGCCCTGGACTGCTTACTCCGGGTGAATCTAAAGTAGGAATAATCCCTGGTAACATTGCCATCCCTGGGAATGTCGGCGTCGTTTCGCGATCAGGGACGTTAACTTATGAAGTCCTCTATGCTCTAAAATTGCTAAAGCACGGCGTTAGCACTTGCGTTGGGATTGGTGGAGATCCAATCAATGGTACCAACTTTATTGATGCCCTCACTATGTTTGAAGCAGATGCACAGACTGAAAAAGTGGTAATGATTGGTGAGATAGGTGGAACCGATGAGGAAAAAGCAGCAGAATATATTGCTAATCACATGACTAAACCAGTGGTTAGCTTTATCGCTGGCCAGACTGCCCCTCCGGGGAAACGTATGGGTCACGCTGGAGCTATCGTTGAAGGTGGTTCAGGCTTGGCTGCTGACAAAATCAAGGCACTCAAGGCAGCTGGTGTCCGCGTTGCAACACACCCCGAAGAAATACCCAGTCTACTCTTTTAATTTTAAATAATCATGGGGAATATGCCTATTGATAGTATTCACACGCATATTCCCCGTTCTAAATTGGTCGATAAATACTTACGGGATCCGAGTTATAAAAATTTGAACAATGGTAAACTCACCAACAGGGTTGTACTGTATCGAAAATGTAATGCGGTCTCCATTCGCTTTTGTACGAGCCATTTGTGCCATAGAACCAACCACACTATCAGGATTTGCTGGCTTTTCCCAGCCTTTTGTAGGGAGCTCTTGCTGATAAAAAGCTACAACATCTTTGATTTGTAGATCCACTCTATATATAATATTCAACTCATTTGGGACTTGTAGATCATATGCCTCAGGCATGATTGGAACATCTTCTGTTATGCCCGCCGGTGCACTTGTGGCTACCACAGGTTGCGGTGTAGATGCACCTGGTTCTTGGGTAGAAACGGCGTTCTCTGTGGGTGTCGTTGTCTGACCTTTACTACAAGCAACTGATAATATTGAAAGTAAAATGATGGCAATCGTAACAAACAAAACTCTCTTTGATTTCATATTCTCCTCCAAGGATCACAAAATTGGCGAATTTATCCATTATATTACTATATGCTATTATATGTAGTTCGTCTGAGTTAAATACGTACAAAGAGGCGCAGATTACACTGCGCCTCATATTGTTGCATAATACAATTTATTTTGAATGAGCTTGAAGATATTCAACGGCCTGTCCAACCGTTTTGATTTCCTGTGCTTCCTTGTCAGAAATTTCACCACCAAATTCATCTTCGAATTTCATTATCAATTCTACCAGGTCCAATGAGTCAGCTTCGAGGTCCTCGCGAAAACGAGCCTCAGGAGTAATTTTAGCTTCATCCACGCCTAGTAAGTCTACAATGATAGCTTTGACTTTATTGTAAACTTCGATTTGTTCCATCATACATGTTCCTCCTTTGGGGAATGTGTGCCTGATACTGCGCAATTGTATCCTCGGATGTCAATCTGTCAAGTCTTAAGATTATCTTGTTGACATGCATAGTTCAGGCTGGTAAGATTATTCAAAAATCAGGAACACCCTACTATGGAAGAAGTTACGCCGATTGGATTACGTAAATCTGAACACATTCGGATAAATCTAGAAGAAAATGTCCAATCTGGATTGACATCAGGATTGGAGCAATTTCACTTTGTTCACCATGCAATTCCCGAAATTAATTTAAAGGATGTTGATCCGCGTGTAACATTATTTGGCAAGCAACTTTCTGCTCCACTCCTTATTTCGTCAATGACTGGTGGAACAAATGAGGCCTTCAAAATCAACCAGAACTTAGCTACTGCAGCTCAAGAAACTCATATAGCTATGGGGGTAGGCTCACAGAGGATAGCCCTGGAGCATCCAGAGCTCGCTGGCACCTTTCAGGTTCGACATTTAGCACCAGATATCCTACTTTTTGCGAATTTAGGTGCGATTCAACTCAATTATGGTTATGGCATCGAAGCGTGCCAGCGTGCAATTGATATGATTGAAGCTGATGCGCTTGTCCTCCACTTTAATCCTCTCCAAGAAGCAGTTCAAAATGAAGGCAATACCCAATTTGCAGGGTTGATCCATAAAGTTGAGGCAGTATGCAAGGCGATTTCTGTGCCTGTAATCGCCAAAGAAGTGGGCTGGGGGTTTTCCAAACAAGATATAACCCTCCTTTCTCAAGCGGGAGTTACAGCTATCGATGTTGCTGGAGCGGGAGGGACATCATGGTCTCAGGTTGAGATGTATCGAGCTGAGAGTGATAACCGACGGCAACTGGCTGCTGCCTTCTCTGATTGGGGTATTCCCACATCCGAGTCCATTCAAAATGTCGTCGAGATAGCTCCAGGTTTGAAAATCATCGCATCGGGTGGATTGCGCACTGGAGTGGATATTGCCAAGTGTATTGCGTTGGGAGCATCTTTGGGGGGTATGGCTGGTCCATTTCTTAAAACCGCATCCCAATCAGTTGAAGAAAGTATAAAACTTATCGACTTAATTAAAGAAGAATTATCCATTTGCATGTTTGCCACAGGGTCGGAAACATTAGAACAGCTTCGTCAGGATAAACTAGTAAAAAAATAAACGAATGTTCCCAAACTCCATTGATGGTATTACCCAAACTTTTCTAGATGCAATAGAAAATGAGCTTCAGCAAGCTGTGAAGCGAGCGAATAATTTTGGAAACACCAAACTACACGATATGCTCGCCTACCATATGGGATGGCAGGGCGATCGTAAAAATGTTGAGACACGTGGAAAACGTATTAGACCCTTATTAGTTTTATTATCATGTACCGCGGCTGGCGGTGATTGGTCTTGCGCCCTACCAGGTGCAACCGCAGTCGAATTGGTCCATAATTTTTCGTTGATCCATGACGATATCGAAGACCATAGTCCGCTCCGTCGTGGTCGTCCAACAATTTGGAAGAAGTGGGGCATTCCACAGGCGATCAATACCGGCGACGCCATGTTTGCCCTTGCGCACCTGGAAGCCGTTCGATTATCCAAGACAGTTTCTCCCTTGATCGCACTTAAAGCAGTGGAAATTCTGCAATCTACATGCTTGCATCTCACCCAGGGGCAATATCTTGACCTGTCTTATGAGTCAAAAAATGATTTAACAATCAACGATTATTGGCAAATGGTTGAAGGAAAAACAGCCGCATTGATGGCCGTATGTGCTGAATTGGGAGCCCTGGTTGCTTACCTTGACGACAAAGAGAGTAGTATCTACCATAAATTTGGCTGGATGCTTGGTTTGGCTTTCCAAGTCCAGGATGACTTACTTGGAATATGGGGAAATTCTAGTCTGACCGGAAAATCGAGTCAGAGTGACCTGGTAACCGGAAAAATAACTCTTCCCGTGTTATATGGATTATCCAAGGCGGACAAGTTTGCAGCTCGCTGGAAACTGGGGCCGATACACCCTGGTGAGGTCAATGAAATTGCTAATTTATTGGAAATTGAGGGAGGAAAAGAATTCGCACAATCTCAAGTAAATCATTTTGTTAATGAAGCGCTATCTTCGCTTGAGCAGGCTCGTCCGAGTGGAATCGCTGGTGAGGCTTTAAAAAATCTGGCTGTAAGCCTGGTCAATCGTCAGTCATAATAAGAAGCAAGCATCTATATGAACTCTTTAAATACCTGATTTCCCAATAAATGCCCTTTACTGGTCAATCGTAAACTTTTCTCTTGCTCTCCAGCCCATTCCAATAAACCGAGAGAAATCAAACGGTCGATCTGGATACCAAATCGGTCTTGTAGATTTACTCCAAAGCGTTGATGAAACTCCTGGTTTGAAACCCCTTCCAACACAAGCCGCAAACCCATCATCATTGTTTCGCCGATCTCGGTGCCAGTATCGATGGAATTCATATGTATCGTAGCTGGAGTTCGTGGAAATCCCTTACCGCCTGCAGGCGTTGATGATTTCTTCCTCATCCTTCGAATATAAGCACCAGGTGTTGCAGTATCCACAGTTCGATAGTGATTTATAAAACCATGTGCACCAGCTCCGACACCAAAATATGGTAAATTTCGCCAGTATTGAAGATTATGTTTACATGAATAATTCTCACCAGAATCATTCACTAGCGCCCAATTTGAAATTTCATATTGGATATATCCCGCTTTGGTTAATCTTTCACTGGCAGCTTCATACATATCTGCAGCTGTATCCGGATCAGGCTCTGGTAGAACGCCAGTTTCCACTTTATGCTTCATGGGAGTTCCGTGCTCAAGGGTGAGCGAATATAGTGATAAATGCTCCGGCTGCAAGGATAATGCGGCTTCAACAGATATCAACCATGATTTCAATGTTTGATAGGGCAATCCGAAGATTAAATCAAGATTCAGGTTGTCGATCCCTGCTTTTCTTGACCATTTCACCGCTCTTACGACATCCTCATATGTATGTTGCCTTTCCAACATTGTTAGCTCATTCTGGTCAGCTGATTGCATTCCAAGGCTTATGCGGGTTACCCCCAAAGTGTGTATCTGTGTAAGATACTTCTCAGTGACCGTTCCCGGGTTGGCTTCAAGGGTGATCTCAGGAGAAGGTAATAGATAAAAATGTTTCTTTACAGTGGTCAGGATTTCACCTAATTGATTTGCAGGTACTAATGATGGAGTGCCACCACCGAAATATATAGTATGAATTGGTAATTGCTCCATGACCGAATGCGATAAATACTCTAATTCAGCGCATACTGCTTGTGCATATGCAGGTATTAATCCTTGGAAGCCTGCATAGGTATTAAAATCGCAATATCCACATCGATGATTGCAAAACGGAATGTGAATATAGAGGCTGTTAAAAATCATTTTATGAGTATATCACGCACATTTATGCTCATATATGCGGCTTGGTTACATTAGCCCAACTGCCTGTTGAATAAAAAAAGCTGGTATAATGCGCCAAGTCTTGGCAATTCTCTGGACTCCTTAAAATATGACTCCTGAAATAAGCACATCACCTACAAAACTTTGTCCCACATGCGGGACACGTGTCAAAGA
>Ga0315291_10013100_pt1 | contig 10060 bp, 10 predicted proteins | sample YL17G12_20_MG_FD_203070 | JGI IMG/M metagenome (GOLD analysis project Ga0315291, IMG submission 203070) | Sediment microbial communities from Yellowstone Lake, YNP, Wyoming, USA - YL17G12_20 | ecosystem: Environmental > Aquatic > Freshwater > Lake > Sediment | place: USA: Wyoming | collected...
TGGCATCCCCCCGCGGACCACCCCTGGCGTCAGCCCTTCAAGAAAAAGCGGACATTCCTACTTTGCGGGAAACCGGACATTTCTACTTTGCGTTGACACCATCCTGAAGTCTCTTGCGTGATTCCCCCAATGCGGTACGATGGCCGCGCGCAGGCGCTGGGGCGCGCGGCCTTCCCGGCGGGCAGGGCGCGCCTACGCCGTTCGTCGCCGACGAACGCATCGCCTGGTTTCTCTGGGACCGCCTTGCCGGTGGAGCAGGGGGCGTCATGAAAACCCGTTGGGTGTGCCTGATTGCGATTGCGGCCTTGCTCGTGGGCGGCTGCGGCCCGGGCGCGGGCTTTCTCATCAAGCCCGTCCCGGTGAAGGAGGAACTGGCGGAGACCACCGTCTCGTGCGACCCCGGCCTGTTCGTGTTCGACAAGGTCGTCGTCGTGGACGTGGACGGGCTCCTGCTGAACCAGCGCGGCGGGGGCCTCATGGGCCCGCACGAGAACCCCGTGAGCCTCTTCGTCGAGAAGATCGACAAGGCCCAGGAAGACTCCAGCGTCCGGGCGGTGGTCTTGCGTATCAACTCGCCCGGCGGCGGCGTTACGGCCTCCGACCTCATGTACCGGCGGCTGGCGGAGTTCAAGAAAGAGCGCAAGGTGCCCGTCGTGGCCATGATCGAGGACGTCGGCGCCAGCGGCGCCTACTACCTGGCCTGCGGGGCCGACACCATCGTTGCCGCGCCGACCTCCGTCACCGGCTCCATCGGCGTGCTGGTCCAGACCTTCAGCCTCTCCGGCACGCTGGCCAAACTGGGCATCGACACCAAGGCGGTCACCTCGGGCCCGATGAAGGACATGGCCAGCCCGTTGAAGCCCCTGAGCGCCGAGGACCAGAAGGTCCTCCAGGCGATGGTGGCGGAATTCTACGACCGCTTCGTCGACGTGGTGGCCGCCGGCCGCCCGCGCATGAAACGCGACGACGTCAAGGCCCTGGCCGACGGACGCATCTTCACCGGCGCGCAGGCCGCGGCCAACGGCCTGGTCGACTCCACCGGCGACATGAAGTCCGCCGTGGCCGAGGCCAAGAAACGCGCCGGCCTCAAGGCCGCCAGGGTCGTCATGTATGACCGACCGTGGGGCTACAGGGCCAACGTTTACAGTGCCGCGCCCCTGGGCGGCGTCCAGATCAACCTGCTGAACCTCTCCGCTGCGGAACTCATGACCTGGCTGGAGCCGCAGTTCCTGTACCTGTGGACCGGCGGCGCGGGCGGCGCTGCGGGCGGCGGTCCGTAAGAAACGGTCCGAAAACCGCTTGTCGCGCGGTGAGCGGACCCGCCGCGAAACAGAAAGAGCGGCGCCCCGCGGCGCCGCTCCTTTATCGGTTAGAACCCCACCGCCAACCCGCGGCAAGGCCCCTGCGCGGCATCACCTCCCCGACGGGAACGCCATCCGTGCCTCAAGGGGCCGCGCCGCCGGCGCCGGCCGAGGCGCCGCTCGGCGTCAGGTAGATCTCCACGCGGCGGTTCTTCGCCTTGCCGTCGGGGGAGCGGTTGTCCGCAATCGGCTGGGTCTCGCCTTGGCCCTGAGTTACGATGCGGCCGGCGTCGATGCCGCCCGCCTTCAGGGCCGCGGCCACCGCCTCGGCGCGGGCCTCGCTCAGGCCCAGGTTGTCCGCGGTCTTGCCGAGCCCCTTGAGGCGGGCGAGGGTATCGGGCTTTCGGACGCGGTCGCTGTCCGTGTGGCCGACGATGGTCAGACGGCGGTCCCTTGCCTGGTCCACGTTCAGGATCTGGGCGAGTTTCGCGAGGGCGGCCCCGGCCTCCGGCTTCACGACGTTCGAGCCGGAGTCAAAGGTGAGACCAGAGTTGAAACGGAACAGGCCCGTCTGCTTGTCGAACGTGAAGAGTCCCGGGTACTTCTGGCCCAGGTCCTCGATGGCGGCGGCGACCGCCGCCGGCACCAGGGGCGACGGGGGCGGAGGCGGAGGCTCGGGCTCCGGGGCGACCGGCGGCCTCTCGGCCCTGGGCGGCGGGAGTTGCGGATACTGGAAGGGCTTCATTTCCTCGGGAGGCTGCTGTATCACCATGGAGTCGCGCGGCAGCGGCGGAGATGTGCAAAAGCCGCAGCCCGACAATCCCATGCTCGCCACCAGCAACACCCCCAGCAGCAGCGGCCCACCTATCGCCAGGAACCCACGCATTGCCATCTCCTCCACTCGCTCGGCCTACACGCAGGCTCCCCGAGCGCCCTCGGCGAGCCTGCCCGCCAGTCCTTAGGGCGGGACGCTCCTCCGGCCCACGACCAGGTGAGCCCTCTCCCAGACAGTTTAGCCCGCGGCCGCGCCACGGCAAGTGCAATCCGTAATTTCGTGCCCGCGGCTCTAGAGCAGTTCACGCTTGACTGTAGCGAGTGTGTGCGCTGTGGGCAGTCTTGCCCACCGCGCCGCCTCTCGACATTCCGCGCGGCGGGCAGGACTGCCCGCCGCGCGAGGGGCTACACGCAAGCGTGAACTGCTCTAGGGCTTGCCCGGCGGCCCTCCGCTTGCGGCCGGGGTCCTCCTCGGGGGTCGCCCAGCCTGATGGCGACCGACCTCGTCCAGCACCGGGCGGTACGCGTCGCCGCTGTAGTTGGTGACCCAGCGGTACTTCTCCTTGCCGTTGACGAAGAGGACCACCGTGGGGAACCTGGCGATGCGATATCGCTTCCAGATCGGCTCGCACGTGATCTTCGACCAGAAACTCATGAGTTCGAACCGGGTGAATGTCACCCGGTCGCTGTATTCCTCGTAGAGTTGATCCATGCAGGAATCCAGGAACATGCACCAGGCGCACCCCTGCTTGGAGAAGTACACCACGACCGGCCGGTCGCTCTTGAGGACCTGTTGATTGAATTCCCACTCGCTTGCGATGGGCCGGAGTTTGCCGGGGCCGCAGCCTCCAACCACGAGGACCAGGGCCGCGCAGGCGGCCAGGGCGGCGCGCGGCAGGATGCGGCGGCCCGCCAGCCATGTTTGGCGGGCGGACCCGCGCGCCTCCGGCGAGGCCTTACGGGCGGCTGCCGCCGGATCGCTTTCCATTCCCTGCTCCCGTCCGCGTTGCTGCGAGCCTGCTGAAGGCCATTAACCACTCCTCCGAATTGTGAGATCGTCACGGCCCCCGCCGACTATTCACTTGAGCAGTGTCAGGAATTCATGTTCCGTCAGCCCCGCCCGGCGAATCTGACTGAGAAGCAGAAACGGTGCCAGCGTGCGGTGCATGGGAATGACCAGATTCGGCTTTCCGGCCTTCTTCAGGATGATGTGGCTGCCGCGTTGCCGAGCGACCTGCCAATCGGCGCGAATGAATGCCGTGACGGCCGCCCGACCGGAGATGCCGGCCAGTCGGCCCACGTTACACCTCCACGGTGGTCACAAGGGCGGGTTTGATCGCGCCACGTTTCTTGCGCGGCGTGGTTTCCAGGTAGAGGGCGATGGCCTCTTTGACGTTCTTCAAGGCCTTCTCGATGGTCTTGCCCTGGCTCATGCAGCCGGCCAGTTCCGGCACGTCGGCCACGTAGCCCTTGTATTCGGGGTCAAAGATCAGATTGACCAGGAGTCGCATGGCATTCCTCCAAAGAGAAGGGGACAGCCTCTCTTCGACGCTGCCCCTCTTGTTTCTGGTCGGGGCGGTGAGATTCGAACTCACGACCTCTTGCACCCCATGCAAGCGCGCTAAACCAAGCTGCGCCACGCCCCGACATTCTGTTGCATCAAACTCGCGACCTGTCGCCCGGCCGACCGCGCTACACTCGACGGCGCCACGCCCGGACGTTTTTTTTGCCGGCCCACCCGCAGGTCAACCAGGATTATAACCTAAGGCGCCGCCGGGTCAAATGCATTCGCCCGGTGCCGGTCATGGCGTCACTTGAAGCCGCGGGGGATTCTGGACGTAAGCCTGGTAGAGCGCAACCGCCTGCGCGTCGGAGATCTCCCGGCCAATGATCAGCCGCGCGCGGGCTGCGGCCGTCTCCCCCGTTTTCAGGTCGCGGCCAAAGAGCGACAGGTACACCGAGCGGTGGCCTTCCTCGCCGTAGGGCGTCAGCACCGCAAAGCAATCTTCTTTGGGGGCCATCAGGACCGCCGTGAGACCGCTCTTGGCGTCCCGCCGCAACGCCAGCGGCGCAGCCAGGCGGGGCATGATCTTCCAGGTTACCGGGTTGGGCGGGCGGTTCCACCGGCCGTCAAGGATGATGAGTAGGGCGTCGTCGTCGCGCGGGAATGCCTGCCAGTCGCCGCCCGCCTTCTTCGCCTCAAGAAAGCCGGGCTTGCCGCCCGCGTCGGGGCTCTCCTGCACGTGGACGAAAGAGGCCGGGAATCCGTTGAAATACGAAGCCAGAAAAAGTTCGAATTGCGGCAGGTTTTTCCGCGCCTTGACGGTCGCCTGAAAATCGAGCACATGGGGCGCCGCCCACCGGTACACGCCCGTGATGTCCAGCGGATGCTGCGCGTCGGCCGACCAGCGCACTTCGACGGCCCCATCGGGCCTCAGGTGCGACTGGCTCGCCCAGTCCCACGCGGCCGTGCCGAACCGCGCGTCGGCCGTGAGCAGGCGGTACGGAGACAAGAGTCCGAGCGCGCCGGCCAAGTCCGCGCCCGACGCCGCGTCCGCCACCGGTCTCAGTCCCTTGGACTGGCCGCCCTCACGCAGGACGCCCCGCAGGGCTCCCGTATCGAACCGGTATTCCTTGCCTGCGGCGGTGAAGGCCGGTTGGGCCGGCGGCGCATCTGCCGGTGCCGCAGCCGCCGTATTCGGCTCTGCCGCCACCGCCGAAAGGATGCACGGCAAGGCCGCGCAGCCCAGGAACCCTCCGCCCGCGAGCAACCACGCGCACGCGTGTTTCATGGCGATCGTCCTTTCGTCTGGAACCAACGGTGCAATGTCAAGCCTTCAATCCCGCCAGGTCCACCTCCAGGCGTTTATTGTCCTTGAGGAGTTCGTCCATCGAGAGGCGCGTGCGCCGTGCGGCGGCCTCGCGGCCCAGGATGCACGTCAGCACGCCGTCCACGGCCCGGCGGACGGTCTCGTTCTCACAGCGGCCCTGCGTGACGTTCTGGTGGAACGCCGCGATGTTGCGGACCGCCCCGGCCTCGTAGAGGTTCTCCACCGGGCCGCCGGGGTAGTGCTGCGGCCCGCCGCGCACGAACGTCTTGCCCCAGTAGTTGAGGAGGGCGCTGGCCGTCCGGCCGTAGAGGCGCACGCTGAGTTCGCCGTCGGTATTGTTGCCCAGGCCCTGGCCGAAGTGGTTGTGCACGAGGCCGTCGGCGTAGTCATAGACCACCGAGCAGACGTCGCGGCCGTCGCCGTGGGGGTCGGCCCGGCAGATGCGCGACGCCCCCATGGCCGCCACGGGCCGCTTGCCGATCACCCACACGGCGGCATCGATGGCGTGGATGTCATAGTTGCCGATGTAGTCGCACCCCAGGGCCACGTCGTTCACCCAGACCAGGTGCCGGAGGCGGCTCTCGAGGGTGGCCGTCCTGGGCGGGTCGCCGAACCCGCCGCAGATGCCGGTCGTCACGACCTGGGCCAGGGGCCCCACGCCGCCCCCGCGGATGCGCTTGGCCACCTCGATGTTCACCGGGTCGGTGGGCATCTGGTAGTCCACCAGGAAGCACCGCTTCTTCTCGGCGGCCCGCTTGCCGGCGGCCTCGATCGCCAGGGCCCCCGGGGCGTCCACCGCCACCGGCTTGGCCATGTACACGTGGCAGCCGGCGGCCGCGGCCGCTGCCGCGTGCTCCGGGAAGAAGTACGGCGGCGTCTCCAGGAGCACGGCCTGGACCTTGCTCTCGATGAGTTTCCTGTAGCCGGAGAGGCCCGAGAAGCGGCGGGCCTTCTCGACGCCGAGGGCCTCGCCGCCCGCCTGGGCCACCTGCGGGAAGTAGTCGGCGATGGCGGTGAACTTGTACCCGCCGTGTTTCTGGAAGAGTTTGGCGATCCATCCGCCGCGCCCGCCGTGGCCCACGATGCCGATCTCGATCCTGGAATTGGCCTCCGCGCTGCGGACGGCCTCCGGCCGCACGATCGCCAGGGCTGCCGTCGCCGCCGCCGCGCCCAGGATGAACTTCCGGCGATTGAGGGTCGGGGCCGGTGCGCCTGGGGGCACAGATCGTCGGGTTTCCATGGGAATCTCCTTTGCTCAGCCCCCGGGGTCGCCACGGGGAGTCATGGTAGCACGGAAGCAGCCGCCTGTCATCGGTTAGGTGGGCAACCCCTGCTGCGGGCGCAAAAGAAGCAGGCCCGCCCTCAGTCTTGGCGGGCCTGCGCATGGTTTGCAGATTGTCGCTTGCGGCCTGCGGCTAGAACTCGTACTTCAACTGGAACCCCCAGCCGTTGTCAACGCGGCCGTTGACCACGTTGCCGGCACAGAGCCAGCCTACGGCAAACGTGAGCCGGTCGGTTACGATGAACGCGAGGTCAACGGCCTGCCATGCATCCTCGCGGCCGACCAGGCTGCCGAGCCTTTCGTAGGGGTTCTTCTTCTGGCGGTACTCGTAGGCGACGGCCATCCAGTCGGTGAGCAGGTAAACGATGCTGCCTTCGCCGGTCATCCGGTAGGCGTCGCCGAAGCCCAGGTAGCCCAGTTGGGCGGCCTGGCTGAACCGGATGCCGCCCGTCAGCATGAGCGGCCGCTTGAACAGCGGCTCGATGACCGTCTTGGTGGCCGTCAGCGTGAAGTCCGTCCCGTTGCTGCGGGCCAGGCCCAGCGCCCGGACGCCGCCGCCCAGGCGCCGGTCAATCTCCTGGACGTTGGGATTGTACTTGAAGGTCACGCCTGCGGTGATGGCCGGGACGTACTTGCCTTCCTCGATGATCATGCCGCGCAGGTTGAAGTTGTGGACCACCACGTGCTGGAACCCGATGTCAACGCCGGTGGCCCGCCGCGTGTCGCGGGGGAAGTCCCCGAGGTCAAGCGTGCCCATCGTGTATCCGACTTCCATCCGCCGGTAGAACGTTTGCGACAGGTGGACTTCCTGAACGGTCTTGGTGCCGGCCCTGACGAAGGTGTAGCCGACCGTGGGCATTCCGACCTTGGTTCCCGGCGGCTCGCAGTTCAGGAGGTAGGCCATCGGGACCAGCAGGGTGCCGCCCTGGCCCTCGATGTTGTAGAGGGGCAGGGGCGGGCAATGCTTCGCCGGCCCGGGCGTTGCACCGCCCTCTGCGGCCCCGGCGGCGGCGGAGGCGCCGGCGCTGTCGGCCAGCGCGACCGGGTCGATCGTCAGCGTCGGGCTGCCGGCCTGCGTTTGCGGCGCAGCGGCCAACTGCGGTTCAACCAGCAGCACGTCGGCGCACGCGGCATCCTTCTGCGGCATGAGCAGGGTGGGCCCCCGGTCAGTCGCCGGGTCCGTTTCAACGGCCAGGGCGGGACCCGCGGCCCAGAATGCAAACAGGCCGACCAGGGCGGCTACGGGTGCTGTGCGGCCGACAAAGTCCAGGGACTGCGGATTCGGCGTGGTCATAAACTCCCCCTTCCGCTCAGGTGCAGGTTGGCCTCTCGCTCAACTATTCATCGGCCAACCGTCGACGGCGATATAAAAGTGCCAAAGGCGTATCATGGCGGACAGAGCGGTGCAAGAGAAAAATTCCCGGCCGTGCCACCCAAGGTGAACCCATACGGCGGGCCCCGCTTTTTCGGTGCAGGTCGGCCGCGAGGGCGGTACGCTTACGCCCGTGCGCTGCATCCGCATGACCATCGCGTACGACGGCACGAACTACCACGGCTGGCAGGAGCAGCCGGGGCAGGTCACCGTGCAGGGTACTCTGGTGGAGGCCCTTGCGAGGATCCTCCGGGAACGTCCGGCCGTCGAGGGCGCCGGCCGCACCGATTCCGGCGTCCACGCCCTTGGGCAGGTGGCGGCCCTGAAGACCGAGCACCCCATTGCGCTGGACCGCCTGCACGCCGCCGTCAACAGCCGCCTGCCGCCCGACATCTGCATCACCGAGATGCGCGAGGCCCCGCCGGGTTTCCGCCCATCGCACTTCGCCGTGGGCAAGCACTATCGGTATAGAATTCACCGGAGCCCCTTTAAGCCCGTTTTCGAGGCCCGGTACGTGTGGCACTGGTATCAGCCGCTGGCGCTTGAGCCGATGCGCGAGGCCGCGAGGTTGCTGGTGGGGCGGCACGATTTCCGGAGTTTCGAGGGCCGCGGGTCGGCCCGCGAAGACACCGTGCGCGAGGTCACGCGCCTGGACATCGTGGAGGCCGGCCCGGAACTCCATTTCGAGGTCGAGGGCGGCCGGTTCCTTTATCGCATGGTCCGCAACCTCGTCGGCACGCTCACCGAGGTCGGCCGCGGGCATCGGCCGGTGGAGTGGGTTGGCGAAGTCCTGGCCGCGCGCGACCGGATGGCCGCCGGGCCGACCGCCCCGCCGCAGGGGCTGTGCCTGATGGAAGTCCGGTATCCTGATGGGAGGTAGCCGGCCGTTCGTCTAACCGCGGAGCACGCAGAGAGCGCAGAGAGAGCCTTTCAGGAAAAGCCAGGATAAGAGTCAGCCTCTGCGTCCTCCGCGTTCTCGGCGGTTAAACGATTTCGGCAACAGCCATGAAAATCGTCCACGTCATCACGCGCCTGATCCTCGGCGGGGCGCAGGAGAACACCCTCCTGACGTGCCGCGAGCAGGCCCGCCTGGGCCACGATGTCACGCTCCTGGCCGGCCCGCCGGAGGGGCCGGAAGGCAGCCTCGTGGATGCCGCGCGGGCGCTGCCCATCCGCTTCGTGCTCGTCCCGCCGCTGGTGCGGGCGGTTGACCCGTGGCACGACCTGGAGGCGTACCTGGACCTGGCGAAGCATTTCCGCGACATCCATCCCGACGTCGTGCACACGCATTCCTCGAAGGCGGGCATCCTGGGGCGCTTGGCCGCGCGGCGGGCGGGCGTGCCGCGTATCGTCCACACCATCCACGGCCTGCCGTTTGACGAGTACCAGGGCCGGGCGGCCAACTGGCTCTACCGGGCTTTGGAGCGGCGGGCGGCCCGCTGGTCGCACCGGCTGATTGCGGTCTCGGCCGATATGGCCGACCGCGCTCGGGCGGCGGGCCTTGCGCCGCGCGGGGACATCGCGGTCGTCTACAGCGCCTTGGACACCGAGCAATTCCGCACGGCCGCCGGCGAGCGCGACGCCGTGCGGCAGGCGTGGGGCGCGGGGCCGGAGGATTTCGTGTTCCTTAAGGTGGCGCGGCTGTTTCCTCTGAAGGGGCACGAGTTCGTGTTGCCGGCGTTTGCGGAGGTTGCGCGGCGGCATCCGCGGGCGCTGCTTGTGCTGGCGGGCGACGGCATCCTGCGGCCGCAACTGGAATCGCTTGCGGCACGCCTGGGTGTGGCCGCCCGCGTGCGGTTCCTCGGCCTCGTGACGCCGGAGCGGATGCCGGGCGCCATCCATGCGGCGGATGCGGTGGTCCACGCGGGCCTGCGCGAGGGCCTCGCCCGCGTCCTCCCGCAGGCGGGCCTGTGCGAGAGGCCCGTGGTCGCCTATGATATCGGCGGCGCGCGAGAGGTCGTCCGCGACGGCGAGAACGGGTTCCTGCTGCCTGCACCCTTGCCGCGCGATGTGGCACGGCTGGCTCGCGCAGGCGTGGCGGAGTCGGCGACCGCATCCACGGGCGGGAAAGGGGATGGCGAGAAAGCGGACGGCGAAAAAGGGGACTGTCCCCTTTCCCGGCTTTTCGGGAAAGGGGGCTGTACCCTTTTTCGCGGCGACGGACCGGAAAAGGGGACAGCCCCCTTTTCGCAACGGCCCGAAGAGGGGACAGCCCCCTTTTCCGAAGCCTGGCGCCCGCTGGCGGAGGCGATGTCGCGCCTGGCCGGCGACCCGGCCGCCGCGCGCGGCATGGGGCGCCGTTGGCCGGCTGAGGTCCTCGCGCGGTTCGACTGCCGCGCCGCCACGCGCGAGATCATGAAGGTGTACGACGCCGCGGCCGCAATGCGTTAGTTGCGGTTGGGCCGGGGATTATGTAGCGCGGGGCTTTATGCCCCGCGCGGCCGTGGGGGGGGGGGGGACCCCCCCCCCCCCCCCCCCCCCACCCGCCGCCCCCCCCCCC
>Ga0315291_10013105_pt1 | contig 10058 bp, 9 predicted proteins | sample YL17G12_20_MG_FD_203070 | JGI IMG/M metagenome (GOLD analysis project Ga0315291, IMG submission 203070) | Sediment microbial communities from Yellowstone Lake, YNP, Wyoming, USA - YL17G12_20 | ecosystem: Environmental > Aquatic > Freshwater > Lake > Sediment | place: USA: Wyoming | collected...
CCTGCGACGACTTGTCCCGTTCGGGCGCGCCTCTGCTGCCTTCTACAAAAGAAAGCGTGAGGAATGGAAAGCGCAAACTGAGAAAAGGCAAGAGCAAAGACGCACTGGGGGGATTAGCCCAGCGATGCGATGCATTCGCGATAGCGGTACGCCCTTCGCAGCGCTCGTTTTGGAAGCGCACAGACAAGGAACAATCACGTATAGCGATGTTGCTGATTATCTGGCAATTCGCGTAAAACATCTGCCGCAAATAGAGCAATTGATTAGGGACACAAGCTGACTTGATGCAGCTCTTTCCGGGGTATTGCTACTGCATAGACACAAGCGCGCTTATAGATATGAAGAAGTTATATCCTCGCGATGTCTTCTCCTCTTTATGGAAGAGCATGGAAAACCTTGTTTCTCAAGGGCGCCTTGTGGCGCCCCGCGAAGTTCTTAGGGAGCTTGAGCAAGTCGATGATGAGCTGCTGAGGTGGGCAAGCGAGTGCAAAGCAATGTTTCATCCCTTAGATCAGCATCAATTAGATGTGGTTCGCGCCATTGAGACTGCATTTCCAGATCTAGTTGACCCAAACAAGACCATACCTGATGCTGATCCCTTTGTTGTTGCATTAGCAACCTCCATGGCAGCAACGGTCATCACCTCTGAGAGTGCCAGAGGACGCCAGAAGATCCCAAATGTATGCAGCCGCTACGACGTCGTCTGCGTCGATCTCGTGGGGTTATTCAAGAAGGAAGCCTGGCAGTTTTGAGGATACCCTCCCCCGCGCGAGGCGCAAAGAAGAGTGTCCGAACGCATCCTCGTCCAGATCAATGGCACCAGACTATCCGCTTCTCGGTCACGATGGTATCCACAGGAAGGTCATGAGGTTCGACGGGGATAGAGTCGCGAATCTGTAGCTCGTACGCGAGAGCGATCTTCGTGCCGCGAAATTTCCCCAGGAATCTATCATAATATCCGCCGCCATATCCTATTCTATGACCGGCTGCGTCGAACGCGATTCCGGGTATGATTGCGACATCCGCTTCGGTGGGTTCGACCGGTCTAACACGGTCATTCCTCGGTTCCAGAATGCCGAACGTGGAGGGTTCCAGATCATCGAGACTTCTGAGTTGAGACCACAGGATCTCGCGCGTTGATGGCATAGCTACAGGCACAAGCACCATTCTGTTATCGTCGAGCGCGTTGCGGATCGGCTCCAGGGTGTCCACTTCGTTGTCTTTTGACGAGACATAGATGAGCAGCGCTCTCGCGTCTCGGAATTCGGGAATTGAGTTGAGCCTCTCGGCTATCGCTCGACTTCTCCGGGCGAGTTCGTCTGGCGTCAACGACCTGCGCGCCGCAAGAGTCTCCTTCCGCATAGTTCGTTTTTGCTCTTTCAGGGCCGCGCTTTCTTTCGCGCCCGATGGAACGGCCCTTGAATGTCGGTCCTGCGTAGGTTCTTTAACCAGAATCGTATTGCCCGCTCTGATCTTGCCACCTGTTATCACTCGCGCAAAAATCCCTTCTCTCGGCATGATACAGTCGCCGACGATCTTCCGTATCTCGCACGCAGCATGACACTCCTTCCCGATCTGAGTTACCTCGAGTTCCACGGCGTCTACGAGCAACCGCGTTCCGATGGGCAATTTCGATAGTTCTATGCCGCGAGTTGTGATATTCTCGGCAAAATCTCCCGGACAGAGGGTAAGACCCGATTCGCACATCTTCCGGATACTTTCTTCGGCGAGCAGGCTCACCTGACGATGCCACGTTCCGGCATGAGCGTCACCTTCAATGCCGTGTTCCGGCACGACGGACACGGCTTCCACCGGATATTTCTTTACCCCTTTTTCTGTGCTGGTGCACACGGCAACGACCGTTCCGCGTATATCGAGGTCGGTGCGGTTTTTCATATCCTGATCGAGTTGGTCGCTAGTAGTCACGTGGACCTCGTCGCCGGCCGCGTTCATCTGGCGGACCCGTCCGTCGTCTGCCATGTCGGTGACGCTTCAACCAGTTGGCAGGACTGCTTAGTTTGATGATGTCGTCATTTTTCTGAGGCATCCTTTGCACATGAACGCTTCTCGCTATGAGCTCGTCCATAGCTAACTGAGTTTCGCCGATACGCACGACAAGCGATGGTTGACGTTGGTGCATCGTCACGATTGCGCCCGGCACGAGTCCGAACGACGCGAGCTTATCGAGCCGCGCGTGATCCGGCGTCTCAACGTATCTTACTCGACCGGTCACGCCGGGAGGGAGCTTATCGAGACTAACAACTATGGGCTCTGCGTCCTTAAGCCCGCGCTTACAGCATTCGCCCGGAGGGATAGGCATACCATGAGGACACATCCTCGGGTGACCGAGCAGGGTGCAGATGCTTTCGGTCACTTCAGGGCTCAGAATGTGTTCGAACTCGCACGCCTGAGCTTCGAGAAACTCGTCTTTAAGCGAGAGCACGTCAGTCAGCAACCGTTCGGCAAGCCTATGACAACGAATGAGCTCTGCAGCGTTCCGTTCACCCTTGTCGGTAAGCCTGATGGTTCCGTCGGCGATGGCTATGAGTCCCGCGCGTTCCATTTCATGAAGTGGTTCGTCAAGCCGCTCGTTTCCTTCCTTGGAGAGCGATTCTATGGTCACTTTCTGTTTTCTCTCGCGCTGCATCCAGATCAGCTCGAGAATCTCGTCAGCGTTCATTCTTCCCATCGCGACTTCTTCCTGAGAGACAACCGTTTGAAGAGCCGTATGATGCTCGACTCGCCTCTGAGCATACTATAGCCGCAGTTCGGACACCGGATCAACTTGCACGTCCGGTTGAACGGGCACTGAGCGCCCGCGACCTGCCCCTGCTCAGACTCAAAACCGCACAGGCTGCATTTCGTAGTCATGTGCGGTAGCCTCCGATCAACCGCTGAAACGGAGTGCCCGTAACACGAAGTTCAACAAGCCGCCTACAAGGATCGCGTAAGGGAACACAAAACCAAATATGTACAGCGCCTTGCGGAACCCCTGTTCCTTGCCGATCACGAACACGTTCGCAATACATGGCACAAACAACGTTATCACAACAAGACTAACGAGCGCCTGAACGGTATCGAGCATTCCGCGCTGAAACAGGTCGTTGAGACCTGCGGCCCCGTAATCCCGCCTGAAGAAACCCATGATGAACGCCTGAGTTGCTTTGTCAGGCAACCCCAGGAACGAGGTCACGATTGGTCGCGCCCCACGTTCTATTGCGCCGAGAACCCGGGTCTTATCAAGCAAGTATAGAACGAACGTCCCGATAATGAACAACGGAACGGCTTCTTTCAGGTACCATTCGATTCGATAAAGGGTCTTGGCAACAACATTGCTCAGTTTCGGTATCCGGAACGGCGGTATGTCTAGGATGAAGTCAGCTTTTTCTCCCGGAATCATTTTCCCAGCAAGGAATCCCACGATAAACAACTGCATCGAGATCACCACAACGTATAGCACGAACGCAGACGAGTTCATGCTTCCCAATATGCCAAGAATGACTCCGAGTTGCGCCGAACAGGGTATGGCAAGCGCAAGAAGAAGTGTTGCGATCAACCGCTCTTTTTTCGTGTCGAGGATGCGCGTCGTAAGTGTCGCCATTGTATCGCAACCCAAACCGAGCACCATTGGGAGAACGGCTTTCCCGCTGAGCCCCATAGCTCTGAATATCTTGTTCGCCATCACGGCGAGTCGCGGCAGGTAGCCGGTATCTTCGAGGATGCCGAAAATCAGGAAGAAGAACGTCATGACCGGCAGGACGATAGCAAACGCGTACGTCAACCCCATCGTTACCAGACCGTACTGTCCCACAAACAGGTCACGGAGCCACTGCCACGGAAGAGTGCGTGTGACAACCCAGGTTGTTGCCGGGTTGATATGCCTGCCGAAGATTACCGTCTCGATGAAATCGCTGCATATGCCCGCGCCGAAATCGCCAACGATCAGCTTGAACAAATAAAGTGTCACAAGAAAGAACGGTATGCCGAAGATCGGATGTTGAGCGAGGTTGCCAAGCCACGATGAGACGGGGGGCACCCGCGATACATGCCGTTCGATGATTTGATCGAGCAGTTTCCGTACGGTTTCGAGTCTCGTCCGGTTCATTATGTAGCTCAGCGGGTGCCGGAAATGGCTCTGTGCCTGCCGTATCACTTGGCTTATAGCGTCAAGGTTGAGATCGGGGTGTTGTTCGCTCAACCACGCCTGTAACGGCGGATCGTCACAGAGGAGCATCATTGCGATACCGTCTTTCCTTGGGACAGAATCTGGCAAGAGTTCAGCTATCCTGCGAGCAGCATCGAGGATTCTGGGACCATGTGTCACGTTTAACCGTACAGGTTGCGCCAGATATATTGAATGGATCAACTTGTGGATACCCCGTTTTTCTGTCGCTACGGTCGGTACAATCGGGACGCCCAGAAGCGCCGACATACGCTCCACATTGACCGCAATACCTGCGTTCTCAGCTTCATCCATCATGTTGAGCACGAGCACCATTGGAAACCCCATCTCCGCCAGTTGAGTTGTCAAGATGAGGTTCCGTTCGAGATTCTTCGCGTCGGTTATCTGCAAGACGATCATGTCATCCTGAGACAGAAGGATATCCCGTGCGACACGTTCGTCCTCGCTCCTAGGCACCAAACTTCTGATGCCCGGCGTGTCAACAACATCGTAGAGCGTCCGGTCGTGACGCAACGTCCCACGATAGACCTCGACCGTTGTGCCAGGATAATTTGACACCGTAGCGTATTTGCCGGTAAGCAGCGAAAAAATAACGCTCTTCCCAACATTCGGGTTACCGACAAGCGCGATGACCCGTTTAGGATGGTTCAGATTGACCGCATGTTCCTGAGTTCCGCTCTGATCCGCGAGACCTTCCATCTTCCGCTACCCCTCATATCTGAGCGTGACGAGCGCCGCGGGCATCATAACTGAAATTGCGACTCAATCTCAATTATACACTTCCTGCGTTACGGAGTCAACGTGCGTGGTGCGTTTTGGGCGTTCGGGCGGCGTTGTAGGGGCAACTCGCCGAGTTGCCCCTACCTGCGAACGGCTATTTCGTCATGGTGTCGGTTGCACTGGGAAAGCCGACGAGGATGTCGGCGCGCCCATGTATTCTCGCGTGCTTGATTAAACGCGGGTGCTGTATTACAATCGCGATGTCGGTCAAGACGAGGCGTGTCGGGTCACATTTCAGTACGTCCCTGCGGAGCATTGATGAACACGAGGGAGAGAATCGAGATTTCGGGAATCGTCCAGGGAGTGGGGTTCCGACCGTTCATATATCAGCTTGCAAAACGGAACGCGCTGGTCGGTTACGTATCGAACACGAGTGAGGGTGTCGTCATTGAAGCTCAGGGCGATGATGCGGCTCTCGGACGGTTCCTAGACGAGATAGAACGTGAAGCGCCCGCCCTTGCGCGGATCACAACCCTGAGTCACTCGAACATCCCGTTGGTTTCGGAACATGATTTCGTGATTCGGGAAAGCGTCGTCGGCGCGGAACGGAAAGCTCTCATCTCTCCCGATGTGTGCGCGTGCGTAGACTGCATCCGCGAACTGTTCGACCCGAGTGATAGGCGATACCATTATCCGTTCATAAACTGCACGAACTGTGGTCCGCGATACACCATCACCACGGACATCCCGTATGACAGAGCGAACACGACGATGCGGTCATTTGTGATGTGCGACGATTGTCGGCGCGAATATGAAGACCCAACGGACAGACGATTCCACGCTCAGCCGAACGCATGCTGGAGGTGCGGACCGAAAGTCTTCTTGACGAACGCTGCCGGAAAGAAGCTAGACGAAGACGACCCGATACGTGCCGCAATCAAACTTTTGCGTGACGGAAAGATACTCGCTATCAAAGGGCTTGGCGGGTTTCATCTCGCAGTTGACGCGACCAACGACGATGCAGTGAAAACGCTCCGCAGCAAAAAGATGCGCGAGGAAAAACCGTTCGCCATGATGTCGCCCGACGTTGAGAGCATAGAACGATTCTGTCTGGTTTCCGTAGAGGAACGGGCGCTGCTCGAATCGCCGAATCGTCCGATCGTGCTGTTGCGCACGAAGCCCGGTAACAGAATCTCAGAGCGTGTCGCTCCGAGAAACAAATATTTTGGTGTCATGCTGCCATACACGCCGCTCCACTATCTTCTACTCACGGGCAACTCTCTGGCGCTCGTGATGACAAGCGCTAACCCGAGCGACGAACCTATCGTGGTTGAGAACAACGAGGCGTTGAGACGGCTTGGCGGACTTGCCGACTTTTTCCTCATGCACGATCGGAACATCTTCGTCCAGAACGACGATACGGTCGCGCGAGTCGTCAACGACGCACCCGTGATGGTTCGCCGGTCGCGCGGATATGCGCCGGAGCCGATATTCCTTAAGGAAGAACTGGACTCGGTGCTGGCATGCGGGCCGGAACTCAAGAACACGGTGTGTCTCCTGAAAGGCAATACCGCATTTCTGAGCCAGCACATAGGCGACTTGAAAACCGCAGAGACGTTTGCGGTCTATAAGAAGACCATAGACCACCTGAAACGGATCTTTGATATGGCTCCGCGCGTGGTCGCTTATGATCTGCACCCGGATTATTTGAGCACGCGGTACGCCGTGGAGTTGCAAGAGCAAGATTGCGATGGATTGCAGTTTGTGGGCGTCCAGCATCATCACGCTCACGTCGTAAGTTGCATGGCTGAAAACGCAATTGCCGGTCGGGTGATAGGTGTCTCGTTAGACGGCACCGGTTATGGTGACGATGGACGAATTTGGGGCGGCGAGATGCTCGTTGCCGATCTTGCGACGTACCGTCGTGCAGCCCATTTCGAGTACGTTCCGATGCCGGGAGGCGATGGAGCGATACGGGAACCGCGGCGTATGGCGGTCTCCTATCTTTACCACACGTTCGGAAGAGACTTCTGGAAGTTGGACATAGATTTCGTGCGCAGACTCGATCAGAAGAAGACAGAAGTTCTGGTCAACATGATAAATGAGGAGGTGAACTCGGTGATGACATCGAGCTGTGGTCGTCTGTTCGACGCTGTCGCTGCTCTGGTCGGTGTGAGAGACACGATAACGTACGAAGGACAAGCGGCATGCGAGCTTGAAGGCATCATGTCGGACGATGACCGTGGCTGTTACGAGTATGCTGTGCGGGATGTCCACGACGAGAACCTGAGTCAGCCGTTTCTGTTATCATTTAGGGGTACAATTCGTGCCATTGTCAGCGACATACGGGCGGGAGTTGACCCAGCAGAGATAAGCCGAAAGTTCCATATGACTATTGTAGATGCGTTGACCAGCGCGTGCATGAGACTTAGAGACGAGACGGGGCTTGAACGAGCTGTCCTGAGCGGCGGCGTATTCCAGAACGTGTATCTTCTGAGCACGCTGAGCAGAGAGCTTGCCAAGGTCGGATTCGAGGTCTATCACCATCGCGCCGTCCCGACAAACGATGGCGGGGTGTCGTTAGGTCAAGCGGTGATAGCCGCACGACGTGCAGGATCATCCCGCGAGTCGGTCTTGATGAACGCAGCGGTTAACATCCGGAGGATGTGATTAGCATGTGTCTTGCAGTACCGATGAAAGTCATTAAACGCGAAGGAGACCGCGGGATCGTTGAGCTTGAAGGCGTGACGAGAGAGGTCGCGCTCCATTTCGTTGACGCGCACGTTGGCGATTACGTGTTGATCCATGCCGGGTTCGCCATTCAGAAGCTGGACGAAGAATCCGCGCTCGAGACGCTGGACCTGTTCCGCGAGATGGTGGCGCACGATCAAGAGGACGACGCGCGAGAGTCCCCGTGAAATACGTTGAAGAATACCGACAAAAAGAGCTTGTCCTTGGGCTTGCGGACGAGATAGCCGCGAAACTCGATCGTCCTGTGACCTTGATGGAGGTGTGCGGCACCCACACCATGGCGATCCACAGGCACGGTATGCTGGATGTTCTGCCGCGACAGCTCAAGCTGCTCTCGGGTCCCGGCTGCCCCGTATGTGTTACCCCCACGAGTTTCATTGATGCGGCGATTGACCTCTCGCGCGGAGGCGACGTTACGATAGCCACGTTTGGCGATCTCGTGCGCGTGCCGGGATCCGCATCGAGCCTCGAAAGGCGAAAAGCCGAAGGAGCAGACGTCGTCACGGTCTATTCGCCGCTCGACGCGCTGTCGCTGGCACAGCAGCATCCTTACAGGCAGACCGTCTTTCTCGGAATAGGGTTCGAGACGACAGCGCCGACCATAGCTGTATCAGTTCGCGAGGCGAGCAAGAGGGCTGTCCGGAATTTCTCGGTGCTGGCAGGCAACAAGCTTGTTCCGCCAGCGCTTCGCGCGCTTCTCCAGAGCAAGGATGTTAAGATTGACGGATTCATCTGTCCGGGTCATGTGAGCACGATCATCGGCGCTCGAGTGTACGAACCTGTTGTGACTGAGTTCAGTGTACCGTGTGTGGTCGCTGGGTTCGAGCCTGCGGACATCCTCGCAGCGGTCTTAATGCTGGTCGAAATGGTCGTTTCCGGGAAACCCCAGGTGCGTAACGCTTACCCGCGCGCTGTGACACGGGACGGTAACCGCGCTGCATTGGCGTGTATGAACGAAGTCTTCCGGATTGAGGACAGTTCGTGGCGCGGATTGGGAACTATACCGTCGAGCGGTCTCGGGCTGGCTCACGCATACCGAGAATTTGATGCGAGGGAGCGGTTTGGCTTAGTGATGCGGGACAAACATGACACTTCAGGATGCCGATGCGGCGACGTTCTCCGAGGCGCGATCGAACCGGGCAAGTGCCCGCTGTTTGCCGAACAATGTACACCGGAACATCCTGTAGGACCGTGTATGGTCTCATCTGAAGGGACATGTGCTGCACACTACAAGTACAAACGAAGATAGGCTCGTGAGAAGAGACGACAAGATCATCCTGGCACATGGGAGTGGCGGTAAACTCACCCGCTCCCTTGTGAGCGAGACGTTTCTGAAGAAGTTCACGCATCCAGCGTTAGCGGAACTTGACGATGCGGCACGCGTCAGGATTGGGTCAGACCGCATCTGTTTCACGACAGACTCGTACGTAGTGAAGCCGCTTTTCTTTCCGGGTGGCGATATAGGCACACTGGCGGTGTACGGCACCGTAAACGACCTCGCAGTGATGGGCGCTGAACCGCTCTACATATCGTGCGGGTTTATTGTCGAGGAAGGACTGGAACTGAGTCTTCTCGACAGAATAGCTGATTCCATGGCGGAAGCGTGTCGCATTGCGAACGTCTCCATCGTTACGGGCGATACAAAAGTGGTCGAATCGGGCAGTGCGGATCAACTTTTCATCAACACCACAGGAGTTGGATTGTTGCCGAAAGGAAGAGAGTTCGGTATCGAGAGAATCGTGCCGGGCAACCGCGTCATCGTCAGCGGTACGATAGGAGACCATGCGATTGCTGTTCTTGCAGCGCGCGAGGATCTCGGATTGAAACTCGACGACCTCACAACCGACTGCGCGCCTGTCAACGGTCTCGTCAGGAAGGTTATTGACCGGTTTGACGGTGTCAAATTCATGCGAGACCCAACGCGCGGCGGGTTGGCGACCGTTCTCTGCGAGATCGCCGAAAGCGGGCGGTTCTCAGTACACATTTGGGACGAGGAGATACCCGTCCACCGCGAAGTGAAGGGAATATGTGAGATACTGGGGTTCGATCCGCTCTATCTCGCGAACGAAGGCAAAGTGGTCATGATCGTGGACGGCAAGATCGCAGACGAGGTGTGTGACGTCCTGCGCAGCGATCCGCTTGGCGTAAATGCAGCAGTCATCGGTGAAATTCGTGCGGACAATCCCGGCGATGTCGTGCTCCATACGGTGATCGGCGGTTCACGATTGATCAAGATGCTTGCAGGCGATCAGTTGCCGAGAATCTGCTGATTGGGAGACTAGGTTCATGGCGTATGTTCACATCATTGGCAAGACGGTGCCCGAAGTGTGGGAAAAATCTGTCGTCGAATGCTGGAAACGAGGCGATTCGTTCAGAACAGAGTACGATAAACCGACCGACCCGC
>Ga0315291_10013106_pt1 | contig 10058 bp, 5 predicted proteins | sample YL17G12_20_MG_FD_203070 | JGI IMG/M metagenome (GOLD analysis project Ga0315291, IMG submission 203070) | Sediment microbial communities from Yellowstone Lake, YNP, Wyoming, USA - YL17G12_20 | ecosystem: Environmental > Aquatic > Freshwater > Lake > Sediment | place: USA: Wyoming | collected...
GGCCCTGGCCTCCATCGCCCTGTTAAGCGCGGGTTCCTTTGTAAGCTGGCGCCGCAGATACCGGCCCAACATGGTGGTCAAGGTGGTCATCATGGCCTTGACCGTGGCCGCACTCGCCTCTTTCCTGCGCCAGGTCCTCCTGCAGTCGTACGACCCCCGCATACCCCTGGCCGAGCTTTTCGTCTGGGTACAGGTGCTGCACAGCTTCGACCTGCCGCGGGGTAAAGACCTGCTCCTGTCTCTGGTCAGCTCGTTCATACTCCTCGCGCTGGCGGGTTCTTTCTCCCTCACCGCCTCCTTCGGCCTGATCATCCTGCTCTGGCTCGCGGCTGCCGTGCCGGCCCTATACTTCTTACAGATGTCGCGCCTGAGCGACCTCTCCGCCGAACCGGAACGCGTCGATCTGCCCCGGCCTTCACTCAAGCGCCTCGCGGTGGTGTTGATGGTCTTGCTCATCACCGTGTCCGCTTGCGGCCTCGCCGTAGGGGCGTTCATGCCGCGCATATCTGCTACCTATCTGCGCTCGCTGCCATTCTCCATACGCAGGGCTTTCCTCTCCTCCGGCGGCTACCAGTTCGCGAATCCCGGCTATCCGGGCCTGCCTTTCAAGCCGCCGCAGAACGCGCTGGAGGTGAACCCGGAAGCGTACTTCGGGTTTGGCACCTTCCTCGACCTGCGCACCCGCGGGACCCTGGTGGACCTCCCGGTGATGAAGGTAAGGTCCACGGAGCCGGCCTATTGGAGCGGCCTGTCTTTCTGGGAATACAACGGTTATTCCTGGCTCACCCCGGAGGAAGATCCCGAAAAGCTGCGCACCTCGGTCCAGCCCTTTGATATCGACCACTACCCCAACCAGGCCCACATGGCTGGGCGTACGGTCATCCAGACCTTCTATATCGAGGCGGAGCAGCCCAACGTGATCTTCGCCTCCTTCCGGCCCGACCTGCTATACTATCCGGCGGACTTCATCTATCAGGACGAGTCCGGCCTCAAGAGCCCTTTCCCCCTCGACGAAGGCCTGGTGTACAGCGTCGTCTCCCGCCACATCGTCTCCGAGAAGATGCTCTCCGCCTCCAAGATGGAGGTAAAGAAAGGCGCGCTCCTCCCCTACCTGGAACTCCCTCCCATGCCGGAACGGGTATTGGAGTTGGCCGTAGAGATAACGCCCAGGGGAGTGGGGCCTTACGCCCGCGCCCTCGCTATCGAGGACTGGCTGAAGAGCGAATACGAATACTCCCTCGACGTGCCGCCCCTGCCCCCTGGAGAGGACGCCGTCGATTACTTCCTCTTTGAGCACCGCCGCGGTTACTGCGAGCATTTCGCCACCGCCTATGCGGTGCTGTGCCGCCTGGCGGGCATCCCCTCCCGGGTGGTGACCGGTTACTCGTCCGGCGACTACAACCCTTTCACCGGGCTTTACGAGGTGAGCCTGGATGACGCCCACGCCTGGGTGGAGATCTACCTGGAGGGGATAGGGTGGGTTACCCGCGAGCCCACGCCGGGCTTCTCCCTGCCCGAGTCCGGCCAGGATTCGGGTGCCCTCTGGATCTTCCGGGGCTTCTTCTCCTGGATGGGCCGCAACCTCGCGGTGCTGCTGCCCGCGCCGCTGCGTTCTGCTCTGAAGACCGGCTTCACGGCCGTGTTCTCGGCCGCTGTGGCCCTCGTATCCGGCTTCCTCTATTCGGTGCGCGAGGCCCCCTGGTTGCTCCTGCTGCTCGCGTTGGTCCTTTTTCTCCTACCCCTTGCCTGGGCTGCACGCAGGCTGCGACGCGCGAAGGCGCCTCCGCCGGGTGCGTTGGACGGCCCCCTGCTCGCCATGCGTGATTTCCTGGGCGCACTGGACTCACTCGGTCTCAAGCGCGACCCCAGCCAGACGGCCGGAGAATTCGTGGGGGGGCTCTCTTCCCTTATACCGGGGCTCAACCTCTGCGGCGAGCTGCTGCTGTTCGAAAGGGCCCGCTACGGCGGGCAGCCGCTGGCGGAAGATGACGAGCGCCGCCTGCGGCAGGGCCTGGCCGTAGCCCTGGAGAAGGTCAAGCTGCGTCCCAAGCCCCGCTCGCGCAGGTAAGTCCCGAACGCCCCGCGAGCAAGCGCCTGAGCCTCCCTGTGCAGGACCTCGGCTCAAGCGCCCATCTCCCGGCTCATGCATCGCGCACCACACCATCTACAGATATCGCTGTGCGCTTCGTGCCGGCGCCCCGGGGGCAGGGTTACTGGGGTATGTCCTCCTCCAGGTCCAGCTCCATCTCCTGGCTCATGGGCCTGGGCACGTAGAGGGGGCGCTTGAAGAGGTTGCGCATGTCCGTCCAGGAAGAATCGCTGTTGCCGGCCCTTTCCAATATCTCCCGGAAGCTGTTCACCTTCGCGTCCAGGTTGTCCACATGGTGAAGGACTACCGCCTCCAGCGTCTTGGGGCGTTTGGGCGAGCCCCACTCCAGCTCCCCATGGTGGCTGAGGACAGCGTGGCGCAGGCGCAGTGCCAGGTCCTCCGGAAATCCCGGCAGGCCGGCGATGCGTTCCCGGATCATCTCGTCCGAGAGGAGGAGATGCCCCAGGAACCTGCCCGCGTCGCTGAAATCTATGGCACGGTCGTAGTCCAGCTCCTCGATCTTGCCGATGTCGTGCAGGGCTGCGGCCGTTATCAGCAGGTCGCGGTCGATATCTGGGTAGAGGTCGCAGACCATGCGGCAGATGCGCACCGTGGTCGCCGTGTGCTCCAGCAACCCCCCCAGATATGGGTGATGGTAGTTCTTGGCAGCGGGGGCGGTGATGAACTTCCGCATGAAGTCCGGGTCGCTCAAGAAGGCGAGGAGCAGGCCCCGCAGGTGCATGTTGCGCACCTCCTCGAGGGCCTGGCGCAGCTCTCCCTCGAGTTCGGCCCGGTCGGTGCCGACCACGCGCAGGAAATCGGAGGCGTCCACTTCCTCATCCCCGCAGCGCCGCAGGGAGCTCACGACCACCTGCAGCTGGTCCCGGTATTTCTCCGCCCTGCCGCTTACCGCCACGTAGTCCTTCTCCGCAAAGGCGTCCTTGTAGCGGCTCACCTGTTCCCAGAGACGGGCGTCCACCTTGCCGCTCTTGTCCGCCAGCTCCAACGCCAGGTACGGCGCTCCGGCCTTGGTCTTGCGCAGCTCCTTGCGGGAGACGATGAAGGCGCTCTTCACCTCCACGCCAGGCTCGAGGTCCTTGATCAACTGTTTGGGCAACTCTTCCTCCTGTGCTCTCGGGCACCCTTCTATATCTTCTTTTCCGCTCCCGGTTTTCCTCCGCCTCCGCGCAGCCGCGCATGTCTTCGAGCAAGCGATACACGCTTTGCTCCCAGAGCGTTCTTTTAAGGTATGCGCGGCACCTCCCGCGGAGGTTCTTGCTCTCACCCTTCCTTCTTATCATAGCCCGCAGCGGTGACACCACGTGGTCGCGTGCGTTACGGGAATGCCTGCGGGGATAGCATCGAGTGTGCCTTGCCAGGCGGAGTTGACCTCGACCTCGGAGCAACCGCGCCAGCGGGCAATCAGCTCTGCCCCTGCCTAGCTCGGGACGGTTGATTCTTGCCCGCTGGCTGGCCATGAGCAAAGCCCGGGGAACAGTCATATTTCCCAGGCTATTCTGATGGTGGGCCTAACTGGATTTGAACCAGTGACCTCACGCTTATCAGGCGTGCGCTCTAACCAACTGAGCTATAGGCCCTCGCACCAACAGATTATAGCTTCATCACCTGCTCCGTACAATTCCCGCCCGGAGTCGGTCGGGCCTGTCTCGTCTTGCGGTAAGGCTTCCCCGCGCAGGCACCTCCCGATCTTCAGAACAGACCGGGCCGCCCAAGAGAGATCCCCGCTAGCCTGCGGACGCGGTGCCGATCTCGCCCGGTGTCCTTCCCTGCGTGGGTTATGCACATTTTCAACAATATGTTGTGCATAAGATAGCATCAAACCACAATATGTTGTTATCTGGTGGGGATCAATCCCTCGGGCAGCCGAAAATTAGCGGGCGAGACGTCGCCAACCCGCTGATACTCCCAGTTTATCTCCTTGAAGGGTTTGCCCTGCGCCTCCGCCACCCAAGCGCTGGGGAGATACTCCAGCCCTTCCAGGTAGGCCTTGATGGACCTCCCGTCCGCCGTGTCCATGCGGAACTCCTGTCCATCCCAGAACTGCTCCAGTTCGAAGTAGGGCTTCATCACCAGGTCGGGCAAGAATCCCGCTTTCAACAACGCTTCGTCGTAGCTTATAGGCTCGTAAGTCTTCTGGGCCAGGCTCACCAGCCAACCCTCTTCCGTCTCCCGGTTGTAGATGACCATGCGGGGGGCGTCCTCCAGGATGATGCGGAAGGAGCCGTTGTCGTAGATGCCCACGCCCTGGGCCCTCCCGTCCTCGATCCCCTTGACCTGGTAGCTGCCTTCGTAGGTTCTCTGCATCGACTGTTCGCGTGGGGAAAGCCCCGTGCCCCCTCCGCCGCAGCCGGCCGCCCACATCGAGGCCGCCGCCGCCAGGAACAACAGGACCGCCGCCGCTCTTCTCATGCCGTCAACCTTTCATCACCGCCAGGGGCCGCATGCGCGCCACCTTGCGCGAGAGGCCTGCCCCCTCGCAGACCTCCACTACCTCCCGCACGTCTTTGTAGGCCTCCGGGGCCTCCTCGGCAAGGCCTGCCAGGTGGCCGGCACGCACCATTATCCCCCTGCTCTCCAACCTGTCCCTCAGCTCCTCGCCACGCACCTGCTTCTTGGCCGCCTTGCGACTCATGGCCCGGCCGGCGCCATGGCAGGTGGAGCCGAAGCTCTTGCGCAGGGCCTCCTCCGTGCCCACCAGGACGAACGAGTAGCTGCCCATGTCGCCGGGGATGATCACCGGCTGCCCGGTCTCCGCGAATCTCTCCGCCACCTCGGGGCGGCTGCCCGGGAAGGCGCGGGTCGCCCCCTTGCGATGCACCATCACAGACATCGCCTTCCCGTCCACCTCGTGCTCCTCGATCTTCGCCAGGTTATGCGAGACGTCGTATAGCAGCTCCATCCCCAGCTTCCTCGCGCCCGACCTGAACACCTTCTCGAAGCATTCCCGGACCCAGTGGGTGATGGCCTCGCGGTTACACATGGCGAAGTTGGCGGCGCAGGCCATGGCCGCCAAGTAGTCCTGCCCCTCGCGCGACCGCACCGGGGCGCAGACCAGCTGCCGGTCCGGGAGCCGGTATCCGTAACGGCCGAGGGATGCCCCCATCACCTCGATATAGTCGGTACATACCTGGTGCCCCATGCCGCGCGACCCGGAGTGCACCATCACCACCACCTGGCCCTTGAAGAGGCCCAGCTTCTCCGCCAGGGGGCCGGTTTCGTCCACGACCTGTATTTCCAGAAAATGGTTTCCGGAGCCCAGGGTGCCCACCTGGTCCCGCCCGCGCGCGAAGGCCCTGTCGCTGACCTTGCCGGGGTCGGCCCCGGGGTAGCACCCCTCCTCCTCCATGGCCTCGAGGTCCTCTTCCCAGCCGATACCCCGGGCGACCAGCTCCCCGGCGCCCCGGGACATCATGCGCCCCAGCTCCTTGCGGTCCAGGCGCAGCCTCCCTTTCGTCCCCAGCCCCTTAGGCACGCTCGCGTTGAGAAGGTCGATGGCCTCGCGCAGCTTCTCCCCGGCCTCCGCGTGGACGAGGGAGGTCTTGACCAGGCGGACGCCGCAGGATATGTCGTAGCCTACTCCCCCGGGTGACACCACGCCTTCCTCCATGTCGGTCGCAGCCACACCCCCGATGGGGAAGCCATATCCCCAATGGATGTCGGGCATGGCCATGGAGGCCTTGACGATCCCCGGCAGGCAGGCCACGTTCGCGACCTGCTGCAGGGCGTTGTCCTTGTCGGCCTTCTCCAGGAGCGCGCGATCGCAGAATACTACACCGGGAACGAGCATGCCCTCCTGCGCGTGCGGGGGTATTTCCCAGGTAAAGTCGTCCACTTTAGTGATGATATCGAGAAAGCTCATAGGTGTCGCGCGCCTCTTGCGCGTTCATACATCGAAGATGACCCGGGCCGTCCAGAGGCCCTCCCTCTCCTCTAATTCTAGCATGTGGTATGTGGGTGCCTTGATCTCCATCTCGGCCGCATGCCTGGCGAGGTCCAGGGGCTCTCCCGTTCCCCATGCCCCGACCGCGACTTCGCTGAGCTCGGACACCTCGAAAGACTTGAAGGCCCAGCCCTCCGCCTCCACCTGGTACAAGATCTCCGAGAGCCAGGACACCAGAAGGGACCCGCGGTCCCTGCCTTGTGCGGCCAGCCTTACGCGCCGCTCCGGCCGGATCGTCTCGGGGTCGAGCATGAGGGACATCATGCCCAGCGCGCTGTTCTCGAAAACCTCCGCCATGCTGCTGCCGTAGGCACGGATGCCCACATCGGAGGTGTGTTCTACGACCTCGAAACCCCTCAGCCTTCTTCCCCCCGGGTCTCTGGTTCGCTCACGGGCTCGGGCTCAAGCTCGGACTCGGTATCGGTATCGGTATCGGGGAGCCCTTCCTGGAAGGCCAGTTGGGCGATGGATGCGACGCTGTCCGCCTCGTCCATCTTCATGATCCTCACGCCCTGGGTCGCGCGCCCCATGCGCGAGATATCGTCTATGGACATGCGGATGACCACGCCTTCCACCGATACCGCCATCAACTCCTGGTTCTCCTTGACCACCCGCGCGCCCACCAGCAACCCCTTCACGCCGACGAAAGTGATGGTCCGCACCCCCTTGCCCCCGCGGCGGTGCTTGGGGTACTTGGAGATAGCCGTCCTCTTTCCGTATCCCAACTCGGTGATCACGAACAGGTCGGCGTCCTCGGTGGCTGTCCCCATGGCGATGACCTCGTCGCCCGCGCCCAGGGTCATGCCCTTGACGCCCCTGGTGTCACGACCCATGGCGCGGCAGTCGGATTCGGCGAAGCGGATGGCCTGCCCTCCGCGCGTCACCAGCACCAGGTCGTTGCTGCCGCTGGTGAGGCGGGTGTCTATTACCTCGTCCCCTTCCACCAGGCTGATGGCGATCAGGCCGTCTTTACGCGGCGAGTCGTAGCTCTTGAAAGGGGTCTTCTTTACCATGCCCTGCCGGGTGGCCATGACCAGGAAGGCGTCATCGGGATAATCCCTGGTGGCGATGACCGAGCATATCTTCTCCCCGGAGGTCAGGGGCAGCAGGTTCACCAGGGCATGGCCCCGGGCCGCCCGCGAGCCCTCGGGCAGTTCGTAGACCTTGAGCCGGTATGCCTTCCCCCGGTTTGAGAAGAAGTGGATGTAATGGTGGGTGGACGCGATGAAGAGGTGCTCCACGAAGTCGCCTTCCTTGAGGTTCATCCCCATCACCCCGCGCCCCCCTCTCCTCTGGGTGCGGTAGGTGGTGATGGGCAGCCTCTTCACGTACCCGGAGTGGGTGATGGTCACCACCACCTCCTCCTCGGCGATGAGGTCCTCGATCTCCAGGTCCTCGTAGTCGGGGACGATCTCGGTCCTGCGGGGGTCGGCGAAACGTTTCTTGATGGCCTGCAGCTCCTCGACGATGATGGCGTTCAGCTTGGCCTCGTCCGCGAGGATGTCCTGCAGGCGCGCGATCTCCTTCTTCAGCTCCTTGTGCTCGGTCTTGACCTTCTCCCGCTCCAGCCCGGTCAGCCTTTGCAGCCTCATCTCCAGGATGGCCTGGGCCTGTTCCTGGCTCAGCTTGAACTGCTTCATCAGCCCATTCCTGGCGTCTTCTACCGTCCTCGACTTCTTGATCAGGGCGATGACCTCGTCCAGGTGGGCCAGGGCGATGAGCAGGCCCTCCAGTATGTGGGCCCTCTTCTCGGCCTTGTCCAGGTCGAACCTCGTGCGCCTGGTCACCACCTCCACCTGGTGCGCGACATAACCGGTCAGGGCCTCCTTGAGGCTGAGGGTGCGCGGCACTCCCCCCACCAGGGCGATCATGATTATCCCGAAGGAGTCCTGCAGCTGGGTGTGCTTGTAGAGCAGGTTCAATATCACCTGGGGGGCGCTGTCCTTGCGCAGCTCCACCACCAACCGCATGCCGGCCCGGTCGCTCTCGTCGCGCAGGTCGGACACGCCGGCCAGCTTCTTCTCCCTGACCAGCTCGGCTATCCTCTCCGTCATCCTCGACTTGTTGACCTGGTAGGGGATCTCGGTGATGACTATGCTGGTGCGGCCTGCCTTGTTCTGCTCGATGTGAGCCTTCCCCCTGACCCTGATCACCCCGCGCCCCGTCTCGTATGCCTCCCTGATGCCTTCGAGCCCCATGACCATGCCCCCGGTGGGAAAGTCGGGGCCCTTCACGAGCTTCATCAGCTCCCTGTTCTCAGTGTCCGGATTCTTTATCACGGCGACGGCGGCGTCTATCACCTCGCCCAGGTTATGCGGCGGTATGTTGGTGGACATCCCCACGGCAATGCCCGACGAGCCGTTGGCCAACAGGTTGGGGAAGCGGGAGGGCAGAACGGACGGCTCTTCCAGTGACTCGTCATAGTTGGGGACGAAGTCAACCGTCTCCTTGTCGATCTCCCGGAGTATCTCCATGCTGATGGGCGAGAGCCGCGCCTCCGTGTAGCGCATCGCCGCCGCGCTGTCTCCGTCGACGGAGCCGAAGTTGCCATGGCCGTCTATGAGTTCGTAACGGGAGGAGAAGTCCTGCGCCATCCTCACCAGGGTGTCGTAAATGGCGGCGTCGCCGTGGGGGTGGTATTTCCCCATGACGTCCCCCACCACCCTGGCCGATTTGCGGTGGGGCCGGTTGGGGGAGAGGTTCTGTTCGTACATGCCGTAGAGTATCCTGCGGTGCACCGGCTTGAGGCCGTCCCTCACGTCAGGGAGGGCGCGGCCCACGATCACGCTCATGGCGTAATCCATGTATGAGCGCCGCATCTCCTCGTCTATCTCCACGGGTTTTATCTTCCCGGCGAGGATTTGTACCATTTTCTTCCTCCTGGCGTATCGCGGCGGGCCTGGTTATATGTCCAGGAAGCGGACGTTCTTGGCGTGCTTCTGGATGAACTGGCGCCTGGCCTCGACGTCGTCTCCCATGAGCGTGTTGAAGATCTCGTCGGCTATGATGGCGTCTTCCAGGGCGACCTGCATGAGGGTGCGCTGTTCGGGGTTCATGGTCGTCTCCCAGAGCTGCTCGGCGTTCATCTCTCCCAGGCCCTTATAGCGCTGTATATCGTATTTCTTGCCGTTGAACCTCTTGGTCAGCTCCTCCATCTCGGAGTCGTTATAGGCGTAATAATCTTTCTTCTCGCAGGTTATGCGGTACAGCGGCGGCTGCGCGATGTACACGTACCCGGCCTCGATCATCTCCTGCATGTAGCGGAAAAAGAAGGTGAGGATAAGGGTCCTGATGTGGGCGCCGTCCACGTCTGCATCGGTCATGATGATCGCCTTGTGGTAGCGCGCCTTGGAGATGTCGAACTCCTCCCCGATACCCGTGCCGGAGGCCGAGACAATAGCCTGTATCTCGGTGTTGTTGAGGATCTTGTGCAGCCTGGCTTTCTCCACGTTGAGTATCTTTCCCTTGAGTGGGAGGATGGCTTGGAAGCGCCTGTCCCGGGCCTGTTTGGCGGAGCCGCCGGCCGAATCGCCCTCCACCAGGTATATCTCGCACATGGAGGGGTCCCTCATGGTGCAGTCGGCGAGCTTGCCGGGCAGGGAGGTGCTCTCCAGGAGTCCCTTGCGCCGCGTCAACTCCCGGGCGTGGCGGGCGGCCATCCTGGCCTTGGAGGCGCCGATGACCTTGCCCATGATGGTCTTCCCCTCACCGGGATTTTCCTCGAGCCACTCCGACAGCTTGGCGTTGACGGCGGACTCCACGAATCCCTTGATATCGGTGTTGCCCAGCTTGGTCTTGGTCTGACCTTCGAACTGAGGCTCCTTGAGCTTGACGTTGACGATGGCGGCCAGCCCCTCGCGAACGTCCTCCCCGATGAGGTTGTCCTCCTTCTCCTTGAGGAATCCCTTCTTGCGGGCGTAGTCGTTGATCACCCTGGTCAGGGCGGCCTTGAAGCCCACGAGGTGCGTCCCCCCCTCGTGGGTGTTTATGTTGTTGGCGAAGGTGTAG
>Ga0315291_10013108_pt1 | contig 10057 bp, 10 predicted proteins | sample YL17G12_20_MG_FD_203070 | JGI IMG/M metagenome (GOLD analysis project Ga0315291, IMG submission 203070) | Sediment microbial communities from Yellowstone Lake, YNP, Wyoming, USA - YL17G12_20 | ecosystem: Environmental > Aquatic > Freshwater > Lake > Sediment | place: USA: Wyoming | collected...
ACGGGGCCACCTCCCCGCAGGCGGTGGAGGAGAGGTCGGCTTACCGGGCTCTGAAAGACAGCGCCCCCAACGCGCTCATCCAGGCCCCGCCGAACCTCAAGCACCGGTACCTCAGCGAAGATGTGCCCTTCGGGCTGGTCCCCATGCGCCACCTGGCTGACCTGGCCGGCGTGCGGACGCCGGTCATCGACGCCCTCATCACCCTGGCCTCGGTGGCCAACGGCGTGGACTATCTCTCCAGGGGTCTGACCCTGCGGAAAATGGGCCTCGATGAGGTCACGCCCTTCACTTTGCTCACATTCCTGCGCGAAGGGAGAACCGAGTAGCCTTGACCCAACAGCCGTTCGCGCGCATCGTACCGGCGAAGGTTGCGGCCGCCCTGGCGCCGGCCGGGCTGGACGCGGTCGTCGGGATGTCGCCCGACAACGCCACCTACCTGGCCCAAGTCGCCATTCCCTCCCAGACCCTTATCCGCAGCCGCCTGGTCATGTCCCTGGTCGCCGCCTCGGGCGCCTCTTGCCACGTCGTGGCCGACATGGAGGAGAGCTTTGCCCGTGCGGAGACGGCCCTGGCCGCCGTGCGGGCCTACAACGAGTTCACGGAAACCCCGGCCGGGAAACTGGCCGAGGTGCTGACCGAGATGGGGCTCGCCGACGGCCGCATCGGCCTGGAGATGGATTTTGTGGCCCCCACGTTCCTCGAGCCCCTCAAGGAGAAGCTGCCCCGGGCCCAATTCATCCACGCCGCCGCCTTCCTCGACGAGATGCGGACCATCAAGACGCCGTGGGAGATAGAACGCCTGCGCAATGTCGGGCGCATCGCCGCCCGGGCGCACTACGACGCCTACGAGAAGGCGCGACCGGGGATGACCGAGCTCGCGCTGGCGGGTCTCATCTACGAGAGCGTTTTCCGCCAGGGCGGGGAGAGCGTCGTCAAGCTGGTCATCGGCTCCGGGCCGCGCTGCACGCAGGCCAACCCGGGTCCGACCTCCCGCGTGATGCAAAAAGGCGAGATGCTGCGGGTCGACATCTACGCCGCGGAGTGCAGCTTCCTGTCGGATGTGGCCCGGACGGCGGTCCTCGGCAAGGCGACCGACGAGCAGAAGCGGACCTGGCGGGGGCTGACCGAGGCCCTGGACATCTCGCTCGGCCTCATCAAGCCCGGCCAAAGCACGGGGGCCATCTACCAGCGCTTCCTGGAGACCTTTGGCCGCCACGGCCTCCGGCCCATCAATTTTCTGGGGCACGGCCTCGGTCTGACCCTTCACGAGGAGCCGTACATCAACCGCTACTCCGACACCGTGCTGCGCGAGGGTATGGTCCTGTGCTTGGAGCCCTACTTCATGATGCCCGAGCGGAACATGGGCTTTCAGTTCGAGGAAGAGGTCCTGGTGACGGCGGATGGCTGCGAAGTGCTGACGGCGGTCGAGCCGACGGCCAGGCTTATCGAGCTCTAACGAGGGGAGGGCCACCTTAGTGACGATTACGCCCAGCATACAAGTCAAACACCTATCGAAGATTTACGAGCGAGTGAACAAGAAGCAGGTCTTGGTCACCCGTGCCCTCGACGATGTCTCCTTTACGGTCAACCGCAATAACTTCGTCTCCATCATCGGCCCCAGCGGCTGCGGGAAAACGACGCTCCTAAGAGTCGTCGCCGGACTGGTGAGCGCCACTGAGGGAGAGGTCCTCATCGAGGGCAAGCAGGTCAATGGCCCGGGCCCGGATCGGGCCATGGTCTTCCAGATGATTGGACTCCTGCCCTGGCGCACGGTCACGGAGAACGTGGAACTCGGCCTGGAACTGCACGGTGTCGGCCGCGCCCAGCGGAGGGAGAAGGCCGAAGCGCAGATTGGCGGGATGGGCCTCACCAAGTTCGCTTCGCACTACCCGTGGGAACTCTCCGGCGGCATGCAGCAGCGCGTAGGCATCGCCCGCGCCCTGGTGATGGACCCGACGACTCTCCTCATGGACGAGCCCTTCGGGGCTCTCGACGCCCTTACCCGCACCAAACTCCAGGACGAACTCGTCCTGATCTGGGAGCGTGACCGCAAGACCGTGCTCTTCGTCACCCACAGCGTCGACGAGGCCCTCCTGCTGTCTGACCGGATCATCATGATGAACCGGGAAGGTCGCATCAAGCGCGAGATCGAGGTTCCTCTGCCGCGCCCCCGGGTGATGACCGAGCTGATGTTCGATCGCAGGTTCGCTGAACTGAAGCGCTCGCTGCTCGAGGATCTCCGCGATGGCGATGAGGGGGTAGTCGAATGTCGCAACGAGTGATGGCGGAGAGCCGGCCGCTCAAGCGATCGTTCTTTTCGCGCGAACTGTTTACGCAGTGGGGCATTCTGGCCGTCATTCTAGTGGTTTGGGAGCTCATCGGGCGCAAAGTCGGGACGTTCTTCATGGCCGGGCCGAGCGCCGTCTTCAAGGCCGCCGGCGAACTTATCGCCTCCGGCGAACTCCAGAGCGCTCTGGGCGACAGCCTCCTGGGCCTGGCCACTGGCCTCACCGCCGCCGCCATTGCCGGGATTACCATCGGCTATCTGATGGGCTGGTTCCCGTCGGTCGCGAGAATCCTGAACCCCTACGTGAGCGCCTTCTACGTCCTACCCATCCAGGCCATGATTCCGGTCATCATCATCTGGCTGGGCATCGGCAACGCGCCGCGCATCCTCTGCGTCTTCCTGTTCTCGCTCTTCGAGATAATCATCAACACCTACACCGGCGTCAAGAACGTGGAGCCGACCTACGTCGAGGTGGGGCGGAGCTTCGGGGCCAACCAGACCCAGCTGTTCTCGAAGGTCGTCGCTCCCCACGCCCTGCCCTTCATCTTCGCCGGGCTCCGCATCGGCTGTAGCCGCGCCGTCAAAGGCATGGTCGTTGCCGAGTTGATGTTCGCGGTCACCGGCCTCGGCGGGCTCATCGCCACTTACTCCGCTTACTACCGTACCGACTGCGTCTTCGTAGTGGTCTTGCTGCTCACGCTGTTGGGCGTGGTGCTTAACAACGCGGTGCTCTCGCTCGAGAAGCGCGTGGCGCCGTGGCAGCGCTCGCCCCAAGGGGGGATGATCGGCTAGGCCAGCAACCGTTCCAGAATCCGTAAGGTGAAGGGAGCTACATCACGATGGGTAAGAAGTTGTTCGCGATTGTCGTCGCTCTCGCGCTCGTGGCCCTTTCCGTGGCGTCCTGTGCCAAGCCCGCTCCTGCGGTCAACATCGGCTATGGGTCGGACATCGACCCCGCGGACGTGGCCGACCAGATGGGCTTCGACCTCCTCGATGCCAAGTACAAGGTCCAAGTCACGGCCTTCAACGAGGACAACCAGGTCATCGCCGGACTCATCAAGGGCCAGCTCCAGATCGGCAACATCGGTCTTCCGGACACCATCAAAGCCATCCAGATGGGCGTTCCGCTCAAGATCATCATGTTCGCCAACATGCGCATGGAGTACATCCAGATCGGCCAGCCCGGCATCACCAAGGTCACCGACCTGAGGGGCAAGAAGGTCGCCTTCCACGCCATCGGCTCCGGCACGGAGATTCTGCCGAAGGAACTGGTCAAGGGGGCCGGCATGAAGCTCGAAGACGTGGTCTGGGTCACCCTGCCTGAGTCCCCGAACCGCGCCGCCGCCATGGCCGCTAAGCGCATCGACTCCACCGCGCTCGAGTTCGCCGACTACCTGACCCTGATCGAGCAGGGCTACGACTTCCCGATCATCGGATCGTTCGGCGAGACGTTCCCGCAGGCCATCGCTTCCTGCTTCGTCGTGACCGAAGACTACGCGGCGAAGAACGAGGAGTTCCTGAAGGCGTTCGTCACGGCCCTCCTCGACGGCTTCGCCAAGGCCGACTCCGACAAGACCGCCTGGATGGAGTACTGCATCCGCATGTGCCCGAACCGCGTGAACGAGGACAAGGCGTCCAAGACCTACGACTTCTACAAGAAGATAGGCATGTTCCCTCTACAGCCCGTCTTCACGCAGGAGCGCTGGGACGCTATGAACACGTTCTTCATCGGCACCGGGGAGTATGAGAATCCGGCCCCGGTCACCGACTTCCTGACGAGCCTGCTTCCGAACTAGAGACCGCTGTCTTGAGCCATGGGTTCGGCGGGGCCGGCTGGCAGTCCGGCCGGTCCCGCCGGGTTCCGGGAGTAAAGACGTAGGACGAGGTGGGGAGGTAAGACGAGGTGGGCGATGTCGAGCGTCTGTCGCACCTGGCCCTTCGCGTGACCGACCTGGAGCAGGCGGTCAAGTTCTACACCGAAGTCGTGGGCCTGACCGTTCTGGCTCGCCCGAAGCCCGGCGAACCGCCCTTGGTCGTGCTCAAGGAGGGCATCGGTCTGAAGCCGGCCTCCGGCAAAGCGACGGGCACGGTCATCGACCATGTGGCCTTCAAGGTCGGGAGCCTGGCGCCTGTGATGGCCAGGCTGGCCGCCGCGGGAGTGCCTCTCGCCGACGGCCCCCGCCCGTCACCCTACGGCAACTCGATCTACTTCCTCGACCCGGACGGGAACAAGGTCGAGTGCCACGACGGCGAGCGGCGCTAGCGCAGCCACAACAGGGAGGACACAGCCGTGATTCACAAAGAGGACACAGCCCTGACCAGCGGGAGCGTTCTTGCGGGACTCAAGGTCGCCGTCATCGGTGGCGACGCCCGTGAATTCGAGATCATCCGGCTGATGCGCGCCGAGGGTATCGAGGTTCGCGCCACGGGCCTGCCCGTCGGGGGCGAGGCGGCTCTCGGCCGGGACCAGGAGCGGAGCGTGAGTGAGGCGACGGACGGCGCCCGGGCTGTGCTCTGCCCCATTCCTGGACTGGGGATGGACGACAGCATCTACGCGCCCAAGTGGCCCGAGAGGATCCACGTAAGGCCGGCGGATTTGGCCCGTTGCGCCCCTCCGGCCGTGGTCGTCATGGGTACGGCGTCTCCGACCTTTCGGGAGATGGTCGTCCGCGCCGGTCTGGCCCTTCGCGAGTACGAGCAGGACGATGAACTGATGATCCTGCGCTCCCGGGCCATTGCCGAAGGCGCCATCAAGGTGGCCATCGAGAACACGGACGTAACCCTCCATCGGACGCGCTCGCTGCTGCTGGGTTTTGGGCGGGTCAGCGTGACCCTTTGCGAGGTCCTCCTGGCGCTGGGCGCCGAGGTGACCGTCGCCGCCAGGAACCCGGTCCAACTCGCCCGGGCCTGGGAGATGGGCGCCGAGCCTCTGCCGCTCAGCGAACTGCCCCAGGCCATCGGCTCGGCCCGCATCATCTGGAACACGATTCCCGTCCGCGTTTTAGGCGAAACCTTGCTGGCGAAGACGGCTCCGGACGCCGTGATCATCGACCTTTCGGCGCCACCCGGTGGTGTAGACCACGAGAAGGCCCGGGCTCTCGGCCGCAGCGTTGTCTGGGCTCGCGGCCTGGGGTCGCGCGCCCCGGTCACGGTCGGGCAGAGCCAATGGAAGGGCATCCGGCGCATTCTCGTGGAGGAGTTGGCAGTCTCAGACGCGCGCACCAGCTAAACGCCCGCCAGTCCGTCGGTGGTCGGGCAGGAGTTGCTCGGTTGAGTAGGGAACTATTTGGCCATCTGGTGGTCTGACCAGCGGACCAGGAATGCGCGGGAGGAGAACGAGCGGATGCCGGCACCCCTGTTCATCTCTGAGGCTGATTGCCGGCGCGTCCTTGGCGCGGCCGACGTCATCGGCGCCATCGAGGACACGCTTCTGGCCGACGCGGAGGGTGGCGTGCGGTGGTCGGAACCTCGGAACATGAGGATGTCGGACCGCCTGTCCAACCACTACCACCTCAAGGCCTGCGTCTTGGAGGTGGCGGAAACCGGAAGGAGCGCCCCTGTGGCCGGGGTGAGACTGGTCGCTCATCAGGCCGACGAGGCTAACGGCACGTCCACCCGCTGGATTGTGCTCGTCGATTCGGCCACGGCTCTTCCCCTCGCCATCGTCGATGAAACGTGGAACTACGCCCAGCGCACGGTCGCGGTCATGGCCGTGGCGTCCCGGCATCTAGCGGCCGAGCCGGCCCGGAGCGGCAGCCCCGTCCTGGCCGTGGTGGGGGCGGGACGCCTCGCCGCCGCCGCTCTCACCTACTACGCCCACCTCTTCGCGCTGAGCGACGTCAGAATCGCTTCTCGGCGACCCGAAACGCGGGCCGCGCTGGCCCGCCGAACCGTGACGACCATGGGTCTCAGGGCTTCGGCCGCCCCCTCAATCGAGGAAGCGGTTCGGGGCGCCGACCTGGTTCTGACCTGCACCAGTTCGGGGAGTGAACTGCTCCGGGACGAGTGGATCGCGCCGGGGGCCGTGGTGGCTTCCCTGGAAACGGCTGAACCGGGGGCGGACCTCGTCCGGCGGGCGGACCTTCTCATCGTGGACAGCCGGGAGCAACTTCAAGGGGAGTTGGTAGACTGCTTCGGCCCCGAGGCCCCCGGTTGGGTGGACGCGACGATCGGCGAGGTCATCTCCGGCCGGCACCCCGGCCGGGCACGACCCGAGCATCGAGTCGTGGTCATCGCTCAGGGACTTGTCAGCCTGGACGTGGCTCTGGCCTATCGCGCCTATCGTTCGGCGATGGCCGCGGGGCTGGGCAGCCCGCTGCCGTTCCAAGACTGAGAGGAGGAACCGCGAGGCCGTGAGGAGGCCAACCGTGATTGACTGTCATGCCACCATAGTGCCGGAGGACCTCGAGGAAGCGCGGAAGCTTGGTGTCAACCTGAACCGGGCCGGAGGCAGAATCCGCGAGGCCACTCCCGCCAAGTTCATCGCCCAGATGGACGGGCTCGGCCTCCATGCCTCCGTGGTCTGGCGCGTCGCCAAGGACAACCAGACGGCCCGACTGGCCAACGAGTGGATCGCGTCAGTGGTCCGGGAGCATCCGGACCGCTTGATCGGCTTTGCCTCCGTCTACCCGCCCGACTACGAGGGCGCAATCCGGGAACTGGAGTGGGCCATCGGGCACTTGGGCCTTGTCGGTCTGAAGGTTCACCCGAAGAACCAGCGCTTCCCCATCAATGACCCCGGTTTCCTGAAGCTGGCCAAGAGGGTGGCCGAAGAGCGGCTACCCCTGGTCCTACACGTCAACATGACCCTCCTCCCCGGGGAGGCCGTCCGAGACGAACTCAGTGACTTCGCGGAGGCCTCTCTGCTGCCGTGCCTCCTGGATGTCTACGACTCGCCGAAGGTGATGTCCGCGCACATGGGAGGCGTGCTCCTCGAAGCGGTGGCGGCCTCGAGAATCTCCTTCCAGACCACCGGTGCCTCGCGGGAGGTCATCGAGGAAGCCTGCCGGCGAGTGGGTCACCAGCGAGTTCTTTTCGGTTCTGACTACCCGGGTTTCTCGGTTGAGGAAGAGCTGGAGAGGGTGAGGGCGGCCGCGCTCGGGGAGACGGCCAAGGGCGACATTCTCGGAGACAACTTCGCTAGGTTTCTTTCGCACTGAGTCTCGCCGGTACCACAACTGGGTCTTGAGAAGGAGGCGAGCGGAGACAGCAGAGGGACGGGCGCGGAAGCGGAGGATGCGGAGACACAGCGTTACCAGACTCGAAGGAGGTCTGAACAATGCGTTCCGGACGACGGGCACTCATCGTGACCTTGGTGCTGATCATTTCCCTGACTTCGGTCTTTGCTGCCGTCGGCTGCAAGAAGGAGACGGTGGTCGGCAAGACCCTGAGGGTGGCCTTCAGTGCCGCTCCCGACGCCATAGACGTGGTGGGCTACAAGATGATGGAGATCCTCAGGGGCGAAGGCGTCGCCGTTGACATCATGTTCCTGGACGGAGGTCAGAAGGCCGTCATGGCCATTCTGGCCAATCAGGTCGATATTGCCGCCGCGGCGATTGACGGAGTGGTGCTCGCCCAGATGACGGCCTTCGCTCTCAGCCGGCCGCGGAACCTCTACGCCATGGTCGGCTCCAAGGACATGACCAAGGTGGAGGACATCGTGGGCCGGGTCATGGGTGCGCCTGACCCTGGTTCGGTGGCCACCAGCTTCGAGGACGCCGTCTTCGCCAAGTACGGCATCGCCCCGGAGTCTTACTCGCGGCTCCAGATAGGCGGGGCGGGCGCTCGGACCCAGGCCCTGCTGGCCGGTCGGGTGGACGCCGTGTTCGTCTACGGGGGGAAGCACGTCACCCTCAAGAAGGCTGGATATCCCACTTTGACCACCGTGAACACGGAGTTCCCCGGGATGCACGACGACATGTGGTCCTCCACTAAGACCTGGCTCGAGAACAACGAACTGCTCGCCGTTGCGATTTGCAGGGCGCAGATCCAGGCGGCGATTTGGTTCCACGAGAAGCCCGACGAGTGGCTGGCCATGGCTCTGGAGCTGGTGGAGATCGAGGAGGCGGACGCCAGGGAACTCTACGCCCTCCTGCTGGAGATGGACATGTACCCCGTGGATGGTCTCATGACCCTGGAGACGCTTGGAACGACCGCCGACTTCTTCGCCGCTACCGAGACCATACCCGACGTGCCGATCGAGCAGTGGGCGACGGTCAAGTACATGGACCAGGCCCGCGAGGAACTGGGAATCAAATAGGAAGGTAGCCTTCGCGGAACCCGGGGAGTGGTCGTCGACCTCTCCTCGGGTTCCCGCGGAGAGCCGTCATTGACTCGGGGGTGAGTCGATCCTTGAACGCGTTGATCAAGGTAGAGGGCGTGTCAAAAGCCTATATCAAGTACGGGACGAACCAGGAACACGTGGTGTTGAGAGACATCAACCTCGAGGTCGCCGACGGAGAGTTCGTCTGTCTCCTGGGGCCAAGTGGTTGTGGCAAGACGACTCTGCTCAAGATCATGGATGGCATGATCCAGCCCGACCGGGGTCGGGTCGTCTTGGCCGGGAAGCCCATTTCGGAGGCCCTTGGCGAAGTCGGTTTCGTGTTCCAGGACGTGGGATTGCTTTCGTGGCGCAACGTTCTGCAGAACGTATGGCTGGGTCTTGAGGCTCGCGGTGTTCCCATGGCCGAGCGGACCAGTCGAGCCATGGAGACCATCAAGCTCGTGGGACTCGAGCAGTTCAGCAACTACTTCCCGTACCAGCTTTCGGGCGGAATGCAGCAGAGGGTAGGCCTGGCCCGTGCGCTGTCCATCGGACCCAAGGTGCTGCTCATGGACGAGCCCTTCGGGTCGGTAGACGCGATGACGCGAAACACTCTGCAGAAGGAGTTGTCGCGCATCTGGGAGGGGAATCGGGTCACGGTCGTCTTCGTCACTCACGACGTGAATGAGGCCATGTTCTTGGCTGATCGGATCATCGTCATGGGCCAGGCCCAGATTCTCAGATCAGTGGACGTGAAGCTGCCCCGGCCGCGCTGGAAGACAGACACACGGTCAGACAAGGGGTACATCGAACTCTGGACAGACCTCATCAACGTTCTCGACGACGCCCACGCTGGAATGGGAGGCGGACTGTAGGATGGCTTCGACGGATACGGTTTCCCCCAAGACCTCGGCCCCAAACCCTATGGAGAGAATCATTCGGAAACGGGAGTCCCGGTGGGTGAGTCTCCGGGTCCAGTTTCTGTCCGTCTTCGGCTTCTTCGCCTTGTGGCAAATCGGCGCGCGGAACCTCAATCCCATCCTCATGCCCACGCCGTGGCTCGTGGTCCAGGCCTTCGGTGACCTGCTTTCCAGGGGCATACTGCAGAAGGCTTTCATGACGAGCCTGCAGGACCTGGCCTACGGCTACTTTCTGGCTGTAATCATCGGCTTGGTCCTGGGGATTGTCATGGGCCGCTTCGTCACCGCAGAGAGAATCCTCTCTCCCTTTGTCAGCTTCTTCATGGCGACGCCGACCATGGCCCTGGTGCCCCTGATCATAATCTGGTTCGGCTTCGGACTGACGGCCCGGGTGTTCCTGATAGCCATCGTCGCCACCTGGCCCGTGACCATCAACTCAGCCATGGGCATTAAGGTTCTCACCAAGCTGCTGCGCGAAGTCGGATGGGCCTTCCGGCTCTCCGAGCCGCAGTTCATTCGATGGGTAGCGCTGCCCAACGCCGTGCCCTACATCCTGGCGGGTCTGCGGGTTGCCCTAGGTCGAGCCGT